>Ga0136651_10001710_pt1 | contig 12118 bp, 9 predicted proteins | sample Mar14236cmmetaG_FD_94867 | JGI IMG/M metagenome (GOLD analysis project Ga0136651, IMG submission 94867) | Marine hydrothermal vent microbial communities from Guaymas Basin, Gulf of California to study Microbial Dark Matter (Phase II) - Marker... ...
CCGGTATAGATCGCATTTATCCGCTGCCAACTCCCGGTGGCGCAGCGGATAAATGCGATCTATACCGGTGGCCATGACCGCGATACTTTTGCCGCCGCTGCGCAGCGCGCCGCGGTGTGCCGCCCCGTCAATACCCAAGGCCAGGCCGGAACAAATATGCAGCCCGGCGTTGGCCAACCGACCACTCAGGGTCTGTGCGATGCGCAGCCCCGCGGGGCTGGCCCGACGACTGCCCACCACCGCCAGCTGTGCCTCCTGTAACAGGGACAGGTCGCCACGTACGTATAGAAGGGGAGGGGGGTCGTAAATCGTGCGCAAGAGCGGGGGATACCGCTCATCAGAGAGGGCGATAGTTTGCGCTCCACAGGCGGCCAGGGCCGCCTCGGGTCGGGTATCTGCAACATTCATACATCATCCTTGACGTCATGTCTGTCGGTGGTAGCACGGGGCAATACGCCCCGTGCGATGCCGCATCCTGCGGCAGCTTGTTAAATTATCAGGGGTTCTTGACCTTGTCCATCACATTCAGGGGCCGGCTGGACTTGAGTACGATGGCATAACTGGCTTTATCAAAGGCTTCGAACACCATTGCCAGGCCCGCGCGAGAATCCGGCAGTTGCACATTACTCTCGGCCACCTTATCGAAGACCACCGGGCCAGCCCGGTAGACCGCCAGCACATGGCCGATCTCCAGCCCGTCACGCTTACCCTTATTGAGCACCACAATGTCCATAGCGCCGATCTGGCTAAGCCCGCCGTCCACAGCGATCATAAAGCCGTCGTCTATATCCTTCTCCGGCGCCCTTGGGTGAAACGTGGCATCCAGGATGCGCTCTTCCATTGGTAGCAGGCGATCAGCGATACGCACCTCTTCGGTGATCCGGGTGACTTCCAACTCGGTGATTTCTTCCTTGTTACTACTGAGCAACTTGGCGTTGCCGATATCCTGGGCCTGATAGCCCAGCAACTCCTCTGTCACCGGGTCCATATAAGTATCGCCAACGCGGTAAATGCCGTAAGCCCGCTCATCATCCGGGAATGGCCCCCGCCCGTATACAAGGTCGCCGGGGGCGCTGAGTAAATTTCGCTTATCGCCGGCGACGACATAGGCGGAATCGTTAAGCGTCGCTCCGTCCATGATGCGATGTCTCCTCAGCCACGGGCCAATTTCGTCCAGTGGAATGATGGGGATAGCCAGGTCCAGGGGACTAACCCGCATATTCGGGGTGAGCTTCACATCCCTGCCGCGGCGCATGCGCAGGCGCGGCTGCCCGTCTATCCACACCAGATACAGTTCGTCTCCCGGGAAGATCAGGTGGGGGTTGTCAATCTGGGGATTAACATCCCACAACTCCGGCCAGAGCCAGGGTTGTGTGAGATACATGCCGGATATGCCCCAAAGGGTATCGCCCTTTTTGACGATATAGGTTTCCGGTACGTCTTCATTGAGTTCCACTGCTGCCTGTAACCACCCACTGAATAGTAGTGATAACAGCAGCAGACAAACCGAGAGTGCCCTTATTTTCATTTTTTCGTCCCTGCGTGACCTTGTTATTGTCTGCCCGTCGCTATTAATAATAGCAGATACATCACAGCAAATGATTTCCCGCCCTACCGGCTTTCGCTGCGACAGTCCCCGTGGTTTCCCCGCGTCAATACATAGTCAATCCGTGTGCAAACCAACCGATCTGCCGCATCATGACGCCCCTGCACTGACACCTCTTCATCACAGGTAGTATAATAACTACAGTTTGCTGCCACGAATTATCGCTGGCAAGCCCTAATGTTATTAATTCACGCAGCCAATCTCAGCCATTCCTGGCGATTTACTGAGCAATCCAGACCATGGCAGTACTCCAAATACTAGAATTTCCCGATCCGCGGTTGCGCACGGAGGCCAAACCGGTCGCACAGGTGGGCGCCGCCACGCGCACCCTGATAGTCGACATGCTGGAGACCATGTACGACGCCCCCGGCATCGGCCTGGCAGCAACCCAGGTCAATGTCCACCAGCGTATATTGGTTATCGATATATCGGAGGACCAGGAGGATCCACAGGTATTTATCAACCCCCGGTTAACCGTATTGGACCCCGAGTTGGGAGAATACGATGAAGGCTGCCTCTCTGTTCCAGGTTTTTACGAGACGGTCAGTCGACCCCAGGTGGTGGAAGTCACCGCCCTGGATCGCAATGGCAAACCCTTTACCCGGGAACTGAACGGACTGTTGGCCATCTGCCTGCAGCACGAAATAGACCACCTGAACGGCAAGCTGTTCGTCGACTATCTGTCGGCCCTCAAGCGCCAGCGTATTCGCAAGAAGCTGGAAAAAAGCCAGCGACAGCGGGCCTGACCGCACTTGTCAAACTCGCCCCTGCGATTGATTTTTGCCGGCACTCCAGAGTTTGCTACCCTACATTTAAAGGCGTTAATAGATAGTGAGCACCAACTACTAGCTGTTTACACTCAGCCCGACCGCCCTGCCGGGCGGGGCAAGAAGCTGCAGGCAAGTCCAGTCAAACAACTGGCCCGGGAGAGCGGCTTACCCGTTTATCAGCCCGTTTCCCTGAGAGATGGCCCCGAGCAACAACAGCTGGCTGAGTTGGCCGCAGACGTATTGGTAGTCGTCGCCTACGGCCTGATCCTGCCCCAGGCAGTGCTAGATGCTCCCCTTCTCGGTTGCCTGAATGTACATGCCTCCCTGCTGCCCCGCTGGCGGGGAGCGGCGCCGATACAACGCGCCATTGAAGCAGGAGATCATGAAACAGGCATTACCATCATGCAGATGGACGCCGGCCTGGACACCGGCGGAATGCTCGCCACGGCCAGTATCCCGATAGTTGGCAGCACCACGGCGGCCAGCCTGCACGACGAACTCGCAACACTGGGTGCTCCTCTGCTATTGCAGGTGCTGGGTGACCTGACCGCCTACCAACACAGGGCGTGCAAACAGGATAATGAGCTGGCCACCTACGCCAGTAAAATTCAAAAACACGAGGCAGACATCGACTGGCGCCAGGATGCGCAGCTATTGGACCGCAATGTCCGGGCCTTTAATCCTTTCCCGGTGTGTTTCAGCATGCTGGGCAACGACCGGGTAAAGATATGGGAGGCCACAGTAGCCGGTTCAGTGGCCATGCCCGAAGCGCCCGGGACTATTGTGCAAGCTGACCGCAAGGGCATTGTCATCAACTGTGGTAGCGGGCAGCTCTGTATTACGCGGCTGCAACTTCCCGGCGGCAAGCCCCTGTCCGCACAGCAGATACTCAACGCCCGCGGCGAACTGTTCGCACCCGGCCAGCAGTTCAGTTCGCTCGCGACAGGCCGCAGCTAATGGCTTTTGATGTCCGGGCCGCAGCGGCCCACGTTATTGGCGAGGTCCTGGCCGGTAATTCCCTGAACCAGGCCCTGCCGGCCGCGCTGGGCCGGGTCAGCGAGCGCGACCGGGGCCTGTTGCAGCAATTGTGCTACGGCACACTACGCCATGGCCCACGACTGCAAGCCACGCTTGCTCAATTGCTGGACAAGCCTTTACGCGACAAGGACCGGGACATACAGGGCCTGTTACTGTGCGGACTCTACCAACTGGACGGCATGCGCACCCCGGACCACGCCGCGGTGGCGGCCACGGTCGGGGCGACCCGGGCCCTTAAAAAACCATGGGCCAAAAGCATGGCCAATGCGGTGTTGCGGCGCTATCTGCGGGAGCGCGAGCAACTGACCCGGGCGCTGGATGACGCGGCCCGCGCCTGCCATCCCGCATGGCTCTATCACAAGCTGCTGCAACAGTGGCCTGATTCCGCCGCCGCTATTATAGAAGCCAACAACCAGCAGCCGCCCATGACCCTGCGTGTAAACGGTGAGCGCCTGTCCCGGGATGAATATCTCAACACCCTGGCGAAAGAGGGTATCGAGGCACTGGCCGGGGAGGTCGGTCCACAGGCTGTCGGGCTATCCCAGCCCCGGGATGTGCTGGAACTACCGGGCTTCACCGCGGGAGAGGTTAGCGTACAGGACGAGGCCGCGCAGATGGCGGCACCGCTGCTGCAATGCGCACCCGGGGAGCGAGTGCTGGATGCCTGTGCGGCTCCCGGGGGCAAAGCCTGCCACATTCTGGAGTTGCAGCCAGCGCTTGGCGAACTGGTGGCCATGGATATAGATGAACAGCGCCTGCAAAAAGTTGCCGAGAACCTGCAGCGCCTGGCCCTGTCCGCCACACTGCTGGCGGGCGATGCGACTGCGCCTCCAGTCCAGCTCCGCAGCGGGTCCTTCGACCGTATCCTGGTAGATGCGCCTTGCTCTGCCAGCGGTGTGATCCGCCGCCACCCCGATGTGAAATTGCTGCGCCGGAAAAGCGATATCCCCCGGCTGGCAAAGCAACAACTGGAAATCCTGCAAGGTTTATGGCCGTTGCTGAAAACTGGCGGCACGCTGCTCTATGCCACCTGCTCAGTGCTGGATGAGGAGAACAGTCAGGTCATCCGGCATTTTCTATCCGGCTGCGTGGACGCCGGGTTGTGCGCCAATAATGAAGACTGGGGGCAGGCGGTGGCCTGCGGGCGCCAACTACTGCCCTCACCGACTGGCCACGACGGCCTGTTCTATGCCCTGCTCAGGAAAACCCACTGATACTTGTGCATTATTTCGCGCTGCGAACACTTACATTCGCCAGGTAATTTCTTTAACCTGCACAGGTACTTAGCGCAATTTGAACTCGACCAACCATGAAAATAATCATTCTCGGGGCCGGCCAGGTAGGCGGCACACTCGCCGAGCACCTGGCCAACGAACAAAACGATATCACGGTGGTGGACACCGACGGTGAAAAACTCCGTGCACTGCAGGACCGACTGGATATCGGCACTGTAACGGGGGGCGCATCATACCCTAATATACTGCAAAAGGCCGGCGCCGAAGACGCCGACATGCTCATCGCCGTTACCAACAGTGATGAAATCAACATGATGGCGTGTCAGGTCGCCCACACCCTGTTCAACACCCCCACCAAGATCTCTCGTGTGCGCTCACCCAGCTACTTGTCGCATCAGCAGCAGTTGTTCTCCCGCGACAATATTCCGGTGGATGTCATCATCGGTCCCGAACAACTGGTTACCGAGAATATACAGCGCCTGATAGCCAATCCGGGTGCCCTGCAGGTGCTCGATTTCGCCGAGGGCAAGGTGCAATTGGTGGCGGTGAGGGCCTATCACGGGGGCCCCATCGTCGGCCAGGAGTTACAGGACATCCGCAAGCACATGCCCAAGGTGGATACCCGGGTTGCCGCTATATTCCGCCAGGATAGATCCATTACACCCGAGGGCAGCACTGTCGTAGAGGTGGGTGACGAGATTTTCTTCATCGCCGCCAGGAAAAACATTCGAGCAGTGATGTCCGAGCTGCGCAAGGTGGACAAACCCTACAAACGGGTGATGATCGCCGGTGGTGGCAACATTGGTGCGACCCTGGCATGGAATATAGAAAGTAAGTACCAGGTCAAGGTGATCGAGCAATCCTACAGCCGCTGTCGGCTGCTGTCCGAACGCCTGAGGCACAGTATCGTGCTCAACGGCAGCGCCTCCGAGCCACAACTGCTGTCTTCGGAAAACATCGAGGCCACCGATGTCTTTTGCGCCCTGACCAATAACGACGAGTCCAACATTATGATGTCCATGTTGGCCAAACGAATGGGCGCCAAGAAAGTCATCACCCTGATCGCCAATCCGGCCTACGCGGACCTGGTGGGAGACGAGATCGATATCCCTATCTCCCCGCAGCAAATCACCATCGGCAGTTTGTTGACACATATCAGGAAAGGCGACATCAGCAACGTGCATTCCCTGCGCCGCGGCGCCGCTGAGGCGATCGAGGTCACCGCGCATGGAGATATCAATTCCTCCAAGGTGGTTGGCAGGCGCCTGGATGAGATCAGCCTGCCCGACGGAGTCACCATAGGCGCCATTGTCCGGGGGGAAGAGGTCATCATTGCCCACAGCCATATCGTGGTGAACCCCGACGATCACGTTATTCTATTCCTCATCGACCGCAGCAAAATCCGCGCCGTGGAAAAGTTGTTCGCCGTGGGCCTGGGGTTCTTTTCCTAGTCATGCACATCAGCGTCTCCTTCAGGATTCTCGGCGTACTGCTGATGCTGTTCAGCGCCGCGGCACTACCGCCGCTGATAATAGCGCTGGTCGCACAGGACCACACTGCCCCCGGGTTTTTATCGGCTATGGCTATCACCTTCCTGTCCGGCCTGGCCATGTGGCTACCGGTAAGAAATGCCCGGCACGAACTGCGCATCCGTGACGGGTTTTTGATTACCTCACTGTTCTGGACAGTGCTGGGCCTGTTCGGAGCGCTGCCCTTCGCCCTCACCGACACGCTGAACCTGACACCGGTAGAGGCCGTATTCGAGTCTGTCTCCGGCCTGACCACTACCGGAGCAACGGTTATTGTGGGCCTGGACGACTTGCCCCACTCCATTCTTATCTATCGCCAGCTACTGCAATGGCTGGGGGGCATCGGCATTATCGTAGTGGCCGTGGCGGTGCTACCCATGCTGGGCATCGGCGGCATGCAATTGTATAAAGCGGAAACACCGGGCCCGTCCAAAGGCAACAAGCTCACCCCACGGATTACCGGAACAGCCAAGGCGCTGGCGTCGGTATACGTAACCCTGACCCTGGCCTGCGCGGGCGCCTATTACCTGGTGGGCATGTCGGGATTTGACGCGTTCTCCCACGCCTTATCCACCGTCGCTATCGGTGGCTTTTCGACGCATGATGCCAGCATGGGCTATTTCGAAAGCGACGGCGTCCTGCTGGTGTGCAGTATTTTCATGTGCATCTCCGCAATTAACTTCGGCCTGCACTACATTGCCTGGCAAGGGCGCACAGTCAGTATTTATCGCAAAGACTCCGAAACTCAGTTTTTCCTCAGCGTACTGGGCGTATGCGTCGCTATCACCTGTGCCTATCTGATGATCAGCAACACGCTGGAGCCGGGAGAGAGCCTTATCCACGGCATTTTCCAGGCGATTTCCATCACCACAACCACCGGTTTCGCGACCCAGGATTTTGCCGCCTGGCCCTCCTTTTTACCTATCATGTTATTGATGTTCTCTTTTATGGGGGGCTGCGTTGGGTCCACCGGCGGCGGCATGAAAGCCATGCGCATGATGCTGATTTACAAACAGGGTATTCGGGAGCTGAAACAGCTGGTGCACCCCAACGCGGTCATCCCGCTCAAGGTGGGCGGGCGCAGAGTCGAGGCCTCCGTGGTCAGCGCGGTGTGGAGCTTCTTCGCAGTCTATACATCATCGTTTATTGTAATCATGCTGCTGTTGATGGCCACCGGCCTGGATTTCACCACGGCATTTTCCGCAGTAGCCGCATCCCTGAATAACCTCGGCCCCGGCCTGGGTGAGGTAGCTGCCAACTACAGCTCGATCAACGAGGTGGCCAAAGGCCTGCTGTGCTTTACCATGCTATTGGGCCGTCTGGAGGTATTTACCCTGCTGGTATTGTTTACACCGGTATTCTGGCGAATATAGCCCGTGAGGCTATTTCCCGATACCGCGGTTGTTGCGAATCATCTCATAGGCGGCCTGGATTTCCTGGGAGCGCTCGGTCGCCAGCTTTATCATATCCTCCGGTACACCCCTGGCAATAAGCTTGTCCGGGTGGTTTTCGCTCATAAGTTTTCGGTACGCCCGCTTCAAATCCTTGTCACTGACATCGCTGCTTATACCAAGGGCGGCATAAGCATCGTCGAGGCTGGTGCCGGGCTGGGCCATGAACCCCCCCTGACCGTGAAAATGCTCCTGCGCCTGGGCCATGCGCAACAATTGCTCCAACTGGGCATTACCCAGGCCCATCAACATGGCGATGCGCGCCAGAGTGTCATGTTCGGCGAGGTCGATTTTGTGGTCTGCAAGCGCCAGGGAAATGAGAAACAACATCATGGTTTGTTGCAGCTGGCGGTGGGGGCCGCAGGTCTGTAAAAAAGCGGATACCACCGCTTCAAGCTGGAAACCACTGGCTGACCCCTGCCGGAACAGCTCGATGGCGCGCTGGCGCTGTGAGGTGCTCAACCCCATCTGGGTAAACATTTGCTCAGTGTGCTCTATCTCCTGTTTGGAAACCCGACCGTCTGCCTTGGCCAGATAGCCGGATAACAAAAATGTTGTTTCAAAAAAACTGATCTTGATTCGCTCGATATTCTCAGGCGAACCAAACTGCAGGGTTTTTGCCAAACCGATGTCAAAGCTGTGACCAATCAACACGCCAACAACCAGGCCAATAATGCCCCCGACCAACAGGCCAAGCAGGCCCCCTACTATTTTTCCGTAAATCATATGCTTCCTATAGTTTGTTTACACGGCTACTCTAGATCTTCGTACAGTCCAGGGCCCTGCCTGGGCCGCACCCTGAACCGCTTGTATTCCCACTGGTATTGATCTACACACTGATGCAGGCAGGCCTCGGTTCCCCTGTTTAGCGCCGCCAGTGACACGGCGATATCAGCATTATAAATGGCATCCTCGGCCGGTTTATAACACAGTACAAAGCCCCCCGGTACGCGCTGGGCAAAGCCAAAAACCGCCAGCGCGCCAGTGCGCCGGATCAAATTGATGGCTAAGGTGCCCGTAAAGCAGGGAATACCCATAAACAGGGCGTTTTGCCCTGACTTGAGATCGGCCGGTGTCTGGTCCGGTAAAATTCCGGCAATACCCCCATGTTTGAGAGTTTTGAGCAATTTGGCCACCCCGCCCCTGTTGGTTGGCACCAGGGTCGCGCCACTACTTTGCCGCGCGTACTTTATAAGAGGCCCCAGCCCGGCAAACCTGGGTGGTTCATACAAGGATACCGTATTACCCAGCTCGGCCAGGTGCAGGCCAACAACCTCCCAATTACCCAGGTGTGGGGCCAGTACAACCACACCTCGCCCACTGGCCTGGGCCTCAATGATCCGGCTTGCACCGGGCACTGCCTTGATCAGGGTAGATACGTAAGACCAGGGTCGCAGCCAGATGTGGCCCATTTCCACGACCAACTCCCCTGTCGCATACATACTGTGCCTGACCAGCCTGCCCTGCTCAGGCGGTGCGAGGTCGGGAAAAGCGAGCTCTATATTCCTTGCGGTGACCTGGCGATCACGCCCACCAACCAACCAGTACAGCAGCCCTAGTCCCCGGCCAAGGGCCCGCGCCAACCCCAGCGGAAGCACAGAACTCAAGCGTAGAGTCGCCTTGACCAACATCACCTTTAGCGCATCCATGGAAGAATTTCACTTTCAGGGAAAGTGCATATTATGCCGCCAAAAGAGACTGTATAATAGCTGGCTTTTTGCACTGAACTCACAGGCATACCGGTGGCACAAATACACAATAAAATTCTTACATTTCAAGAAGTTATATTAAAGCTGCAGCAATTCTGGGCGGATCAGGGCTGTGTGATTTTACAACCCCTCGATATGGAAGTAGGTGCGGGAACATTCCACCCGGCCACCTTCTTGCGTGCACTGGGCCCGGAAAGCTGGAACGCCGCCTACGTGCAACCCTGCCGCCGGCCCACCGATGGGCGCTATGGAGAAAACCCGAATCGCCTGCAACATTACTACCAGTTCCAGGTCGCCATGAAGCCGTCACCAGAGAACTTTCAGGAACTTTACCTGGAATCGCTGGCCAGCCTGGGCATAGATGCCACTATCCACGATATACGCTTTGTCGAAGACAATTGGGAATCACCCACCCTGGGCGCCTGGGGCCTGGGCTGGGAGGTCTGGCTTAACGGTATGGAGGTCACCCAGTTCACCTATTTTCAGCAGGCCGGCGGGCTTGAATGTTTCCCCGTGACCGGCGAAATCACCTACGGTATAGAGCGCATCGCCATGTATTTGCAGAGCGTCGACAGTATCTACGACCTGGTGTGGGCCGACGGGCCCGCAGGTAAAGTGAGTTACGGTGATGTCTTTCACCAGAATGAAGTGGAAATGTCTCGTTATAATTTTGAAGAGGCCAATGTGGAATATTTATTTGGCTTCTTCGACCAGTATGAAAAAGAAGCCCGGCGCCTGGTGGAAAAGAACCTACCGCTGCCCGCCTATGAAATGGTGATGAAAGCTTCTCACACCTTCAACCTGCTGGATGCCCGCCATGCCATTTCAGTAACTGAGCGTCAGCGCTTTATCCTCCGTGTACGGACTCTGGCCCGGGCGGTGGCCCAGGCTTATTTCAATGCCCGTGCCGAACTGGGCTTCCCTCTGGCGACAGATGCGTTGCGACGAGAAGTTCTGGACCGAATACAAGCGGAGGTTAGGCCATGAGTACAGAAACACTGCTGGTGGAACTTGGGACTGAAGAACTTCCCCCCAAGGCGCTCAAATCACTGGGGCTGGCCTTTCGCGACGGCATTACCGGAGGCCTGCGACAGCGGGAGCTGGGCTTTGGTGAAGTGCAATGGTTCGCCTCGCCACGGCGCCTGGCTGTACTGATTGCAGAGGTACAACTGGAGGCGCCGGACAAGGACATAGTAGTGCTGGGCCCGCCGCTGGAGCGCGCCAGGGACGCATCCGGCAACTGGACCCCCGCCGCCGCCGGCTTTGCCAAAAAGCAGGGGGTGGAACCAGATCAGCTACAGACCATAGATACACCCAAGGGTCCGAGGCTGGGGCTGCGCAGCACAGTTGGCGGCGTTACCACCAAAGATTGCCTCAACGATATTATCCAGGGTAGCGTGCAGGCGCTACCAATCCCCAAACGGATGCGCTGGAGTGACAACCGGGTAGAATTTGTTCGACCTGTGCACTGGGTGGTGGCAATGCTGGGGCAGGATTTCGACCACGGGGAAATACTGGGCCTCACTACCGGCAACACCACCCGGGGTCACCGTTTCCACAGCAGTGGCGCTATCACACTGGACCGGCCCGAAGATTATATCGATGCACTGGCGGATGCCCGAGTGGTAGCCAGCTTCGAGCAGCGCCAGCAAATGATTCGCGACCAGGTTGAAGTGGAGGCCAGCGCGCTGCAGGCAACGGCGGTAATCGACCAGGACCTGCTGGATGAAGTGACCGGCCTGGTGGAATGGCCGGTAGCGCTAACCGGTTCTTTCGAAGAGCGCTTTTTGGAGGTTCCGGCGGAAGCCCTGGTGTTATCCATGAAAGAACACCAGAAGTACTTTCACCTGGTAGACGGGGAGGGCAAGCTCAAGCCCAACTTCATCACCATCTCCAATATAGAAAGCAAAGATCCGGTGCAGGTTATCTCCGGCAATGAACGGGTAATCCGGCCACGGCTGTCGGACGCGGCATTTTTCTTCGAAACCGACAAGAAGACCCCCCTGGCTGACCGTGTGCAGCAGCTGGACAGCATCGTGTTTCAGCAACAACTGGGTACTTTAAGCGACAAAACCCAGCGATTGGTGAAACTGGCCGGTGCACTGGCCGACCGTATCGGCGCCTCTGCGGAGCTTGCTGAGCGTGCCGCCCTGTTGAGTAAAACTGACCTGATGACCGACATGGTGCTGGAGTTTTCTGACATGCAGGGCATCGCCGGGTCCTACTATGCGTTACACGATGGTGAGGCGACGGATATAGCCTCAGCCCTGGCCCAACAGTACTGGCCAAAATTCGCCGGCGATCGCCTGCCGCAGACCCCAACCGGCTGTGCCCTGGGTCTGGCGGACAGGCTGGACACCCTGGTGGGAATATTCGGGATTGGCCAGGCACCCACCGGCTCCAAAGATCCCTTCGCCCTGCGCCGGGCCTCGTTGGCGGTATTGCGCATAATGGTCGAAGAAAATCTGGACCTCGACTTGCGCGAGTGCCTGGAACTGGCAGCGGCCCAATACCCGGAAAATGTGATTGCCGAGGGCACCCCCGGCCAGGTGTTCGATTACATGATCGAACGCTTCCGCGCATGGTACGAAGAAGAAGAAATTCCACCGGAGGTATTCAAGGCCGTCAGTGCCAGGCACCTCAGCAGGCCCCTGGATATCCAGCGCCGGGTGCACGCGGTACACGCCTTCTCCCAGTTGCCCGAAGCGGAGGCCCTGGCTGCGGCCAATAAGCGTGTTTCCAATATCCTGGGGAAGCTGGATCCGGCCCACCAGTTCGGC
>Ga0136651_10001711_pt1 | contig 12111 bp, 11 predicted proteins | sample Mar14236cmmetaG_FD_94867 | JGI IMG/M metagenome (GOLD analysis project Ga0136651, IMG submission 94867) | Marine hydrothermal vent microbial communities from Guaymas Basin, Gulf of California to study Microbial Dark Matter (Phase II) - Marker... ...
CAGGCAATGTCAGGGGGTCCAGTTTCTTGCTCATTCGGTTCGCCTCCATCTTGATTTGAACCAGAGCATACCTCATTTTACTCACCAGGGCAAACTGGAAATTTCAACGTGCGTTTAGTATATTGACAAGAACGGTCACATACTACCCTATGTGAAGTTTGAAGGTGGAAGTCTAGCAATTCACGAAGAGGCCCTTGAGGTTTTGGATCAAGAGTCTTTCAGGAGATGTCGTTAATGCTTAACAGCGGTTATCAAAACCTACCGTCTGCCGGGCCTAAGCGGGAAGCGCTCAGGAAAAAGGGGCAGTTTTGGACTCCTGATTGGATAGCAGAAGCTATGGTAGGATATTTGATTGCTGGTGACTGCCAGGGACTATTCGATCCAGCCGTTGGGGCAGGGACATTTTTCAGAGCGGCCAAGAGGCTGGCGAGTGAAACTAATCGAGTCTTGACGCTTTCTGGAACAGAGATAGACCCTTGTCCATTAGAAGAAGCGTTAATTAGTGGCCTGTCCAGAAGCGACGTCGCTAATGTACAAATAAGAGATTTCGTTCTCGACCCACCTAAAGGCTCTTATGACGGTATCGTGGCTAATCCACCTTACATACGACACCATCGCTTACCAAGTAGTACAAAATCACAACTTGGAGCCCTGAGTACAAGATTAGTCGGAAAACCACTTGACGGGCGAGCAGGACTTCACATTTACTTTCTTGTTCGTGCGTTGCAGTTGTTGGACGAGAATGGCAAATTGGCTTTTATTATGCCAGCCGATACCTGCGAGGGTGTATTTGCGCGTGATTTGTGGCAATGGATAACTACAAACTACTGCCTGGAAGCAGTTGTGACATTCACTCCAGAAGCCACACCATTTCCAGGTGTTGACACAAATCCCGTAATCTTTATGATTACAAACGCACCTCCCAAAGAATATTTTCTTTGGGTTGAATGTAGGCAGCCAAATACAAAACAACTGAAGCGATGGACTCTATCAGGTTTTTCCGAAGCTGGCGAGGCTCTAATTGTTCACAAACGTCGTTTATCAGAGGCGCTATCTATAGGACTTTCCAGGCCTCCTGCGGAGAATATCTCTTTTGATTTGACTCTCTCAACATTTGCCGAGACAATGCGGGGTGTCGCGACTGGTGCTAACGATTTCTTTTTCTTGACCCAAGAACAAGCATCTTTCATTGGCATACCATCAGAGTTCCTAGTCCCTGCTATTGGGCGCACTCGCGATGTTCCAGGTAATGAAGTAACTACCGAGACGATTGAAGCGTTAAGACGAGCCGGCAGACCCACCTTGCTCCTTTCTCTGGATAGCCGTCCCATAGATCAATTCCCCAAACAAGTCCAGGACTATCTGAGACGCGGTGTGGAGATGGGTATATCAAAAAGAACGCTAATTTCCACGAGACGGCCCTGGTACAAAATGGAGAAGCGATCAACGCCACCAATATTGTTTGCTTATCTAGGTCGCCGTAATGCACGATTTATTCGCAACGTTGCAAAGGTTTTGCCGCTGACAGGCTTTCTTTGCGTATACCCTCATCAGGAAGATCGTGACTTTGTTGATAGGTTATACAAGGTGCTTCAGCATCCAAAGACTGTAAGCAATTTAGCCCTTGTGGGAAAATCTTATGGAAGTGGTGCGATAAAAGTCGAGCCGCGAGCATTAGAAAGGTTACCCCTACCGCCAGAAGTTGTTGGAGAAGTGGGATTGGTATCAAACAAAAAGTATGAGCAAATGTCTTTGGGGTTGTTGTAATCGGCCAATCTTTATAATCATCAATTCATCGAAAAGGAGGTACTCTAATGACACAAGAACCCAGATACATCGTGCTCCTCGGCCCGCCGGCTTCGGGCAAGGGCACCCAGGCAGCCCAACTGCGTGAGGCCCTCAAGTTGCCTCACGTCGCCAGCGGCGATCTCTTTCGAGAGAATCTCAAGCACGAGACCGAGTTGGGGCGCAAGGCCAAATCTTTTATGGATCGCGGCGAGTTGGTGCCGGATGACATCACCATCGCTATGGTCATGGAGCGATTGAGCCGGCCCGATTGCGCCGCCGGCGCGCTGCTGGACGGCTTCCCGCGCACCATCGCCCAGGCGGAAGCCTTGGACGAGGCGCTGGTCGCTCAGGGGCGCAAAATCAGCGTGGTACCCAACATCGCCGTGCCCGACGACGTGTTGGTGGAACGGGTGGGCGGACGGCGCATCTGCCGCACGTGTGGGGAGGCCTATCACGTCCAGTTCAACCCGCCCAAACAGCCGGGGGTGTGCGACAAAGACGGCGGTGAACTGTACCAGCGCGACGACGACAGGCCAGAGACGGTCCGCAAGCGGCTCCAAGTGTACTGGAAGCAGACCAGCCCGCTGATTGACTATTATCGCGGCCAGGGAGTGCTGGTAGAGATAAACGGCGACCAGTCCATACAGGCAGTGCAGGCCGATCTGCGCGCCGCCGTCATTGGTGATTGACGTACCTTCCCGGAAGCTCCGGAAGCTTCCGGGAAGGTCAGAAAAGGAGGGAGAACGTGCTGGAAAAAGTAGACTTGACCAAAAAATTGCCCAAGCAAGAATACAAAGCCCAGATGCCCCATCTGCGCGACCGGCTGTACGACCTGCAAAAGGCGTGCTGGGATGCCAGTATCCCCAGCGTGATCCTTTTTGAAGGCTGGGACGCCGCCGGCAAGGGCACGTCCATCAACCTGCTCACCCAGCGACTCGATCCGCGCGGCTTCAAACTGCACGCCATCCAGGCGCCGCGCACTTTTGAGACCCACATGCCCTGGCTGTGGCGTTTCTGGCAAAAACTGCCCAACTATGGCGAGATGGGCATCTTTGACCGCAGTTGGTATGGCCGGGTGCTGGTGGAGCGCGTGGAAGGATTCACGCCAGAGGAAAAGTGGCGCAAAGCCTATCGAGACATTGTCAATTTCGAGCGCACCATCGCCGACGATGGTTACGTGATTACCAAGTTCTGGCTGCACATCAGCCAGGAGGAGCAGGCACAGCGTTTCAAAAAGTTGGAAAAGAACCCACTTGAGAGTTGGCACGTCCAACCAGAAGATTGGGAGCACCACCGTAAGTATGACCAGTATGTGGTAGCCATCGAGGAGATGCTGGAGCGCACCGACACGGAGTGGGGCCCGTGGACGATTGTGGAGGCGACCGACCGCCGTTGGGCGCGGGTCAAGATTTTTGAGACGGTCATCTACCGTCTGGAAGAGGCTCTGGAGAAACGCGGTCTACCGCTGCCGGCGGAATCGCACGTTGAGGAACCCAGCGACGAACTCGAGGCCGAGCCGCAAGCCCAGGATGAGGAGGAGTGAGCATGCTTGAGACAATAGATCTGAGCCAGAGCCTGACGCGAGAGGAGTACGTGCGGGACATGCTCCTCTACCAGTTGCAGTTGCGCGAACTGGCCTATCAACTCTACGTGCAAAAGCGCACGCTGGTGATGGTGTACGAAGGCTGGGACGCGGGGGGCAAGGGGGGCAACATCAAGCGCGTCACCGAAAAACTCGACCCGCGTGGCTACGAAGTCTTTCCCATCGCAGCGCCAAAGGGTGAAGACGCCACCCATCATTACCTGTGGCGTTTCTGGCGCCGGCTCAAACCCCCCGACGAAAAGCAAATCATTATTTTTGACCGCTCCTGGTACGGGCGGGTGATGGTGGAGCGGGTCGAGGGTTTTTGCACTGAAGCGGAATGGAAACGCGCCTATCGTGAGATTAACGAGTTCGAACGTCAGTTGGCCGACTTTGGCATGATCCTGGCTAAATTCTGGATCCACATCAGCGCCGATGAACAGTTACGCCGCTTTGAGGCCCGCCAGGACACACCCTACAAAGCGTGGAAGTTGACGGAAGAAGACTGGCGCAACCGCGCCAAGTGGGAGCCTTACGAAGAAGCAGTGAATGACATGCTGCTCAGAACCAGCACCGCTACAGCGCCGTGGACAATTGTAGAGGGCAACGACAAATGGTTTGCGCGGGTCAAGACTCTACGTACCCTCGTCGAGGTCTTGAGTAAGGAACTCGACTACCAGCCGTCGGCGCCCCAGGTCGCAAGTATCCAATCCCAATCAAAGGAGAGTGACGAAATGGCAAAGAAGAAGGACAAGAAGGACAAGAAAGGCAAGAAGGGCAAGAAGGATAAGAAGAAGGGCAAAGGCAAGAAGAAGAAAAAGTAGTTGGGGTTTGGCCCTTCAATATCATACTCCAGATGTAACTGCTCAGGCCACTCACGAAAGTGTCATTCCGAGGAGCGGAGCGACGAGGAATCTCGCCTTGGTGATGTCGAACGTCCGCCAACATTGAGATTCTTCGCTCCCTTCGGTCGCTACTAAGAAACATAGGCAGGCGGTGTCATTGCGAGCGCAGCGAAGCAATCTCCACCTGGGCCATTGAGGGATTGCTTCGTCGCTGGCGCTCCTCGCAATGACGAGTTGACTGTTTCTTGCACAATGAGTGGCGCGAATGCGCCATGCGTAGCTCAGAATGACAGCCTGAGTAGTAACCTCCAGGCGATGGTAGCCTTTCGGATGACCGCCTGCAATGAACTGCGGGCGCCCGAGTGGTGTGTGGTTGCCTCACGAACCGCAATCGTGTCTGTTTGCTGGGGGTTGAGGCAACGGATGGAAAGCGGATAAACGGATACGCCTCGCTCCTATCCACTGAGGGGCCCACCCATCCGCTTATCCGCTGCCTATCCGTTGCACCAGGCTCAATGCGCCGGTCGCGTCACCTCGTGGAGAGAGCAATGGCCGAGAAAAAGAAAGAGAAAAGCCCAACCCAATCCCAGGCATCCGCAAAGGCTGTTGACCTGAACGATCCGAGTCTCTACATCAACCGCGAGTTGAGCTGGCTACAGTTCAACAGGCGAGTGTTGGAGGAGGCGTTGGATGAGCGCCACCCCCTGTTGGAACGGGTCAAATTCCTGGCTATTTTCGCCAACAACCTGGACGAATTTTTCATGATCCGCGTCTCTGGTTTGCGCCGGCAGTTGGCGGCAGAGGTGCTGGAAACGCCTCCCGACGGCATGACGCCGGCCGAGCAACTGATGGCTATCCGCCAGGAATTGATACCCCAGTTAGCGCAGCACTCGGACTGTTGGCATAATGATCTGGTACCAAAGTTGCGGGCGGCTGGCATCAATGTGCTCCGTTACGACGAACTAAAGCGCAAGCAGCGCAAGTTGTTGCGTCGTTACTTTGAGCGAGAGATCTTTCCGGCCCTCACGCCCCTGGCCTTTGATCCGGGCCATCCCTTTCCCCACATCTCTAACCTCAGCATCAACCTGGCGGTGGTGATCAACGATCCACAGTCTGGCGAGCGATTTGCCCGTCTCAAAGTGCCTGGTGTGTTCCCGCGCCTGCTCGGCATCCCCAGCGAGGAGAAAGCCGAGAGTTACGAGAGCCTGGGGCTGGTAGAAGATATATCCACCAATTTCGTGTGGCTGGAAGAGGTAATCGCTGCCAATCTGGATCTGCTTTTCCCCGGCCTGGAGATAGTGGCGGCCTATCCTTTCCGCGTCACCCGCGACGCGGACCCAGAGATCGAAGAGGACGAGGCCGCGGATCTGTTGCTGGCTATCGAAGAGGGTGTACGCATGCGTCACTTTGGCTCTGCGGTACGGCTGGAAATAAACAATGCCGCGCCGGAGCGAATACGCAACATCCTGGTCAGTAACCTGGGCCTAGCTCCCTACCAGGTGCGTACGGTGGATGGGCCAATCGGTATGGCCAGCCTCATGGAGTTGACGAAAATCAACCGCCCCGACCTGAAGGATACCCCTTTCCTGCCGGCGGTGCCCCCACCTCTGACCACCGAAGAGGGTATCTTTTCTGTGATCAAGCGGCGCGACGTTCTGCTCTACCACCCCTACGACAGTTTTACGCCAGTGGTGGATTTCCTCCACGAGGCGGCCCGGGACCCCGACGTGTTGGCCATCAAGCAGACGCTGTACCGGGTCGGTCCAAACTCACCGGTCGTGGCCGCGCTGATGAAAGCCCGCGAGAACGGGAAGCAGGTGGCCGTGCTGGTGGAACTAAAGGCCCGTTTCGACGAAGAGAACAACATCGTGTGGGCGCGGGCGCTGGAGCGGGCCGGGGTACACGTGGTCTATGGGTTGGTGGGCCTCAAGACGCACACTAAACTGCTCATGGTGGTGCGCCGAGAGGGAGACGGCATCACCCGCTACGTCCACATGAGCACAGGCAACTATAATGACGTCACCGCCCGCGTTTACACGGACATTGGTTTTTTCACCAGTGACCCGGACATTGGCAACGACGTGTCCGACCTGTTCAACGCCCTCACCGGTTATTCCCTCAAGCAAGAATACCGCAAGTTGTTGGTGGCTCCAGGAATGATGCGGCAGGAAATCCTGGGTCGCATCGAGCGCGAAATCGAGCGGCATCAGCAGCACGGGGACGGCTATCTGGCTTTCAAGATGAACGCCCTGGTGGACAAAAAGTGTATCCAGGCGCTCTACCGCGCTTCGCAGGCGGGCGTGAAGGTGGATTTGCAGGTGCGGGGCATCTGCTGCCTGCGGCCGGGCGTGCCGGGAGTGAGCGAAAATATCACCGTCACCTCCATCGTGGGGCGCTTTCTGGAACATCCCCGCATTTACTACTTCCGCAACGGTGGCGAGGAAGAAATCCTGCTGGGCAGCGCCGACTTGATGCCCCGCAACCTCGACCGCCGCGTAGAGCAATTGTTCCCGGTGGAGGACCCAAATCTGCGCGAGTCGTTGTACCAGCACATCCTTCAGGTACACTTGAAAGACAACCTGCAAGCCCGACGGTTGTTACCCGATGGCGACTATGAACGGATGCAGCCGCAGGATGGTGAACCGGAGATGGATTCGCAGGCGTGGATGGTGGAACACCGAGGGCTGTGGAACGAAGAGGATTAGAACATGAAAGTGGCATTGATCGGGGACGTACACGCCAACCTGCCGGCGCTGGAGGCGGTGCTGGCCCACGCCCGTGAGCAAGGTGTAGAGGCGATCTGGAACGTAGGCGATTTCGTGGGGTATGGGGCCTTTCCCGACGAGGTAGTGCGGCTGCTTCGGAAGGAGGATGTTTTGAGCATCGTAGGCAACTATGACCTCAAAGTCCTACAATTCAAACAAAAGAAGGAAAAGTGGCGTAAGAAAAAACACCCGTCCAAGTACCTGGCTTTCAAGTGGGCCTACGAGAATCTCTCCAAAAAGAGCCGCAAGTATCTGCGCTTTCTATCCCAAGAGATACGGATGAAAATAAAAGGCCGGCGCATCCTGTTGACGCACGGCAGCCCCGCCTCGAACGAGGAACCTCTCACCCCCGACACCCCTGAGAAGCGATTGCGCAAGTTGGCACAGATGGCAAAAGCCGACGTGATTATTTGTGGTCACTCGCACCAACCTTTCGCCCGTGAGGTGGATGGCGTATGGTTCATCAACACCGGCAGCGTCGGCCGGCCCAATGACGGCGATCCCCGCGCCTGCTATGCCATCCTGCAGATCGAGGCGAAACAGGTTCAGGTGTCTCACTATCGGGTGGAATACGACGTGGAAAAGGCCGTCGCCGCGATTCGCGAGCGTGGCCTGCCGGATGACTTTGCGCAGATGACCTTGCAGGGGCGCAGTCTGGAAGATGTGCTGCAAGCAGCGGAGGCATAGGCAATGGCGAATGGAAGCGCCAACGGCTCGATTGAGCTCGCCGAAATCTCGTTGGCGTCCGTGGCCGCTGAGAACACGGATTTTAGGACATCAACGGATCGGTGCCTGCAGGCGGTGCTGCAGTTGGCGCAGAACTGCGAATACGAGATGGAGCACACTCACCAGGTGACGCGGCTGGCATTGCGACTGTTTGACGAACTGGAGCCCCTGCACGGCCTCGGCGCGGAGGAGCGCTTCTGGCTGCGCTGCGGCGCTCTGCTGCACGACATCGGCTTGATCAAAGGGGCGCGGAGACACCACAAGACCGCCCTGCGCATCATCCTCGACACGCCGCTCCTGCCATTCGACACACGAGAGCGACTCATCGTCGGCTCGATTGCCCGTTACCACCGCAAGGCACTCCCGAAGGAGGCACACGCTCATTTCGCCGCGCTGGACCCGGCGGACCAGCGCAGCGTGTCCATCCTGGCGGCGCTCCTGCGCGTGACCGACGGTTTGGACTATACACATCAAAGTCTCGTGCAGGACATTTCGTGTGAGGTTTCGCCGCAGCAGGTAATCGTGCGCTGCGGGGTACGTCGGGCCGCAGAGGTGGAACGGCAGCGGGCTTTGTATAAAGGGAATCTGTTGGAGCAGGTCTTGAACCGGGAGTTGGTCGTCGAGTGGCATCTCGCGTAAAGGGCGCTGTGTGACGTTGGCAATCGGGCCCCTTGCCCGTGGTTATGCTCCCGTCACCACGAACACCGGTCTTACCGTGACCCCCGTGGCTTTATCCTCATAGACCTCCTCTCATCAATCTCCTCGTCAATCAGCATGAGCGACCCGTCGGCAGCATCCAGCAGCAATAGCCCTCTCCCACACTCACTCCGGCAACTCCTCCCATCGCCCCTCCAGTTTCTCCATCACCTGGGGCAGGGTGGTGTACTCCATCGCGTCCATCGGCAAGCGATGCGGCTCGAAGGGACCGTGGCGGCGCAGGTGATCGGCGATGGTGTTGCACAAGTGGCGGGCCTCGTCGAAAGAGGAATCGTCGAACATGTCGCGGGGCCCAACCAAAGGGCGCGGCGCTTGCCTTCCTCACAAGATTCTGTCACGGGTGATATTGTACGCGCTGGTGGTGTTGATCATGATCTGGACTTGGCCCCCTTCACCTGGCTGTTCATCACCAGCATCTCGACGCAGGCCAAACTCGACCAAATTCCCATCCAGTGGCTGCCCAGTCCCCCTACTTTTGAACACTATACCGCCATGTTCGACCCCGCCAATCCCACGGGCGCGCTCTTCCTGGCCGCGTTGCGCAACTCCCTCGTCATCGCCGGCACGACCACTATCCTCTGCCTGGTCTTTGGTGTGTTGGCTGCCTACGCCCTGTCCCGCTTCGTCTTTCCCGCCAAGAATGTGTTGATCATGGGTATGCTTGCCACGCGCCTGCTGCCCACCATCGCTCTGGTCATACCTTTCTACGTCATCATTGTCAGTTACATTGACCCGATATTCCCCATGTTCGACACCAGGCACAATCTGGTCATCCTGTACATGTCGCATCATCGGCCTGGTGGTCTGGATCATGCGCGGCTACTTTGCCACCATCCCCAGAGAACTGGAAGAGGCAGCCATGATGGATGGCTGCACCCGCTTACAAGCCCTGACCTACATCATCCTGCCGCTCTCGGTGCCGGGCCTGGTGACTACCGGCTTGCTGGCCTTCCTGCTGGCCTGGGACGAGTTTCTGCTGGCGCTGATCTTTAGCCGCACACCGAACGCTTACACCTTGCCTTACTTTGTGTTCATCGTGGGGAGCGCCCAATACTACCAGTCGCCGGCCGCGGTCGCTGCTGGCGGCTTCCTGGCCGCGTTGCCGCCGGTGATCCTGGCCCTCATCTTCCAGCGCCGGCTGGTGAGCGGTTTGACGGCTGGGGCCGTGAAGGGGTAGGCAAGAGAGAGTAGGACAAGTGCGGTACAAAAAGGAGCGCCGCTCTTTCGAGAGAACGCTCCTAATTTGCACGGTTGGGCGGCTGACAGGAAATCTACCCCTCTGGTGAGGTCTCCATCTCTGCCGCCCGCTCCGCCGCTGGGACGTATAACTGTTCGGTGTATTCCTTGACCATGCGGCGGGTGCAAAAGACCGGCACTGCCGTGCGGATCGCTTCCTTCATCACCCGCACCCAGCCCCGGGGTACGTCATCGCTATCGCGCTTGTAGAACAGTGGCACGACCTCGTTTTCCAGCAGGCGGTACAGCGCCTCCGCGTCGGCCCCGTCCTGCGCTGCCGGGTCGTCGTATTGTTGCCCGGCGTCAATCGCCCAGCCGTTGGCCCCATTGTACCCCTCGGCCCACCAGCCGTCGAGCACGCTCAGGTTAGGGATTCCGTTGGCGGCTGCTTTCTGACCGCTGGTGCCACTGGCCTCGCGGGGAGGGCGAGGGGTGTTCAGCCACACGTCCACTCCCTGCACCAGGTAGCGCGCCACTTGCAGGTCATAGTCTTCGATGAAGGCGATGCGCCCCCCCATCGCCGGGTCCCGGGCGACATTGTACACCTGCTGTATCAGTCGCTTGCCGCCCTCATCGGCCGGGTGAGCCTTGCCGGCAAAGATGAACTGCACGGGGCAACAGCGCTCGTGCAGAAGCCGCTTCAGCCGCTCCAGGTCGCGGAACACGAGCGTGGCTCGCTTGTAGGTGGCAAAGCGGCGAGCGAAGCCGATGATCAGCGCGTCGGGATCCAGGAACGGGCCGGCGCTCAGTATCTGTTCAGGGACCCTCTCTCCAGCCACATAGTATCTGCGCGCCCGCTCACGGATCAGGGCCATCAACTTGCGCTTGAGGTGCAGGTGCGCGTTCCATAGTTCCTCGTCGGGCACGTCGAGGATGCGTTCCCACAGCACGGGATTGTCGTGCCGTTCGATCCAGTCGGGCCCCAGGTACTTGCGATAGATCTTGTTCACTGCCTCGCCAATCCAGGCGGGCACGTGGATGCCGTTGGTGATGTGCGAAATGGGCACCTCGTCCACCGGCCTGTCGGGCCATGCCGACTGCCACATGCGGCGCGATACCTCGCCGTGCAGTTTGCTGACCCCGTTGCACCGCCCGCACATACGCAACGCCAGCAATGTCATGTTAAAGCCCTGCTGTCCCTCTACGTGGCTGCCCAATTCTAGGAATCTCTCCCGGCTCAGCCCCAGATGGGGCCAATAGGCGTGAAAATATTTCTCAACCATGTGAAAGGGGAAAACATCGTGACCTGCCGGCACCGGTGTGTGGGTAGTAAAGACGGTCGTCGCCTGCACTGTCTGACGGGCCTGGTCGAATGACTGCCCGGCCTCGACCAGTTCACGCGCGCATTCCAGCACCAGGAAGGCAGAGTGGCCTTCGTTGAGGTGAAAGACGAGCGGGTCAACTCCCAGCGCCCGTAGCACCCGCACGCCACCGATGCCTAGAACGATCTCTTGCTGGATGCGCATCTCCTGGTTTCCGCCGTACACCCGGGCGGTCAGTTCCCGATCCCAAGGAGCGTTCAGGTCGTTGTCGGCGTCCATCAGATAGAGGGGGGTACGCCCAGCCTGAACGCGCCAGACTTGCAGATGCACGGTGCGGTCGCCTACCTCGACCGGGACGAACAGACATTCCCCATCGTCGCACAGGGCCTCGCGGACAGCAACCTCCTCTGGTTTGAAGCGCGGGTAGATGGCCTCCTGCCACCCATCGGAGGTGATGCGCTGGCGAAAGTAACCCATCTCGTAGAGGAAACCCACTCCCAAAAAGGGCAGCCCGATGTCACTGGCCTCTTTACAATGGTCGCCCGCCAGCACTCCTAAACCGCCCGAATAGATAGGCAGCGATTGGTGCAGCCCAAACTCGGCTGAAAAGTAGGCGACGGGGCGGGCCGTCAGGTCAGGATGCTGGGCCGGAAACCAGAGGTGTCCGTTGCGCAGGTCGGCGTCAAGCGCCATCAGCACGGCGTCGTACTGGCGGAGAAAGGTCGGAGCGGTCGTCAGTTCCTCCAGCCGCTCCGGCGACACCTCCAGCAGCATTTTCACCGGGTTATGGCCAGTACTGCGCCACAACGGATAGTCAAGCATCTTGAACAAATCACGGGCTTGGCGATGCCAACTCCACCAAAAATTGTACGCCAATTCTTCCAGGCGCGCGATGCGCGGAGGAATCTTGGCCGACAACGATGAGGTTTCAGTCTGCAATAGTCTCTCCTCTCTCAAGGCAAGATAGAAATAGTTTCTGGTGCAAAAGTGGGGCAGACTTTCCAGTCTGCCGCCCAGACAGGCTAGAAAGCCTGCTCCACACGACAGGCTGGAAAGCCTGCTCTACATAGGGCAATCGCTTTTATCCTGATCTCTTGCCCATTTGTCATTCTGAGCGACCGTAGGGAGCGAAGAATCTCGATTTCGCCGCGCAAAGAGGAGATTCTTCGTCGCTTCGCTCCTCAGAATGA
>Ga0136651_10001713_pt1 | contig 12106 bp, 13 predicted proteins | sample Mar14236cmmetaG_FD_94867 | JGI IMG/M metagenome (GOLD analysis project Ga0136651, IMG submission 94867) | Marine hydrothermal vent microbial communities from Guaymas Basin, Gulf of California to study Microbial Dark Matter (Phase II) - Marker... ...
CAAGTCGTAAATTTAATGGGATGAGTTTAATGGCCAAACTCTCAAGTTTTATCGGTTTTGAGGCTCATAGAACCAATAAGACAAGTTCTAAAAAAAGCTCTCTTCTGAGTTTTTTCGATTATGGGGGTTACATATAAATATCACAACACACAATATGTATAATCAGATATTGACCGATTTGACATTTGGGGTATTGATGATGCCAAGGAAAAGGGTTCGAAGGTATTCAACAATTGAGGTTGCTGAAATATTGGGAGTATCTAGACAAACTGTTGTGTATTGGATCCACAAAGGAAGACTTAGAGCAGAGAGGACCCCAGGAGGCCATTATCGAATTCCTGAGTATGAATTGAAGAAAATCAAGAACAGAACATCAAAGAAGAGGAGGTGAACTCTTCTCATTTCAAAAAATTCCAATAAAGAAAAAAGAGGGCCTTCAGGAATTATCACACAAGGGGGGAGTAGTATGGAGGAAGCCCTAATGTATAATAAGCATTTGAAAGTTTATAAGCATTTGGAATTTTTCCAGGAAGAGAAAAACCTTGTTCTACTAATTACAGCGAAATGCCCCTATAATTTCCATTGTTTAACGGATTCTTCAGTTTGTGGCCTTTTTGGAACAGAAGAATGCCCACTTTGGCCATTGAATCCTGTTAAGGTTCTGAGGTTCTTCAAGGAGGGGATCAATAATGACTAAGCCATTGAAGTTCAACAAGGAGGAAGCGAGGAAGTTCCTGGAAAAACTATGGGGTAAATACAAAGAGCTTGAGAACCCACCCGTTTTTGAGGTATTTATGAAATCTCCTGAGAACAAACTTAAAACAATTTGGGCCAAGGATCCTGAGGATGCAATAAACAAGATTGAGAAACTTTGGCCGATTCTAAAGCTTTGGAATTGGGATATTTGGGTTGGAGTGTTGCCAAGAGGAAAGGCCAAGAAAAAAGGAAGAGGATCAGAGAAGGACGTTATTGCAGGAGCTTTCTTATGGATTGACCTTGATTTTAAGAACTCGGTTAACCAAGTTGCTGAAAATATTAAGAGCATTATTGAAGAGAAAGGATATTATGAGTATGAGAACACCATTGCATACAGGGACGGGGATAAATTCGTTATCATTGATAAGCCGGATCCAGAGAACATTAAAGCAAGAGTAAGCTTGAGGCTCAGAGAGATCTTTGAGGAGGGTTTCCCTTATACCATTCTTGTTGATTCGGGCTTTGGTTATCATGTTTATATCGAATTATCAGAGGTTCTCCAGGGAGAAGATCTTAAGAGGCTTAAGAGCATTGAGGGGAAGATCCTGGAACTCCTTGGTGCTGATCCTCACGTTAAGGACCTTGCTAGGATCATGAGACTTCCTGGAACATACAATAACAGGATTTCAGGGAGACCTGCTCCTGTTAGACTCCTTGAGATAAGAGATTTTAAGGCCAATTTCAAAGAACTTGAGGAGAAACTTGGCCTTATGGAAGAGGAGAAGAAAGGGGCCATATCAATCTCTTTTGAAGGGCCAAAACTTGAAGGCTTTGGCCTTAGAGAATTAAATGGTAAGGATATCCTTGAGGTTGCAGAAGCATTGAAAGAGGGATATGTTCAACACCATAGACAAAATATTTGTGTATATCTCTCGGGTTGGGGGGCTTGGGCTAGAATCTCTCCTCTTTCTATTGCAAGAATTATCAAGACTCTTTATGATGAGAAGAAAGATGAAGACCCCCTTGATATGAGACTTGCTCCAATTGTTTACAGCTATAAGAAGCTTAAACTTTGGGATAAGGAAATTGAAGAGAAATTCTTGGAATTGATTAAGACTTGGGGCATTGACAATATCTCAGGTCTTAACTATGTTCCAGGAGAGGAAGAGAGGGTTGCAGGAAGAGGAACATATCTCAGAAGGAAGTATGGCCTTGTCAAGGTTGAGGGGGATGAAAGTGATGAAGGCCTTGAGAAGGAACTTGCAGAAGTCTTGGGAGATGAGAAAGCCCTTGATGTCATAAGAAGGATTGAGGAGATATTCAGGAGATCAAGCCCTCACAGGGATTCAATCTTTGAGATTATGGATTTTGAGAAGCAAATATTTGCTTTGGCCAATCTGAGAAAGGGCTTGGTTGTAAGAGCAAAGAGAAAGGAGGACTCAATTGTTTATAAGGAGGTTGTCTTAAGGGTTGCTCCTGTAGATGTTACAGTTTATGAGGATCCAGGGGGAGGGCCAAGAAAGTTCAAGATAAGATTTGAGGGGATCAAAACCATTGAGATTGGTCCTGCAGAGCTTGACGAAATTATTGATAGATTAAAGATCGAGGGAGTTGTTTACAAGAGGAGACTCCTTGAGGATGTCTTAAGTGCGATCCTTAATGCTTTTATCAGGAAAGGAAGGGCCAAAGTTGAATACATGCTTCCAGAACCTGGATATTTCCTCATTGAGGAGAATGGCCATAAGAAGGTTATATGGAATCCTGGAGCAAGTGCATTGGCAAAGAGTAATCTTCCAGAGACTCCAGATATCGAGAAGGTCAAGAAAGCCCTTCTTGACCTTGATAAATTCATAAGAGAGTATTGTAATGAGGAACCGACACAAATAACGGCCTTACTTTTAATGTTTGCTACTCCTTTTGGAGCAGTAAGGAAGAGGCTTGGAAGAAACCAACAAACCATTGTTTTGGCGGGGGATCCAAATACTTACAAAACAACAATTGCAATGATTGGTCCTGCATTAATGGGATTCTCAAAGAATGACCCAATTGCTTGGAGGACGGGATATATCACTTATCCTCAGTTAGCTAATGGATGTGCAAGACATACGGGGGCTTTTGTCATTAATGAGGTTCCTGCGGACTTCTTGACTTTAAAGAATGCAGAACAGATAGCATTTCTTAAGGGTTGTGCAGAGACTTTATCGGGGAGATTTTTGGAGAATGATAAAGAGCCAAGGAAAGCTCTAGCGACAGTAGTCATGACATTTAACGATTTGCCTGTTATTGGGGACCCATATCTTGCAGAAAAGAAGAGGCTCCTCTTGGTAAGGTTTGAGAACAGAGATAACCTAAAGCAGGGAGGAAGGGAGATTATTGAGGAGCTTATTCTTAATGAGGCCCTTTATCACTTGGGAGCATACTTGAGAGACAAAATAAACGGAATTCCTCCAGATCTATTTAAGGAGAGCATGTTAGAGGTTGGAAAGAGAATCTTGGCCTTTCTATATCAAGATGTTCTTGGATACATTCCCAATTGGATAGAAAAAACATTGAGCGAGAAAAACCTTGACCCTCAGGATAGGCTTGTTGAGGAGGCTTCAACTCCTGACATTGTTTTTGTTAACATCCTCAGGGATGACATACTTAGGGCCATAAGGAATGCTCCAAGGGGACTTGTTGATGATCTTGATAATGTCCCTCCAGATACAAGAGAGTTTGTCCGTTTTGGCCTTAAGAGAGGGTTATTGAATTATGTGTTGTATAAGATTGGCCAAAATGGAGAAGAATATTTATGGATCCTTCCTGAGGCCAAGAGGAGGCTCAGAGAGCAGGGAGGCCTTAGCATAACGTTAAGTGATTTGGCCAAAGCTTTGGGAGGGAAGATTAGTGAGAGAAGAATTGCAGGGAAGAAACATAAGGTTATAATTATTGAGTTTGAGAAGCTTATGGCCATTCTTGATTCATTAATCTCTTTTGGAGAAGAGGAGGGGATTGAGTATGAAAGATAAAAGAGATAAAAAGGAGAGGAAAGAGGAAGGAAAGAGGCTTTGGGCCAACCCTGAGTTTAAGGACCTCATTGGGAAGGACATTGTTGTTGTTCTAAGAACAGGGGTTATTGTTTATGGTCTTTTGGTCGAGGAGGGGAAATATCACTTAGTATTGGCCAATGCCAAGGTTGTTGGGAAAACCCATGAAGCCCAGGTTGTGAAGATCATAATAAACAAGGGTTATATGGCAATGGTTCACACAAAGCCCCTGAGCTTAAAGAAAATCGGGGAAGAGGTTGAAGAGGGGCCATTGTATCCAAAGAACCTGGAAAAGCTCTAAGGAGGTTGATAAGGCCAAGAGTTGAGGTTAGAGGGTAGAAAGGCCAAGGACCTTGGGGATTTACCCCCTCGGGTCCTTGGCCCTACCCAGGAGGTGTTTGGGTTGGCCCAAAGTGTAAAATCGAAAACCGAGAATATAAAATCTTCCAAAGTAGAAAGCCAAATTTTGGAAGTAATACCAGAAGAGCTGAAATATGCAATAAAGCAAAGACTTAACGAGTTTTTGGAAAATTTACAGAGAGTTCTTGAGAGATATGGGCTTAAGAGAGTTCGTTTAAAGGTTGGATCAGAGACCATAATTATTGAGAGGGGCCAATACATTGAACAAGCGATTGTCTATATCTTCAATGAGGAGAAAGGGGTTGAAGAGTTTGCAAATATCTATTGGCTTTTGAACCATAGAACAGAGATTGAGAAAGCTCTCAAAGAAGAGCTTGAAGATTGGCTTAAGGAAAGGCTCGGAGGGGAATTGATTGAGATCGAGAATGTTTGATAAGGTCTCCAAGACATGGAACCCAATAACAGGATGTTTACACTACTGTAAATATTGTTGGGCCAGGAACTTTGCAGAAACAAGGCTTAAATTTACTGAGAAATACAAGAAGGGCTTTGTTCCCCAAATCCATGAGAAAGAATTCAAGAGAGGATTCAATGGGGGCTTTGTGTTTGTTTCAGACATGGGGGATCTATTTGGTTCATGGGTCCCAAGATCCTGGATCCTCAAGGTTATTGAGCATATCAAAAAGTATCCAAAAACTACATTTCTCTTTTTAACCAAAAATCCCAAGAGATATCATGAATTTGTTGACGTTCTTCCAAACAACGTTGTTCTTGGGGCTACGATAGAGACTAACAAAGATGATCTTTATCTCTCTCATAGAATCTCAAGAGCTCCTCTTCCCTCAGAGAGGTTTGAGGCCATGAGAACCTTAGAATGGCCATATAAACTTGTATCGGTTGAACCCATTTTGGATTTTGATTTAGAGGAGTTCACAACATGGATCAAGGAGATTGGCCCTTTGATAACGTATATTGGATATGACAATTATGGCCATAGGCTTCCAGAACCAAGCTTAAGCAAAACTAAGGCTCTAATGCAAAATTTGGCCAAATTTACAGAGGTAAGGCCAAAAACGTTAAGGGAAAGAGCCTTAACACTCAACATGAACGAAAAGGAGTTTAAGGAGGTCTTGGAGGAGTTCAGGGAGTATTGTAAGGAGCGTTACAAAACAAGCTCAGTTGTTACTCTTATTTCAGGAGTAAGGAGATTATATGAGTTTGGTCTTTTGTTCAAAGATGAAGAGACATTAAAAAGGGAATTAATGAGGAGAGGGTTCTTTAGTCACTATTACATTGAAGCTTATAGGAGGTTTAATGAGTTTCTCTCCTCGAGAATGAAGAACATTGAAGAGGGGGGAGAACATGGTTATAATGTTCAAGAATGAAAGGGTTCGTGAGTTCCTGAGAAGAAAGAGGGTTGTATATACTCTGAGGCCAAAAAGGAGAAAGGAGGGTAAAGATTGGGCAAACTCAGGTTGGGGAACCAAGAAATTTGCAGAAGTAGAAATAACATTCATTAAGAAGATTACTAAGGAAAACGTAAGCGAATTGGAGAAATACGTTGATTATAGTGGTTTCAAGAGCGTTGAAGAGTGGCTTGAAGAGGCCCGTAAGTTAAACGGAGACTTCCCTTATTATCTCTACAAAGTGAGGGCCATATCAATAAATAGAGCCAAAGAGCTTGAACCTTATGGTTGTAAGTATGCAAAAACGTTTGTTGACAAATACGCTCCTGATAGCTTCATAATATATGGGGAATGTGAAAAACATGGGATAATTGTGTTAGATTATGAGTTATGGAAGGTATGTGAAAAGTTTGGGAAAAAATGTTATGAACCAAAGTTCAAGGGGGTTAAAAAAGTTCACTTTATGGAGATTTAAGACCAAAAAAGGGAGGTGATGAAGAATGAATGATATGGAAGAGAGGTTGTTGAGTGATGAAGAAATTGAAGAGTTCGTTAAAAAGGGAGACTATGAGCCCGTATTCAAGGAAATAAGCAAAAGCCCACCTTTTGGCCCCTTGATAACAGAAATTGCCAAGATATACATGAAGTATGGAGAAGACCCAAGAGAAGCGTTAGAAATGGCCCTTGAGCTTGTCTATAATTGGGTTTCAAAGATCCTTTACAAGGAGCTAAAAACGAATATCGGAGACTTTCTCTTTGACTATTTCAGATATTTTGCCTCTTGGCTTCAGAGAAAGGATATTGTTAGAGAGGTTGATGAAATAAAGAGAATCGAAATAATAGGAACAATGCTTGATGAAGAGGAGTGATATTCTCCCATAATGGCCAAAATCCATTGAGAAACAAAAGTAAACAAAGGAGGTAAGCGATAGAATGGTGATTTATGAGGGTAGATTATACAAGAGGATTAAAGCATACATGAAAAACGAGGAGGTCATACAAGTAAGCATAGTTGGTTTACAGGGTCGAGGAAAGACTAACGTTTGTAAATGGTTCAACAATGAGTTTGGCCCTGATTATGCAATTTATGTAAACGTAAACATGTTGGAGAACTTCTTGGATGATCTTTATATTTACTTGAAGAACTTTAACACAATAGAAGACTACAAAGGGGCCAACAAATTTGCTCTGATCCTTGATGATATTTCTTTTGGTGCTATGCATTACTCTAAATCAGTTAAAGAGGTTTTACAATGGTTATCAACGATAAGACATAGAATAAGGGCTAACCAATACATGATTGTTACAGTGTTCCATTATCCTTATGGGGCTTTGCCATTCCTCAGGGAAACTCCCATTAAAGTCCTCATGAGCTATGATAAATCTTATAGAAAAGCCTTTGAGGACGATTTTCCCAGGAGATACTTTATAGAATTTGCAAAGGATCTTGATGAATGGTTATTAAAAGGAAAGAAGGGTTTGGCCCTGGTAAATGCTTTGGGTAAGTATGAGATAACAAGCTTTCCAAAGGTTGAGAAGACAAATTGGATTGATAGAACAAAGAAGATCTCAGGAATGGGAGGCCCAAGCAAAGATAAGCCACACGTGAAAATAGCAGTAAAAGCCGAGGGTTACGTGTGGGATGTGTATGGTAACACTCTCAGGCTTAAGTATTGGGATAGAAAAGCGAAGAAATACATAACAGTAGCAGTTTTACGCACACCAGAAGAAAGACCTATTGTAGATGAAGAATCGGGCGAAATACTCTATAACCCTAATTCGCGTCCGACGTCCGATGTCCGAGAGGATGTATAATATTATAGTTATAAGGCCAAGTTGGGGGTTGAAGTTTGGAGTTGTCTTCTGAGATCCTTCTTCTTGTGTTCCTGGAAGGACCTTCTTCATTGTGATTTGGCCATAAGGGTTTTAAGAATATATACCAGGATCTTTGGGGAGGTCTCCAGGATAGGGACCAGGGTTTGGTTCTCCTTGAGTTGTCAAAAGGGTCCCCTTTTATCAGTTTGACAAAAGGGTTATATATTGCCAATAAGATATTGACAAAATGGGGTTTTGATTATGTCAAAATCAAGGACCAAATCCAAAAAGGGAAATAGTAAGAGAGAGGCTTATGCTTACGTTAGAGTAAGCATTGAGGAGGAAAAACCAAAAAATCAGATTATGGCCATTGAAAGGTGGGCCAAAGCTCATAAATACGAGATTGTGAAAGTGTTCCAAGAGGTCCAATCAGGAGGGGTTCCTCCTTGGCAAAGGCCAAAGTTCCAGGAACTCCTTGAGCATGTCAAGAAGGACCCAAAACCCGTTTTAGTCTATGAACTCTCAAGGCTCGGAAGGACCTTTTATGAAACCTTTAGAGCAATAAAGGAGCTTGAGGACCTTGGGGCTCCTGTAATAACTGTAAGTGAAAAGGAGAGGTTCTTACAAAGCTTGGATCCAAGTATTAGAGAGCTAATTATTGCTTTATTCTCTTGGGTTGCAGAGAGGGAAAGAGAACTCTTGAGGCAAAGGACAAAAGAAGGAATGTTAAGGGCCAAGGCTGAAGGAAAGCATATTGGAAGGCCAAGAATCCCAATTGACATGAAAAAGGTTAAGGAATATCGAGAAAGGGGCTTAAGTTACAGAGATATTTCAAGACTCTTGGGAGTGAATTATTACACGCTCCTGAGGAGGGTAAAGAGAGAAGGAAAGTGATAGAGCAAATTTTGGCCATATTACAAGAGTTTATGGCCAAGGTCCTTGGAGGTCCCCTTTTCCTGGAACCCTGAGTTACTCAAGAAGGTTCAAGAGGGTCTTGATATTTGCTCAAGAGGGGGCTTTTTTAAAGATCTCAATATTATGGCCAAGTTTTGAGAAATAGGGGTTTTTGAGAGAGTCATAAACTTAGAGGGGTTAAGAAATTAGTTTTGAGAGCTTAATCATGCTATATATTAGCATGATTTTTGGCCCTTTTTCTTACCTGGTGAGGGTCTCATACCCCAGGGTATGAATGCATAGTGAGGCCCTCAAGGGGTCCTCTTTCCAGGGTAAGGTTTGGGTTACTAACCAACCAACCTATTGAGGATCTCATTATTGCTATGGTGTGATCCTCACTATGTCGTGTGATGAGATCCTCATGATATAGGTAGTGAGGAGATCACTATATTCTTAATAAGGCCAAAAACTCATAATAGCAAGTATGAGCAAGAAACATAAGAAGGGAATGAAACCTGTTCAAGTGTTTCTCCCTGAGGATCTTATTGAAATAGCTAAAGAAAGGGCCAAGGAGTTTGGAATGAGTCTCTCTGAGTATTTGAGGGCCATAATTGTTGCAGGGGTCAAATATGGGCTTTATGTTCCTGGTGAGGAAATCCCAAGCTTTAAAGTGAAATTGAGTGAAGAAGAGCTTGAGAAATTGATCGAGGCCATAAAAGAGGTTTTGAAGGAGGAGAAGGAAAAAGAAAAGGCAAAGAAGAACCTTTTGAGGAAACTCCTTGAGTGGTTTAGATAATAGGGCCAAGGGTCAAAACTTGATCCCAACTATTTGAGGGAACCAAGTATGGAAAAACAAGGGCTTTGGGATATATTTGTAGATATTGTTACAATAGCTTGGTTAATCCTCTTTGTCATTTCTTTTGTTGAGTTAAACCCTGTTCTCAATGAACGGATTGACCAAATCCTTTTTTGGATACTTCCCATATTTGTAATGGATCTTGTTGTAAAGTATTTAAGAATTAAAAAGCCTAAGGAGTTTCTCAGAAAGCATTGGTTAGATATTCTTACAACAATCCCTTATTTTAGATTTCTGAGAATAGCGAGGATTTCAAGAGCTCTAAGGCTTGTTAAAGTTGCGAAAAGCGTCAAAGCTACTAAAGTGATAAAGACTAGTAAAGCGATAAAGTCAAACAAAACAATAAAATGGGCCAAAAAGGGATACAATACCTTTAAAGCCATTAAAAAAGCAATGAAAGGAGTAAAGAAAAAGAAGAGGAGCTTTGAGGGGGCTTAAGGCCAAGATCCCATATTGATCCCTTTTTGGTATATTTTTTAGGCCAAAGTTGGAGAAGATATTCACATTTTGTAAACATTTTATGTGAATTTTTGGTGCATAAAATATGCATAAAGTATGCATATTGTATGGATTTTTTGAACCAAAGAGGTATCTTTTTGGTATCAAAATGATACCAAAGAGGTCCCAATTTTGGCCATATTTAATACATATTTTGTATGAAAAGAGTTCATATTTTGTGCATATTTCATGCATATTTTATATGGCCAAGATCCAGGAACTTCCCTCTCAGGATCCTTGTTCCTGGAACCATATTGAAAACGTGAAATTCGTTTTTATATGGGTTTAATGGCCAAAACCCTCTTTGAGGTTCTTTTTGTGATCTTTAACTTATATCTTGGATCCAGGAAATAAGTTAAACTTCAAGGACCATAAGGGTTACTCTCTTAAAATTGCATATTAAGGCCAAATCTCAGAGCTTGGCCATTGAACTTATTAAGAAAACATATTCTGAGGGGGTTTTGGCCATATAAGGCCAAACTCAGAGAATCTCAAGGCTTGGCCATATAGGATAATTTTATAAGATCCCAAAGCAAATAAGAGTTTTAGGCAAAACTTTAAGGAGAGGGTTTTTCTATGGTATTGCCAATATATCCAAGGCTTGTGAGAAGAAGGGCCAAAGGGAAGGACTACTATTATTATGAGTATAGAATCGTTATTAATGACGGGTTGGCCCGAGGATTGCTTTTAAGCATGGATGAAGCGGTTCTCTTAGAGGATCTTTTAAGAAGTGCCATTATATGGCTCAAGAATTCCATTGAAACTGAGGAGAGATTAATGGGAAGACCAACAGAGACAACAATCAAGGAGAGAGAACAAATAAAATTGGCCAAGGAGATCATTGAAATCCTTAAGAATTATGATGTGAATGAGGTAAGGAGAGAAAAGGAGAGGGAGGGGAGAAGGAAGGAGGAGAAAGTTGATTTTGAAAGACTTGAGAGCATTCTAAAAACCTTAGATGAAAAGGAAAAGAAGCATAAAGAGTTATTGGAAAAGAACAAGGAACTCTTGAAAAAAATGGAAGAAATCTCAATTGATATCAAGGCTCGATTAAAGCAATTGGAGGGGGAACAGAATAAAGAATAACTAAGGCCAAACTTCATGGATAAACGTGTGCGTATTATTACATATTATATTATTATAATGGGGCTTGGCCCCATGATCAAAAGGAGCCATTTCAACCCTTAAAGTTACTAGATATTGTCCCCCAGGGGGAGGGGGTTCCAGGGTATAATATAAAGGTCCTCTGAGAACTGAGATCCCAAGAACATTAAGGGGTTGACATGCTTTTATAAGGGCCAAGCTCCTCATTTTGGCCATTTTTGAAGTGTTCCTGAGAACACGGATCCTTGGCCATTAAGGACCTCAACACACATTAACACGATTATGGGTCATTGAATGGTCCATAACTCAGGAGGTTCTTTGAGGAACTTTTACATGTTCCATTTATGGCCCATAAGAGGAGCCTCCTGGAAGAACCAGGATTTGGCCCTTTGTATAATATATTATGTCATATACTACACACTAAGGAACAAGGATTTTGTTCCTGGAAGACGCTCCAGGAGGTTCTTGGCCATAGGGCCAGGAGTTCATTTTTTGTTAAGTTGCATTCCTTGGCCATTATTAAGTTTCAGGAGGGGAGTGTTAAGCATCATTTCCTCTTGGCGTTCCCTGGTATTTCCAGGTAGTTCCTAGTATGTTCAGGAGTTCATAATATATGGATCCTTATTCCAGAAGACCCTCAAAAAATGCTACTTAAGTTTCCAGGATGCAACTTAAGGAACATTAAGTTAGGGCCAAAACTTACAGGAAGGGCTTATTTTTCGGGTTTGGCCTTATAGAAAGTTGGGTTTTTATGAGGTTATTTTTCAAAAGAAAGAATAATAATATATGACCACCTTGACCACCAAGACCACCTGACCACCAAGACCACTAAGGCCACTTTAGTGAACACCCTCTTGAAAATTTTTCAGACCCCTTCTATATTAGGTGGTCTTGGTGGTCAAAATTGAGGGGTTGAAATCGCTTCTTTTGGCCAATAAACGGATTTTAACCCATGACCACCTTGACCACATCCATGCTACTGAGTAGCAAGGCTGAACATTTCGAAAAGAAAGCAGGAGAGGTTTTTATTTGGCCAATTCTCAAATAAAAAGTTGGGTTATTTTGTCTCCTTTTGACCACATCCATGCTACTGAGTAGCAAGGGGTTTTATAAACAAAAGAGGTATCTTTTTGGTATCAAAATGATACCATGAAGGTCCCAATATGGTCCCAAAATGGTATCATAAAAGTCCCCAAAATGGACCCCGAATCAACAAAATTTGTTGATATGCTATAAACAAATTTTGTTTATATCATTTTCAACTTATTTCCATATACCAGAAATAAGTTGAAAATTTAATTATGTAAAAGAGGACATAAACATTTTTTCAAGTCGTAAATTTAATGGGATGAGTTTAATGGCCAAACTCTCAAGTTTTATCGGTTTTGAGGCTCATAGAACCAATAAGACAAGTTCTAAAAAAAGCTCTCTTCTGAGTTTTTTCGATTATG
>Ga0136651_10001714_pt1 | contig 12104 bp, 10 predicted proteins | sample Mar14236cmmetaG_FD_94867 | JGI IMG/M metagenome (GOLD analysis project Ga0136651, IMG submission 94867) | Marine hydrothermal vent microbial communities from Guaymas Basin, Gulf of California to study Microbial Dark Matter (Phase II) - Marker... ...
GCGACGGCGAATGGGGAATCTACCTGATGAATCCCGACGGGAGTGAGCAGCGTAAAATTCTCGACCTGGGCAGCGAGCACCCCACCTGGATGGAGGAGACACTTTCCTGGTCGTATTAGAGATTAAAGAAGAAACCGGGTTTTTTCGCCACAGAAATCACTTCAGCTCACGAAGAACTTTCACGACGAGGCGCATTTTGCTCGAGAGGAGACTCAAAACCTGGTTTCTGGACGTGGGGGGTAAGGCGGACACCGGTGAATGAAGAGGGATTCCACATCCTGATTGTGGACGATGAGCCGGACACTGCCGACTACATGGCCACTCTCCTGGAGAGCCGTGGTTACACCACCTCCTGGGCCTACTCCGGCACAGAGGCGTTGGAGACACTGGTCGCGGCCCATCATCAGGAGGATGGGAGACATCCTATTGATTTAGTGCTCCTGGACGTGAGGCTCCCTGACCTCGACGGGTACGAAGTCTGCCGGCGGATCAAAGGTGACGAGACGCTCAAGCACGTGTCGGTGATCATGGTCACCGCCATGCGCTCCACTGATAATACAACCAAAGGATTGGATCTGGGCGCGGACGACTACATTACCAAACCTTTCCAGCCTGAGGAACTTCTGGCGCGGGTGAAGGCCGTCCTCCGCATCCGGCAGATGGAGCGCGAGGCTCGGCAGCGAGCCATCGAGCTGGAGCAATCACAAGCCCAGCTTATCCAGGTCGAAAAACTGGCAGCGATGGGCCGATTGGCGGCTTCCATAGCCCATGAACTCAACAATCCTTTGCAGGCCATTCAGAACTGTCTACACCTGGTTCTCATACGGTCCCTACCTGAGCCCAAGCGACGTCAGTACCTAGAGATGGCCCAGGAAGAAGTGGAGCGGCTGATCGGGATCGTTCAGGGCATGTTGGAGTTTTATCGCCCCTCCAAAGGGCAACGCGCTCCCGTGGAGGTAAATACCATCATCGAGAATGTGTTAGCCCTGGCCGCCAAGCAATTACAACACAGCCAGGTCGCCGTTCATCAGCACCTAACACCAGACTTGCCACCGCTGGAAGCAGTGAGCGACCAGCTCAAACAGGTGTTTCTTAACATCGTGATCAATGCTGTGGAAGCCATGCCCGATGGAGGGGACCTCTACGTCAACACCGGGTTGACCCCCGACGGCCGTTGGGTAACGGTGAGATTCGCAGACACCGGTATTGGGCTTTCACCCGAAGAACAGGCCAACATCTTCGAGCCTTTCTATACCACCAAGACCAAAGGTACCGGCCTGGGGCTCTCGGTGAGTTATGGGATCATCGAACGGCACGGTGGAAATATTGAAGTGCAAAGTAAGCGCGGCCAGGGATCGTGTTTCACGGTCAAGTTACCCGTGAATCAGCCGACTCAGCTTATTATTGCTCAGGGCGAACGAGTTAGACGACAGACGATGTGAGAGGACAAATACGAGTTGGGGGGGACCCATGTCCGACGCCGCCAAAATCCTCGTTGTAGACGATGAACAATCTGTGCGCCTGTCGCTGGCGGAACTACTTTCCATGGAAGGCTATCAGGTGACCACCGCCGCCAGCGGTGAGGAGGCCCTACAATATCTGGAGGAGACTATTTTCGATCTGATCCTCCTCGATCTGATCATGCCTGGTACAAGCGGCCTGGAGGTAATGAAAATTGCGCGTCGGATCGCCCCGGAAACTGTGATCATCATGCTCACTGCACACGGAACGCTGAAATCGGCCATCTCTGCCCTGCGCCAGGGCGCGCACGACTATCTGCTCAAACCGTGTGCTGTAGACGACATCCTGACCAGTGTCAGCGCGGGCCTGGACAAGCGGAAGCGGGAAGCGCGTCGCAAAAAGCTGGTGGCGGAGATGGAGGAGACCCTCCAGGAATTGAAAAGCGTTCACGGCGTCCCCACACCACAGCCCGCCGTCGAGGAGAAGGCTGAAGAGGAAGTGCGGTTTCTACAGGCGCGGGGAATCACCGTGGATAAGCAAAAGCACGTGGCGACCATGAATGGTGAGCCCCTGGAACTGACACCTACCGAGCTGCGCCTGCTGGCCTGTCTCATCGCCAACGCTGACCGGGTACTCAGTAGCCGCGAGCTGGTCCAAAAAGTGCAGAACTACGATTGTCGAGAGGAAGAAGCACGATCCATCATCCGCGTGCACATCCGCCGCCTGCGCCGTAAGATCGAGCCTGACCCACGCCAGCCCCAATACATCATAAACGTGCGCGGAGTGGGTTACATGTTCGCCACCGATTCGCAGTCTTAACTGTCCTGTAACCGAACTGTAATCATTCCGTAACCGTCGCCCTCCCTGTTTCGTGGTATCATAATCTATGCCGCGTGCACTTGAAAAGCGTGAAAACATATCCCCGTTTATGCGCCCCTTTACCTGTCAATGAGTCGTGAAACGTGAAGCGTGAAATGTGGCTCTCGCGTATCACGTTTCACATTGGGCCTGGCCCTGTTTTCACCGAACCAAATTGCGCTGAGTATAACAGATTAAACCTGTATCTGGGGGAGCGGGAGAAAGCGATGACCAAGCGCATTCTGATCGTGGATGATGAGAAGAAAGTGGCCTTCTTCCTGCGGGAGGGGTTAGAGGGTCTGAGAGAGGGGTACGAGGTAACCAGTACAGATTCGGCGGAAAGCGCGTTGCGTGAACTCACCACAAACGCCTTCGATCTGGTCGTCACGGACTTCCGGCTTCCCGGCCTCAATGGCTTACAGTTGATGGAACACTTGCAAAAGAACAGTCCGACCACGCGGACGATTCTGATCACCGCCTACGGCTCCGACGAGGTCGAAGCGGCCGCCTACAAATTGCACGCCCGCCGTTACCTGACCAAACCCTTTCGCATCGAGGATTTTGTGCGCACGGTGCGCGAGGCGCTGGCCGAAGATCCGCTTATGTCCTGACGTGTCGGCGGATTGGAGCGAGCAAAGTCATGCCCCCAAAGAGCCTAGTGGATGGGGATGCGCAACTGTTGTCCCACGTAAATGGTATAATCGGCCAGCCCATTGGCGGCCATGATAGCTTGCACAGTAGTGTTATGTCGTCTGGCTATGGAATACAAGGTGTCGCCCTGACGCACCACGTAGACGATATACTGAGGTTGTGGAGTTAGAGTCGGGGGTGGTGTTTCACCGGCCAGTTCTCGCAAGCCAGCCATGGCCGCTTCTCCATCGGGCTTGATGGCCAAGGCGCGGCTGAATTCTTCCTTCGCTTCCTCAAGTCTCCCCTCGGCGATGAGTTTGTACCCATAGTTGACGTGGGCGGCGTAGAGTTTCTCGGTCATATCATCGTAATCGGGGTTGATGGCCAGTATCTGTTCGATCAGGCTTATGACCTCTGGCCAGTTCTCCGCTGCCCACGGCTCGTGCAAACGTTGGGCTAACTGCTCCTCCACGGTCAAGGTTGGAGACGGCGTGGTAGCCGCTTGCTGAAGCCCCGCCGTGGCCTCCTCCCCCCCGGGTTTTATCTCCAGAGCCAAGTTGAACTGCGTTATTGCCCCGCCAGCATTTCCCTCGGCCAAAAGCTGATATCCGTAATTGACGTATGCCGTGTAAAGTTTCTCCACCATGTCATCGTATTGGGGGTCTATGGCCAGTATCTGTTTAATGAGGCCGATTGCCTGTGACCACTCTCCCGACGCCCAGGCTGCCACCAGCGCTTCATTCAACTGCGTCAGGCTTGCCGGAGGTGTTGGTTGTACACCTGCTCCAGAGGAGTAAGGGGAGGTATAAAGAGTGATATTCATAGTGAGGATATGTTGTTCCTTGCTTTCCTCGTCCTCCGCGCCCTCCGCGATATTTACATTAGTGATCACAAAGCTCTTAAACGCAGCCTCCTTGATCTGGGATACAAAGCCCACCAGCCTGGGAAAGTCACCCCTGACTTGCAGTTGGAACGTCCTGGCATCGTATACATTTCCCTTCTTTTCCTCTTGTGGACTGGGTTGGGTTTGCAGAGCGACGATCTCCACACCACTCTCGCCAGCGTACTGATATAGTTTGTTCAACACTTCTGCCGCCTGGGACTCGCTGAGGAAGACATTGGCCGCCTCGTTCAACGTGGCCTGCGCGGTCGCCACTTGCTCCCTCAACTGGTCGGGGCTTTCCTCTCGCGCTCGTTTGGCCTCCATCAGAGCTTTCTCTGCCGAGGCTAACTGGGAGATCAGTTCATCCCTGACTCGTAATTGGGGAACGATAGAGAAGCTGATAAAAAAGAAATAGCCAAGTCCTATGGCGATGATGGCCACGATAGCCAGCAAGGAGTAAAGGCGTTCTCCGGTCGGGATGTATTCTCTCCAATTGTTCAGGTAGTTCATGGTGATCCTACCTTCAGCTCTAAAACGATCACGAATTCAACTGCCTCGGGGTTGAAAACATCTAAAGCCCTCTTACCTCCACTGGTTGAAGAATGAGCCGTGATGCGTGTTGCGTGTTCCGTTCCATCACGCACCACGTAACACGTAACACGACTTGTGGGGGCAAAAGTGCACATCGGGCCGGACTCTGTTTTCACTGCACCAAATTGCGCTGAGTATAAAGCAGAGCGAGGTATCATCAGGGCTAAACCGGGAAGCCTGGAGGAAGGTGATGTCGTCACCGTGCTCGTGGGCGTAGGGGTGGGAGTAGGGATAATCTCTTCAACGGTGATCTGATACCATTTGTCAGGACCATACTGGCCTCGATTCGTCACTTCGACGAGAGCCTCTACATCGTGGCCGGTCTCGACTTGAAATTCTATCTCGGAACTCAGGTCGCCTGGTTGGCGATCGTCGTTGGTGTAAGTAGTCCCATCCACGCTCACGGTCAGAGAAGTATCCACCCCCAGCGCTAACTCTGAGGTGGAGACTCGATAGTAGCGCCCTGCTTTGGCCAGGAACTTGACCCCATCCACGTCGTTATCAGGGTAGAAATTGTGTGTTTGCGTCTCTCCTACAGCGATAGGTTTGGGATCGGTGTCGTCGGGTTCGTACCCGTCGCGCAGGTCTGGGGTAGGCGTGGGTGTATCTGCCGGCACGGGAGTATCCGTAGGTATCGCGGTGGGCGTGTTCGTGCTCGTGGGCGTCGGCAGGGGCGTGCTCGTAGGCGTTGCTGTGGGTGTGGGGATAACCTCTTCAACGGTGATCTGATACCACATGGCCGGACTGTACTGGCCCCGGTTAGTTACCTTGATGAAGGCTTCCACGTCGCGACCTGGCTCGACTTGGAACGCTATCTCGGAACTCAGGTCGCCTGGTTGGCGGTCATCGTTGGTATAGCTGGTTCCAGCTACGCTCACCGTCAGGAAAGTGTCCACCCCAGGCGATAGGTCGAAGGTGAAGACTCGATAGTGACGCCCCGCCTTGGCCAGGAACTTGACCTTGTCCACGTCGTAGACGGGATAGAAGTTATGCGATTGTGGTTGGCCCAGGATGATATCCTTGTGCTGGAAGTCATCTATCTCATACGCATCGCCAGGGCCGGGGGTTGGGGTGAGGGCCACTGTGGGTGTAACTGTCAGCGTCCCTGTGGGCGTGAGGGTTGCCTCTGGTGACGCTGTGCCCCCTGGTGTTACAAAGGGGGTGGCAATAGTCTTCATGGACTGTACAACGACGCGGGAGAAAAGCTGGGACTCTTCAAGGGTATGAGCGTAGGCAGCCACGACGGAGCTATCAGTGGCTCGCCCGTTGAGGGTGATACGGCTATCGGCATGAGTGAGAGAAGTGAGGGCAAGCTGGGCCGGATTGTAGTTGCCGATGGCCGCCATCACAGCCGGCCAATCGGTGTGACCAGCCGCGATGGCAGAAGATGCCGTCTCAATCTCGTCAGTCGCCTTCTGAAGCTGGGCCAAGGTGTCCATCAGCTCCTGGACTTCGGGTGCCGGAGAACCTATGCTTGTCAGGGCCTCCTGGACAGATTGAATATCATCTTCTAGACGAGCGTTATCGCCACGGATACTGGCGGAGACGAGGTAAAGAGGGAGGAAAAAAATGGCGAAACCGATTACTACCAGCCATAAGATTATCGTTCTGCGAGATGGACTGCGTGGCTGATATTGCTCCGGCAAGTTATCGAGGCCAATGGAATTAGATGGGGCCATCTTTACCTCCAGCACTGTCTCGTGGCGTCCTGATTATATCCTACCACGAAGCGGCTCTTTTGGCAAGTTGTTATACCGAGCGCGCATGAGAAGCGTAAAAACAGGTTCCCGTTTACACGCCCCTTTGCCTGCCAGTGAGCCGTGATGCGTGTTGCGTGTTCCGTCCCATCACGCACCACGTAACACGCCCTGGAGTGGCCCCAACGCTAAAGTAGAGCTAAACGCTAAACAAGTACCACGAATCTATCCGTAGCGCGGAGAATTGCTCATACGGAGATCCTTCGCTATTTTCCTGGAAAGTTCCAATAGATCAGTCGCTTCAATATCCGGCAAATTCTTACAGAGAGCTTTGAGCTGAGGAAGCGACGTGTCTTCTTCATCGAACAAGCCGGAAACAAGGTCCGGCACCCATGGGGAGCTATCCTCTTCCTCTTCCTCCTCCTCTTCATCTTCTTCTTCGTAATATTCTTCTTCCTCCTCGGCTTGTTGGTCTCCCTGTTCTTGATCCTCCTGTTGTCCTTCTTGAGCTTGCTGTTCTGCCTGCTCCTCTTTTTCTCCATCTAACAATTCTTCATAAGCTTCTTCGAGTTGTTCTTCTTCAGCCAGTAGCTCTGCGGCTCGCTGCGTTCTGTTCTGCACCATAGGAGACACAGCAAGGGTCATCGCCACCACCAGCAATGAGGCCGATAGGATGGAACTCAACAGGATGGCCTTCTGGCCGAGAAGAGAGGCTAGCAAGGATTCTCCGACATCTGGCATCTCCAGTGCCTCCGCCAATGCTGCCAAGCGCCGCCGCTCCTCGGGGCTGGCTGCCTCGTTCTCCATCGCAGCCAGCAGCTCGGCCAAAGCATCTTTGTCCCAGCCGGCCAGGGCTTCCTGGGCTTGGGATACATCCCCGCTTCGCCCGAAATCCTCTGCCACCAGACGGACGAACGTCCTTTGATGTTTCGGACGGAGCTGCCAGGGATCGGAATTAGTCCACTGTACCGGCCAGAGCCACCAACCGATGACCAGCCAGCCCAGGAACAACCCCACCACAAAGGTCAACCCGAGGAGGTGGTATCGAGATCGCCTGCTGAGATCCGGGGACTTGCCTCTCTCGTTAGTCTCATAAGTCTCATAAGCCTCATAACCCTCTTGGTCATCAGGCTCACAAGAGACAACTTCGAGGTTTTCTGGTATGATTTGAGAACCATCCTGTATAACGTCCATGGCACCCTACATTACAAAGTGTACTAAAGAGGGGATGATAAGAAAACTTGCCCCGGACAGGAACAGTAAGATGGACAGATATAAGGACATCTTGATCAAGTGCGCTCCCTCGCTGGACACGATGGCGAAAGCATTGGCCAAGGCCAGTATAAGCACCATTCCCATCGTCATCTGCTTGAGGAACGGAATTTGGGGCATACTGAAAGGTAATACGCCAAATGGCATAGATTGTAGTGACCCCTCGCCCGGTCCAAGTGAGGACATGGCATCTTCTAGCAAGGCTACAAATTGGCCAAGAATCCCCAGTAGAAAAACCATCAGTGCGGCAAGCACGCCGTGCATTACCACAGTAAGCCAGGTGAATGTCGCGGCAACACCTCTCCGTTTGGCCCGCAGCATAGCAGTCTTCAGGGCGAATAGGCTGGAGAGAACGCCCGCTTGCTCCGGGTCTCCTCCCAGATTCACTGCCTCGTAGAAAATATCCATGGCTCGATCTATCAGCTTACTGCCTGTCTCTGTGCCGAACATTCGCCAGCAGAGTTCGGGCTTACCAAAGGCATTGAGCCTCAGCCTCAGCCTGTGTATGTCCGCTTCCAATGTGGGAAAGGAGTCTATCTTCATGCTGGCTAGGGCATCTTTCAGCGTCGTCCCTCTTGAGGTAGCCGTCCCCCCTACGGAGCGCAGGAAGGCGCTGATTTCTCTATCCTTTTTGTCTACCTTGTTTTCGGCCACTAGGCTCACTATTCCTATGGGCGCTAGAAGGAAAGAGGCTAAGATCATGATCCACTCCTCTTCCATTCCCAGCAGCAAGAGGGAAGGGCTTACCACCACTGTCGCAGGAACGAGGATTTGGAAAAGCTTACGAGCGAGGCGCTGTTCCCGGGATCCTTCCGCCAGGGGCACGTTTTTGACCTCCTGGGGTGCAGCCCGGGATATGACCCAGGCCACGCCAAGGCCCGTTGCAGCAGCCGTCATGACCATCATTAGCATCGTTCCGGTGCCCAGGTTATAGATCATCGTCGAAACCATGTTGATGATCACAATCAATGCCACTGAGACGATCACGGCTATGTAACCATCGTTCCACTTCTTCAGGCTTTCCAGATTGCGTTCATATTCATTGGAGTAGTTCTTTCCTTGCACCTCGGCTTCCCGAGCCAGGAAAGCCGCCAGCGGTTCCCCTGATCTGAGGGCGTCCGAAAGCCGCAGCAGGAAGTTCTTGATATTATCTGAGCTTATATTTTCGCCAATCATGCGGCAGGCATCGGGATAATTGTAGCGCATGTTCTCGGCCAGATCGTTGATTTCCTTGAAATACTGGGCTGCAGGGCAGGGCAACTCGCGGGCCAGACGGAATACTCTGTCCCTCGAGATACCTGCTGCTGCAATAGCAGACATGTACGTGAGTTGGTAGAAGAGATCGCAACTCGTGATTCCCTCAGAGAAGGCCCTGGCGATGCGCTTCTGCAAAGACACTGAAGACTTCATAAAAATCTCTCACCTTTCTCTCTTGATGTAACCGCTGAAATATCTTTGCTCTTCTCTTCAGCTCCGTATAGATCACTTTCCTCTTAAAAGGGGGAATACCTCGTTTGATGGCTATTTTCTCCTCCAGAAGGTAGCTGTTCATATAGCCGGGGAATTCAAAGGTATCGTTTGCCGGGTTCCAGCGGAAAGCTTGGATGAAGGAAAATGCTTGATCAACCGGATCATATCCCACGATCTCATTGATGCTGGTGATGCGGCGCACCAGTCCCAGACTGCCGGGTGCTTTCACCGCAGCCTGAATAATCACCACCTCGAGGTTGTCCACGTAAGTCTTGGGTATGTTGATGGGTTCTCCGCTAAGACGCTGGATCAGCCTCCCTACAGATGAAGCGTGGAAAGTGGACATCACCCCGTGTCCGGTCTGCATTGCCTGGAAAGCGATAGCTCCCTCTTCACCTCGGATCTCTCCCACGATGATCCTATCCGGGCGTTGCCTTAGTGCTGCTTTGAGGAGATCGAACATGCCCACCTCGCTGCCTTTCTGATCTTTCCCCGTCCCTCGAGTCACCTCTCGAATCCAGTTCTTGTGGGGTACCTGTAGTTCCGGCGTATCCTCTATGCTCACGATCTTTTTATCGGGAGGGATAAAGGTGGTGATGGCGTTCATCGTAGTGGTCTTGCCGGACGCCGTCGCCCCGACGACGAACAGGTTCATGCCCGCCTCAAGGACAAAGGAGAGATATGCAGCCATCATGTAGTCCATGGTTCCCCACTCGATGAGATTCATTACGCTAGGGGGGGTGCCGGCGAACTTACGGATTGTGAAATTACTCCCCCGCCTGGAGACATCGCTCCCGTAAACAATGTTTATACGAGAACCATCAGGAAGTGTAGCGTCTACAATCGGGTTGCGCACCGTGACGGGCTTCTTGATCCACTCGCCCATCCAGATCACGAACTCGTCCAGCTCATCCTCGCTGGAGAAGACAATGGCGGCTTCGAGGCTGTTGAAAATCTTGTGTTCGATAAAGATGTGCCCCACGCCACTACAGCTTATGTCCTCGATGTAAGGGTCCAGGAGCAGCGGGGAGAGGAGTCCGAAGCCAATCTTATCTCGCACAAAGATATACTTGAGCGCTTCCATTTCCCGGGGCGTTACTTTGATCTTCCCTTTTCCGCTGTTGGTAGAGACGATGTGGTCTATGGCTTCCAGCAGCTTCTCCTGTTGTGCCTCCGCCGTCTCTGCTGCGCCGATCTTCTCGGTCCAATCCAGAAGTCTCCTCTCTACTTCCGGCACGATGCCATCCAGATTCACTGTCGTGTGAGGCTCTATCGGAATGTAAAGGTCCCTCTCAGAGGCTGGCTCCGGGTAAATGTGAACGAAGAGGCCCTCTTGAGTCGCATAGATGAGGTTAGGCTCTTCCAGGTCTTTCAGTCGCCTGGAGAGCGCCGGATAGTAGTCGGGAACGCCGATCTCGTCAATCGGGATGCAATTCAGGTAATCGGCAAGATACGGATACTCATCACAGGCTTTCTGCAGTTTCCTGGGGAGCATGGAATGTAAGCGGCTCCCAGCACTACTGTTACTACCATTATCGGAGCCATCAATTGCGAATGGTAATTGTATCTGCGCCATAGACCCCTATCCCCGAACTTTGCTGATGGGTATGATCCGCATCCCCCATCCAGGTTCCACCTCGAAGCTGATGATACTGCCCGTGCTTTGTTCCGCTCCTCTCACTTTCGTGACTTCTAGAGTCTTGACCAGTTTGTTTCCCACCTCCTCGGTACGGAGCTGAAGGTGTGCATCACACAGAGACCGGAGGCGGGTGAGGAGTTCTCTGGTCAGACCATGGGAGTGGACGACAAGGACGACCGTGGTGCCATCTGCACAGAGTCTTTTGCACGACTCGAAAAAGGCGAGCACCTCCGTATCAGAGGAACTGGGGATGGAGGAGGTGAGGGAATCCACGAATATCATGTCGCGCCCCTTCTCCTTCCTCATAGCCTCAATCAAAGTGGGAGGAGCATCTTTACCCAAGCGCGAGGCCTCAATGGGGAATATCCTCATCCTGTCCAGGAGCAGGTAATCTGTAATGTCCAGGTTCAGACTGCGCATCTGTTTGACCAGGCTCTTTACCGAGTTCTCGCTGCTAAAAAGGGTCACTTTGTATCCATTTTTCAGACATCCGTGCATCATCTGTTGGGAAAGCACAGACTTGCCCGCACCCGAATCGCCCTCGATCAACGTCAGGGTTTTCATGGGTATCCCCCCGCCCATCTTTCCGTCGAGTTCGCCATTCCCCGTCGAAATTATTGACCCTGTTACCTCCTCGTCAGTGACGAGGAGTGGTTTGACCTTGGTTATCAGTTCCACGGTATCGAAGGGTTTAATGAGAAAGTCGTCCACAGCCGATCTAGGCCCGATCTCCAGGTTCTCCAACTGGCTCTCGTCGGTGATCATGATTATGCGTAAGTGACTTGTCACCGGGTCTTTTCGTATGCGGCGAGCGAGTGAGTTTCCTTTCATGCTTGGCAACTGAAAACCCACGATCACCAGATCGGGCTGAACCTTCACAGTGGCCTGCAACCCTTCAGGCCCGTCCTGGGTACATACCACCGTGTAGCCCTCATCCTCAAGAGCACTCTTCACCAGTTCTACTAATTGAGGATCACTCTCGACCAGCAGTATCTTCTTATTAGTCCCAGCCATCTGGACTCCTTCCTAACATTACATTGTTCCTTCCCGCGAATTTAATCCCTTTGCAACAAAAGTGCGCTCTCAGATTCCTCTTGATCAAATTCGAGACCTTCTTCCACAGGAAAACCATCAAACCAGAGCAAGGTTCTCACTCGCTTCACCAGCTCTCGCGCTTTGATCGGCTTGCTCAGGAAATCCATAGCACCAGCCTCGTAACCGGCCATCTGCTCCTGGATGCGAGCTTCAATAGTCTGGTCATCTAAACTAGGGTCATCAACTTGTCCCTTGACGGTGAGGATAAGCACCGGTATGGCCGCAGTATCTGGATCGTCCTGCAAGAGGCGACAAACCTCGTAACCGTCCATTCTAGGCATGACGATATCCAGGATGATGAGGTCAGGTTTTTCCTCCCGCGCCCTTTGTAGCCCCTCTAGACCATCAAAGGCGGTGAGCACCTCAAATCCCTCCCTTTGCAAGAGAACTTCGATGATCCGTACCACCGAGCGATTGTCGTCAACAACGAGAATGTGCACTTTAGAATTCATCTCTTTCTCCTGATGTCCAGTGATCTTGGGACAATACCCCTCTCTAGCTCCCCCCC
>Ga0136651_10001715_pt1 | contig 12096 bp, 9 predicted proteins | sample Mar14236cmmetaG_FD_94867 | JGI IMG/M metagenome (GOLD analysis project Ga0136651, IMG submission 94867) | Marine hydrothermal vent microbial communities from Guaymas Basin, Gulf of California to study Microbial Dark Matter (Phase II) - Marker... ...
ACCTTTAACCTTATTCATTGCTAGAGCAGAAAGAACTTGTTGCTCCATATCAGCTACAATCAATAATGGTTTATTGTTTTTAATAACGTACTCTAAAACAGATTGAATCTGTCTAATACTCTCTACGGGAGAATCAATTAACAAAACCAAAGGATTTTCTAACTCTGCTGTTTTATTAGCTTTATTTGTTACAAAGTTTGAGTTAGTTAAACCTTTATCATATTGAACACCGTCTACAACATCTACATATGTTTCAGATTCGCTCGTAGGTTCCATCATAACCACTCCGGTCTCTCCTACTGACCTAAAAGCGTCTCCGATGACTTTACCCAAGCTTGGATCGTTGTTAGTTGATATAGTGGCTACAGAATCAATCATATCACCTGTAACTTTGATAGAGTTCTTCTCTAAATACTTCACAACCTTTTTAACAGCGTCATTAATGCCGTTTTTTAAATCTCTACTATTGTAATCTTCATCCAGCTTATAAGCCTCTTTTAAAATAGCATGAGCTAAAACCGTGGCTGTAGTAGTACCGTCACCAGCTTCCTTAACTGTTTTTCTAGCTGCTTCTTTTAGTAATGTAGCACCCATATTTTCTACAGGATCTAGTAAAACTATAGAGTCAGCTACTGTTACACCGTCTTTAGTGATAACAGGTTTACCGCTACTATCTTCCAGAATAACACATTTACCACTAGCTCCAAGAGTGGAGCTTACAGCTTTAGTTAGCTTTTTAATACCTTTAAACACCGTAGTCTTGGCGTCTTCACCAAAGTTTAGGTTTTTAACAATTTTGTCTGACATAATTTTATTTAATTTTATTTAATTTGATATATTTATATCATCACTTGAAATTATGTTTTTTTACTACTCTATTGTCATAGTTATACTGGTTGGGCTTATTAATTCGTCTATTTCGCTCTGTACGTTAGCTTCGATATTATTTACAACCTCCTCGCCCATAGTTGTTTTTGTCCACTCAGTTACTATTTCATTGGTCAAGTTTTCGAATGGTATAAACTCATTTTCAGCGCTTAAAGGTATTTGTTGAGAACCTACGCTTCTAGCAGTGTAAAAATTACCTTCTGCATCTGTTTGACTAGATGTTCCTGTTACTACCCAATACACGTTGTAAACGACATTTAACTCTTCATTTTCTTGAGGATATACATCTACTGTGTTGCAGTCCCATTTGTAAGTTGTTGCCATTATTTAATTGTTTTCTAATGTTTGTATTCTACTTTCTAGTTGTTTATTTTTTTCTATCAACTCTTTTATAGCTTTTGTTAAATAAACCACCATACCCGAAGGATTGTAGTTGTAGTAGTTTTCTTCGCTAAAATCTGTTGGATAAGCCTCTGGAAAAGATTCGACCATTTCTTGAGCTATATACCCTTTTGTTTTTTCTTCGTCAACTTTGTCATCTAAGAAGTTAAACTTTTTAGGTTTTATTTTCTCAAATTTCTCTAATACATTCTCGTCCCAAGTTTCTATATTTTTCTTTAGTCTTTCGTCTGAGTTGGTTGTGTTAAAAGCCACAGAGGTTGTTCCGCTTTGAGATATACTACCTCGAACAGTTCCGTTATATCTGAAACCCATATGTCTACTACCATACTGCGAAGAAACGTCACTGTCGTAATTGTAAGCTTCTCCATAACCACCGTTAGTGTTGTCTACGTATATAGGACTAGCGTTAAGAGAACTATTTATCGTAGACCTAGATAGTTTAATAGTTTTATTAACAGCCAGTGTGTTTCCAAACCTATCTAAATTAATGTTTTCAAGTCTTATTTTTTGTACCGCACCATTATTCACACCAGGGTTTGAGTCAGATATTAAAATATAAGGAGTATAACTTTTGTCAGCTACGGTTGTAACTTGCGCTGCCGATTGTATTAAATTTGAACTTGAAGCAGCATAGTTAGCACTAACTGTTATACTACTAGAACTTCCACCACCCGTTAAACCAGCGCCAGGCGTCACACTTTCAACGCCTTCAGATTGAGTTGCCCAATTTACAGAGCCTTGGCCTGTTGCAACTAGAACTTGACCTACAGCTCCAACATTCCCTTGATAATCTAAAATATCATCATTAAACCTAACATCATCCGAAAAAGTTTTCGCCCCCGCTATTGTCTGAGCCCCCGTTGTTCTTACTACAGTAGCATCGACAGCTATGTCGTTAGCGTTTGCTGTAATACCGCTTCCACCTACAACATTAAGCGTTACAGATCCTGAAGAACCTCCTCCTGTTAGCCCATTGCCAGCGCTAACACCTGTTATATCACCAGTGTTTGATGTGTAGCCATTAGGATTTGAAGCCGGGTAGTAGTAAGAACCATGTTGGCCATCTAATTTATCCGCGTTAGTCGCCGTTGTTGCGTTACCCGCTAGCGCTCCTACAAAAGTCGCTGCTTGTACTGATGCGTTATTTGTTCCTCCGTCTGAGTCAAAGTGAAACCTACCAACACCATTAGCGTCATCATACCTAATAAAATCGTTGTTTGCGAATTGAATTTTATTGGCTGTACCTATTTTTAAAGTATTTATCGTTTTTGTGCCAGTAAACGTTTGTGTTCCAGCTAACGTCGCCACTGTTGCATCTATAGCTATATCATTAGCGTTGGCAGTTATACCAGTTCCACCCACTACATTCAACGTTACCGCACCGCTAGTTCCACCTCCTGTCAATCCATTACCCGCGGTTACTGCAGTAATATCTCCTTGTGGTACACCAGCTACAGCGCTATCAACGTAACCTTTACTAGCTGCGTCGGTAGCACTAGTTACAGTATCAATTCCTTGAATACGTCCTGTGCCGCTTAGAATAAATTGACCGCTATTTAGTACTAATGTTCCAGCTGTGCTTATAGACATTCTTTCATCAGCCTCATCATTGACAAAAAAGTCAAGTGTCTCTGCAGCGGAATCAAATTTAATTGCCGCTCTCTGACCAGTTCCACCCTGCGTGTCGCCAAAAACAATACCAGCTTTAGTTTCAGCGTCGTTTATTATATATAGATTTTTTGTTGTTCCTTCTATCGTAACATGTTCACTGAAGCTTTTAGCTCCACTAATACTTTGAGCACCTGAAGTTCTTAATACAGTTGCATCAACGGTTATGTCATTAGCGTTTGCGGTTATACCTGATCCTCCAATCACGTTTAGCGTGACAGCTCCTGTAGTACCACCACCCGTCATACCTGACCCAGCTGTTACAGCAGTTATATCTCCGACAGGTATACCTCCTACAGCTGCATCTACATATCCTTTGCTAGCTGCATCAGTAGCGCTGGTAACAGTATCAATACCTTGTATTCTACCGGTTCCAGATAGTATTATATCACCGCCTGTAATAGTTAAGTCTTTACCTATAGTAACATCTCCATCCCCATCTATCTTCATAGCGTCTGTCGCTGTGTATGGTGAGTATGTTTTTTTATTTCTAAACAACCATGAAAGACCTGTTTCTATGTCATCAATTATTTCCCAAACAGCTGTTACGTCGTTTGACGCAGCAGACTCTGCATAAAACCTCATTCCGTCGTTATCACCGGCTCTCTGTCCGAAGTAATAAGAAGGTGCGGTAGCAACTCCGTCACCATAAGTAGTACCTACAGTATTTTGTTGCAAGCTCAAGAAAAACGGTTGGTTAACTGTATTACCTATAGGGTATCTACCGTCGATATCTACAGTAAAACCAGCACTACCACCACCAGTACCCGTTATAACACCTGTACTAGTACTGAATGTCGCGGCGGTTATAAAGCTATTACTTTGAGTTGCCCAGCTTACAGCACCTTGTTGAGTTGCTACTAGCACCTGACCGACCGTTCCAGTACTACCACTAGAATCTAATATGTCGTTGTTGAATCTAATGTCATCAGAGAATATCTTTGCACCCGCAATAGTTTGTCCACCTGTGGTTCTTACAACAGTAGCATCTACGGCTATATCATTAGCATTTGCTGTAATACCCGTTCCTCCAATCACATTTAGTGTTACCGCACCTGAGGTTCCACCACCAGTCATACCTGTTCCTGCTGTCACGGCTGTGATGTCTCCTTGAGGCACACCTGCTATAGCGTTGTCAACGTAAGTTTTATTAGCTGCATCTCCGGCGTCTGTAGGATTACTTAAATTTGTTATCTTAGCGTTAACCTGTAAAGCTGAAGCATTTGTAATTTTTAATATACTGTCTGTGGCATCGTCAATAGTAAAAAGACCAACACTGTTTGTACCTGTAAATACAATACCTTCGCCTGGGTCATTAAAGGTTAGTTGATTAACTCCACTTATATCATAGTTAGAACCAGTAATACCGCCATTAGCAAGTGTCAAGCCGTCTATTCCTCCATCTGCACCAATTTTACCTGAAAAAGATTTTATTCCAGCTATAGATTGGTTTGTAGTTGTTCTGACAACGGTAGAATCTACAGCGATATCGTTAGCGTTTGCTGTAATACCAGAACCACCTATCACGTTTAACGTTACGGTACCACTAGTGCCGCCACCGGTCATACCAGTACCAGCCGTTACACCCGTAATGTCACCTGTTGCGTTGTTTATCCAGTTAACACCAGAGCCTGTAGATGATAGTATCTGACCAGGTATACCTGAATCTCCACTACTATCCACTAAAGTTCCCTCTGCTTCTAAGCTAACTGCTGTAGATATATTATTTCCAGATATGTCTAGTAATCTTTTTGTTCCTGCTACTGTAGCCATATTATATTTTTTTACCTTTTAATTTAAAATTTGTAATTCCACCTTTAATGCTTGGGTTCATTTCCATAGCATGTTTTGTACCAAAAGTTATACTATCCTTTGTATCACTCATTTTGTAAGCGTTTTTAGCAACCGTACCACTTCCTTGTACTTTACATAGCAATTGACTACCTATCGACGTAAAGTTGTGTTCCGTTGTTTCTGTGCCATTATAAGACTCCCACGTGCTACCATTGTTGTTTGATACAAAAAAGCTTAAAGTGCAGCCAGATGGAACAAAGTAATCTACTTGATTCCAAAAAACAAAGTTTATGTTAGCTTCGTTGGTTAGAGTGTAAGAACCATATTCTACACTCCAGTTTTCAATTAACTCGTTTCTATAAGTATCACTCCATATTCTAAACCCATGGCCATCATAGCCATATCCTGTTTGGACCCACCAAGGTGTTCCATTTGCGGAGTACATTCTAACTAAATTATTACCATAGTCACTTCTGTATGATCTACCTCTACCAAGTGATGTAGTATCTTCAGTTGTATTATCATGCCTTAATAATGCTACTACTCTATTGTTTTCTTCATCTATCCAACCTGGAATCATAGCCTTACCCCTGTCTGATGACGTAGGCATAAAATAAGGGTGCCCTGGCATTTTATCTGTTGGTTGACCGTTTGTAGCAGATTGGTATTTTGTACCTGCTCTAGATTCTACAGCGTAGTTATTACCAGGTTTTTGACTTCCAACAAATACTACTTCTAGCACAGTAGCTGTATTACCAGATAAGCAAGGAGTTATATCTATTTTAGAAAACCTAGTATTACAACCAACCCAGAAAACATTTGGTTCGTTAACAGGATCTGGAACAAAAAACCCATGCTCATATCCGTCATCTCCTTGACCAGCGTCAGCCATATCGCACCAAACTGTTCTAGGGCTAGCTGTAGACGCGTCTAATACCAATATAAAGTTTGCATTGTAAAAATAACCGTACATAATCCTATCGTTAACTTCGTCGTACGCGCATTTACCTCTATAACCGTTTCTGTCTTGAGGAGCAGATCCAGGGTACATAACATTGGTATCTGTAGTCGATAATCTCTCTTCAACTCCTGTGTTTATGTTTTTTCTCATTACTTTTTTGTAGTGATGAGAATCGTGGTCAGAAGCGTAAATCCATTCGCCTGCAGCAGCTAAACCGCTATAATATCCACCACCTACTCTATTCACATAACCATTACCAGTATCTTGAGAACCAATAAAAAAGTCTGGGTTGCTATGAGTAGGTCTAGGATCTTTAACAAATGTTGTCCCTCCATTAGTACAACCACTATAGTCAAAAGTAGTGTAACCTTCGACATTGTAAGTCATTACAACACCTACTTTATTTGTTTTATCTATAGCTACAGAGTGTAAGTGGTTATAAGTAGAGGTAGTATCTCTCCATAAGAAATTACTATCATAAAACAACCTCGTCATTGTTCCATCGTTGTTTATTCTACGAACAGCAAATCCATCACCCCAGCCCACAGTGAAAAGTAAGTCACCGTCTATTTCATATCCATTATTCCAACCGATAACTCTATCACCACCGTCGTATTCACCAGAGCTACTACTCACAGTAGTATTGCTCATACCTCTTTTAGTCACGGGCACTATAGCTACTTGACCAGAATAATCGTTTGTTATAGCTCCAACTATAGAATTTATATCTGACCTTTCTAAGCTAACTGTTTTATACATTCGTTTATTTCAAATTTAAGTAATTGTATCATGTTGTCGTTAAACCCTTTTCCTTCTTGCATTGAAAACTCTTCTTTTAAAGCCTCTTCATACTCAGCAAGGCAGTTTAACCAATACTCTCTATCTTGTCCTGTTGCTTTGTTACTCATATTACGTCGTTGTTACTTCTACCCAAAACTGGTGAAAATTATTACTAGCACCTACATTTCTCATGTACGATGCGTTTTGGCCACTATATACTATAGAAGCGTTAGATCTGTTCAGAGCTGCTTGAGTTGTCTGAGAGTCCATGTATATTTCTATGTTGTCGATAAATCTTGAAGATGGTTTTTCGTACTGCACGTAGTAAGCTGTATTTAAGTTTACAACCGTCATAGCAGTAACGGATAACGCAGGAGCAGAAAAAGCTTGAGTTGAAGTAGCTGCTGAAGAATAAATACCTAGTTTAACAGCGTAAACCCTATATGACATAGTACCGCTTACATTAAAAGAAGTATCAACTACCGTCATTGTGGTAGCGAAATCACTAGGCGCTATTTGAGCTATTATACCAAAGTTTCCGCTAGGATCAGCTGACCAAACCTGGTAGTAATCTATGTTTGATGTTGCAGACTGATTGAATGTTACTTCTATTGTTTCACCCACGACAGCTGTTGTAACTGTAGTTGGAGCAGCTGGAGCAGTTGGAGCAGATACAGCGTTATCTACGTAGGCTTTAGTAGCTGCTTCTTGAGCTGTAGTTGGGTTAGCAAGATCAATAATCTTATTACTTCCCATATTAAGTGGAGAAGCAAACTGATTTTCGTTCCCTGTTGAGGTTTGAATAATCTCGCCACTTACATCTATGTTACCTGAAACAGTAACATCATCTCCAAAAGTTGCGTTACCAGAGGTGCTTAACGTTCCTACATTAGATATATTCATTACTGTTTCGGACCCACTAGTATCTTTTGCAAGAAAGTTTAAAAACCCGTCAGCAGCTTTGTTCATAATCTGGGTTGTTCCCCTCATATAAAATGTGGAGAAAGCCTGAAGATATCCTCTGGCTTCAACATTACCCGTGGCATCTACATTACCCGCAAAAGTTGCGTTACCATCTTGTAATATTTTAAGCGCTGTTACTGGTGATCCTGCGTTTGTAGATATAATATCTAGACTATTAGTATTACCACTACCGCTTCCTGTATATTGAATATCCCAGCCATAAGATGATGGAGCGTTTCCTAAATATATAGATGCATCTGCACCATCTAAACCACCATCTGCTGTGATCGTTATAGCTCTACCTATACCAGAACCTGAAAAATCCAACGTACCAGTCATTGTGCTACCGGTGGTTCTAACAACAGTAGAGTCTACTTGAATATCATTAGCATTAGCTGTTATACCTGATCCTCCAATTACGTTTAAGGTAACAGTTCCACTAGTTCCACCGCCAGTTAATCCGGTTCCAGCAGTTACCCCAGTAATACCACTCGCATTGTCGTCTATCCAAGTTGTACCAGATCCTGTAGAAGATAATATTTGGCCAGACGTACCTGAGTCTCCGCTTGAGTCTTTAAAAGAACCAGTTACTCTTATGTTTCCTGAAACGTCTAACTTTTCGCTAGGACTACTCGTTCCAATACCGACGTTACCACCATATAGTTGAAGCGCTAAATCTTCTGCATTTGTAGTTCCTCCACTACTTTGCGCTTGTATATATGAGTGCGTATTACCCGAAGATGCTGTTTCTAATAGTAGTCTTGAACCTGTTGAACCTTGAACGTAATCAGAAGTAGTTGTTGAAATAGCCCCATCAACTTCTAAAGCAGTGTTAGGAGTACTAGTCCCTATTCCAACGTTACCACCTGAGGTAATACGCATGCTTTCAGAAAGTGTATTTGCATTTGTTGTACTAAACACTAACTGACTGTCAAGAGGATATGTACCAGTAGTTTTACCTTCTGCGTGTATTTTTGCTCTTACTGGTTCTGTTGTTGATGTGTCATCAATTCTAAAGTCAATAGAACCTATTTTATTTCCAGTTACCCAAGAACCAGTATGCGCGTTAGTAATAGATAAAGTAGCGCCTGTTGCTTGTGTAATGTCAGAGATTTCTAAATTACCTTCAGGGCTATCCGTACCTACACCTACGCGGTCGTTAACTGTATCTACATATAAGACATCGGTATCAACCGCGATAGTGTTTAGAAACTTCATTGACATTTAATTTTATTTATTTTTTTATTATACTATTTTTTGTAGTAGAGCTCTGTAAGAGTCAGCTGCTTGAGTAGCTGCAAAATCTATTGTTATTAATCCAGATGATCCGCGTGTTACATCTGTATAAACAGTTTCACCTGATGCCACTTCTACCAATTGAACCATTATAATAGAGGAGTCAGTTCCTAAACCGTGCGTTGCTGAGTCTATAGTGTAAGATGTTCCAGCTGCTGCAGGTCCTGTGTTAGTAAATGATATTTTATCTAAGTTAACAGTAGCTGTACCACTTGAGTAACCAACAGATATTCCGTCTCCACCAGCAACTATTACAGCACCTTTTTGATTAGCTGTTGAATCTACGACGTCTAATGTAGCTGTACCGTTTAAGTATGGAGCGCTTATGGTTGCACTAGATCCTTCAACTACATTACCAATACCTACTTGAAGAGAAGAAGCTAAGTCGATGTTATTTTGTACAGTAGTCCAAGCGTCTTGCTCTGTAGGAACGTTTACTTCTGCTATAAGTACGTCACCTGGACCCACTAGTTCATTGTAAAAGTAACCACCAGTTGTTACAGTGTATGTAAAACCTACTTCAATATTAGCTATAGGCACGGAACTAACAGCTAAAGTTTGTCCAGAGTGACCTGTTATAGTAGGAACAACAGTGTCTCCCACCGCGTATCCACTACCACCGTTTACAACTCTAGCTAATACTAGAGCACCAGCAGCGTTGGTTTCCACGTATACAAGCATGCCAACACCACTACCACCTGTTGTCGTAGCTACTGTACCTATGAATGACCCAGAACCAGAACCAACACCTGATATACTTACAGCGGTATCTAACGCTGGGCTATTAGTACTTGCGTCATAACCTCCTTGATAAATAAGACCACCTACAGTTGCTGCATCAACATATGCTTTAGTAGCTGCGTCTTGAGTACCTGTTGGATCTGCTAATCCAGTTATTTTTTTATTATTAAAAGCCACGTCATTCGTAGGAACCCCAAATCGATCAAGAGGTATGTTTTGAAGTCTTATTTTTTCAACCTCGTCAGTGCTTACGCCAGGATTGTCATTTGCTAGCAAGATGTATGGTGTATATGCTGACTCTAAAACCGGAACGCTATAATCTGCCGCTGAGAAAATTAAATTGGTAGAGCCAGCAGCGTAATCTACGCTTACTACAGGAGTAGCCGGTGTTGTTGCATCTACACTGATACCATTACCTGCTGTTATGGATTCTACCGCATCTCCAGATCCAGTTGTTACGATTGTAGACCAAGCTGAGCCGGTCCACACTTTTAAGTCATCGTCTGTAGTGTTGTAGTACAGTTGACCATCTACACCTGTACCGGCGAGAACATCTGTAGCTTGGTTTTCAATTGCTGCATTGAGTAGCTCTAATTGATTAAGATCAATGCTGTTTAAAAAATTAATTGCCATTTTTTTTGTTTTTTTGGTTTAATTCAGGTAGGCCTTACCTGAAAAGCCTGCTGAGAAAGTTATTGTTAAATTATTTGCATCTATATATTCTACTTCTCCGAAACCCTGTATATTACTTGCGTTAACAGCTGTCACGGATGGAAATTTATTTAAGTTGTGTTGTATTGTCCAAGTGGTAGCGGGTGTGCCTTGTGCGTAGACAAATGTTTTATCGGTTGACCCAGCTAATGAAAAGTTTACAATATCATAATACTTGTCAGCTACGATGCTTCCATTACCTCCTACATAAGCAAGTTCTAAAGTATAGAAAGTACTTTGATTAGGATCTACGGTATAGGATAAAACCGTATAATGCCCGAAAGAACTTATTTCATCTTGAGAGCTTATTAGTATTTGATCACCAACTAGGTATGTTAGCCATTCAACTACATTTTGCCCTGATTTTTCTGTTATAGAAATCTTTAATGAAGATATTGCAGAAAAACCTGTTCCACTACCTCCTCCAGACGGTAAAGCAAAAGTACCAAACTCGTTTAATGGTATAGTAGAGAATTTGTATACCATTTGACCACCAATAGAAACCTTACTGTTTATGTTTAAGTAGTTGGCTACAGCAGAAGCTGTATATTGTTTAGTCTGCCTGTTTACAGAGTCAGTACCTACCCAAGCGTCGTTATCTTGAATTGTTATGTCGTATGGATAAGAACTAATTATTGGCATTTATCGATGTTTTATTTTCTTGATTGTTTTTTCTCTGCTTTAGTACCGTCTTTCTTATGTTTAGCTTGTGTACCGCCTCTATTATGAGCTACCGATGTGAATCTTCCGGTGTTGTGATCGTAGTCTTTGCCTTTTAACCAGTTTGCACCGTACTTTTTAGTAGCCTCTCTACGTTTTTTTTGACTGTCAGCTCTTTTAGCTTTCCTGTCCGCTGAGTTGGCCGCTGCTAAATCGCGCTTCTTCTTTGCTGCTGCAGCTTTTGGTGATAGTTTTTGAGACATAGTATTAATGTTAGTGTTATACATTATATACTTACACAAAAAAGTGGACATTTACTTGTTCTAGCTTGCGCGGTTTAACAATATTAAAAGTGTGACAATTGCCCCTTACTATATAACCTTATAAGGCTAATGTCACTGTTTTTAAAACTTGTTAGATATAGGGAACCATGGGGTTGCCCCCTAACTTCTTGGTTATCAGCGTTTTACCTTTTACGTTTTTAATTTATGGGCCCCCCTTGTTTTTTAGGTTTTTCGTATATATATACATGATTTTCAGGCAGTTACGTGAGATCTTTTTAACTTTTTTGTATGATCTTTACGATACTATTTTTACAAACTTATTACGAGTAACAATGGATAATGTATATGTAACAACTTAATATTAATAACAACTTTAAATACTTTACATTATGAAAACTCTACAATCAAAAAGATTCTTAGTTAGAAAATCTCTTATCAACACAAACACTATTATTGAAGTAACATTCAAGAATGGAAAATCTGCAAAGTACAATCATGATCAAGCTTTCGAGTGCATGAAAGAAAAACTAGAAAAAATGAACTGTTGGGAAAAGTATAAATCATACACTTCATCAACAAGTATTCCAGTAGCAGTACGCTCAGTATTAATCACTGAGTAGTACTAACTGATCTATGATCACCCGCAAGGGTGTATAGCACTATGTATAGCATACGTGTATAGCACTTCGCTTGCAGAGTAAATACGATCTTACTCGGATAATACTATTAGGCACTAACCTCAACGCTTCCGCACCACCATACAACGATCTTCTTTACAGACTAATTACGAACACTATTGGATAATATATATGTAACAAACTAATACTAATAACTATGCAGAATAAAGCAAATATTATAGCCACTATCGACGAACTAAACCAGTACTTAAACGGTAACGTAACTACTAATTCGCTACGAAATACTCTTATCGAGTTAGCAAGAGACTTA
>Ga0136651_10001721_pt1 | contig 12060 bp, 23 predicted proteins | sample Mar14236cmmetaG_FD_94867 | JGI IMG/M metagenome (GOLD analysis project Ga0136651, IMG submission 94867) | Marine hydrothermal vent microbial communities from Guaymas Basin, Gulf of California to study Microbial Dark Matter (Phase II) - Marker... ...
GTCGGGTTACTGCCTGGCAAAGGGGCGGGGGGCATAAACGCCAATATCGGGTAATTGATTTTAAGCGGAAAAAGAAAGACATCCCGGCAACAGTGAAAGCGATTGAGTATGATCCGAATCGAACAGCGCGAATTGCACTGCTGTTTTATGCGGACGGCGAGAAACGCTATATCATTGCCCCACATGGTCTCAAAGTTGGCGACCAGGTAATGTCCGGCGAGAAGGCGGAAATTAAAGTTGGTAATTCACTGCCGCTAGCAAATATTCCCCTGGGAATGTCGGTTCACAATATTGAGCTGATTCCCGGTAAAGGTGGTCAGGTTGCCCGCAGTGCCGGTTCGTCTGCCCAATTAATGGCTAAGGAAGAAGATTTTGCGCTGTTAAAAATGCCCTCGGGCGAGATTCGCAAATTCAGGCTCAATTGTTATGCGACCATTGGTCAGACCAGCCACATCGAACACAGTAATGTTTCGTTGGGAAAAGCGGGACGTTCCCGCTGGCTGGGTCGACGTCCGCACGTGCGCGGCGTGGCAATGAACCCAATCGACCATCCCATGGGTGGCGGCGAAGGCAAATCCTCCGGTGGACGCCATCCCTGTTCGCCGTGGGGGCAGTTGTCCAAAGGATTAAAAACTCGCAAAAAGAACAAAAAGTCAAATGATTTAATTGTTAAACGACGTAAATAAGCAGGAGTAAGGAATGGCAAGGTCCCTGAAAAAAGGTCCATATATTGACCCGAAACTATTGAAAAAAGTGCTGGATATGGACAGGCAAGGAGCAAAAAAGGTGATCAAAACCTGGTCGCGGCGAAGCACCATACCGCCGGAGTTTGTGGGACACACCATCGCCGTTCATAATGGTTTGAAGTTTATACCGGTATATGTGGGCGAGAATATGGTGGGGCACAAGCTGGGCGAATTTTCGTTGACCCGCACCTATCGCGGACATGCCGGAAAATCCGAACGATCTTCCAGGATTAAAAAATAACAACGGGGTATAAAATGGAATCGAAGGCAGTTGCTAAATATATGAGAACCTCTCCGTTGAAAATGCGGCGGGTGATCGATTTGATTAAAGGTAAAAATGTGGAAGATGCACTCAATGTGCTTCATTTTTCCCCCAAGCGAAGTGCCAAATTTATTGAGAAAACGCTTCGTTCGGCAGTGGCAAACTTTTTCGAAGCGTACGAAGGTAAAAAAATAACCGCCGATGATTTGTACATAAAAAAGGTGTGGGTAGACGAAGGTCCCATGTTGCGTCGATTCAGACCCATGTCAATGGGAAGGGTCGGCAGAATTCGCCGCCGCACCAGTCATTTAACTATCGTGGTGGAAGATAAGAAACAGTAAGAACTGGAGGAAACACTTTGGGTCAGAAAACAAATCCAATCGGATTTCGTTTAGTGGTAACGAAAAACTGGGATTCTCAGTGGTTTAACGAAAAAAAATATGGCGAGACACTGAATGAAGATTTACTGCTCAGGAGCTATATTCGCAAACGTATTCCTGATGGTGCAATTTCCCGGATTAAAATTGAAAGAACCGCCCGGAAAGTGCTGCTGGAACTTAATACTGCCCGTCCGGGGGTCGTCATCGGGAAAAAGGGCGCCGAGGTGGATCAGCTAAAAGAAGAGTTAAAAAAACTGATTAATAAAGACGTTCAGATTAATATTAAGGAAATCAAGCATCCCGAGCTGGACTCGTTCCTGGTGGCGCAAAATATTGCCCGTCAGTTGGAAGGAAAAGTATCTTTCCGTCGTGCCATGAAACGAGCGATCACTTCTTCGATGCGCCTGGGTGCCGAGGGGATCAAGCTAACTTGTGCCGGGCGTTTGGGCGGTGCCGAAATGGCGCGCACCGAGAGCTACAAAGAAGGAAGAATCCCGCTGCATACCTTGCGTTCGGATATTGACTATGCAACTGCCACGGCAATTACCACCTACGGCTGTATTGGTGTTAAGGTCTGGATGTGTCACGGGAATGTGCTTGAGCGATAATTTTACCGAGGAGAATTAAAAATGTTAATGCCGAAAAGGGTCAAATACAGAAAACAACAACGAGGAATCAACAAAGGAAACGCCCAGCGTGGGAATGTCGTTTCATTTGGCCAATACGGTTTAAAGGCATTGGAAGCCCATTGGATTACTTCCCGGCAAATTGAAGCTGCCCGTATTGCAATGACCCGGTATATCAAGCGCGGCGGCAAAGTATGGATTCGTATTTTCCCGGACAAACCGGTGACCAAAAAACCGGCTGAAACCCGCATGGGAAAGGGTAAAGGCGCACCTGAATATTGGGTAGCGGTAGTTAAGCCAGGACGGATTATGTTCGAAATCGAAGGTGTTCCCCAGGATGTAGCCAAAGAGGCAATGCGACTGGCTTCTCACAAATTGCCCATTAAAACCAAGTTTGTTATACGAGAAGAATTAGGAGAGTAGCAAAAGATGAAACCTCGAGAAATGAGAGAGCTTCCGGTGGAAGAGTTGAAGATGCGTTTGGACGATCTGGTGGATGAAATGGCTAATTTAAACATACAGAAAGCGACACAGCAATTGGTTAACCCCAGTCGTATCCGTATTGTACGAAAAGAAATCAGTCGAATAAAAACCATTCTGAGAGAATACGAACTGGGAATATCTAAAACTAAAACAGAGAGTACAGAATAACTATGAAAAGAGGTGTGCGGAAGACAAGAGTCGGCGTGGTAGTGAGCGACAAGATGGACAAGACCGCGGTGGTTTCGGTGGAGCGCTTGGTAAAGCACCCCACATACAAGAAGTATATTAAGCGAACTTCAAAGTTCAAAGCCCATGATGAGAAAAATGAATGCCATGTAGGTGATCTGGTAAAAATAATGGAAACACGTCCGTTGAGTCGCACCAAGCGGTGGCGGATTGTGGAAGTTATCGAAAAAGTTAAATAGTATAAATGTGCTAGGATTGTAGTCATGATTCAGGAATATACCAAACTAAATGTAGCGGATAACTCGGGAGCAAAGAAGGTGATGTGTATCCGCTTGCTGGGCGGTTCGCGCAAGCGTTATGCTTCGGTGGGCGACATTATTGTGGTGAGTGTTAAAAATGCAATTCCGAACGCGCCGGTTAAAAAGGGGCAAGTTTCACGAGCGGTGGTAGTGAGAACTCGCAAAGAAATTCGCCGTGAAGACGGCAGTTATATCCGCTTTGATGAAAATGCTGCAGTTTTACTGGACGATCAGGGCGAACCACGAGGAACCCGTATCTTCGGACCGGTGGCGCGCGAATTGCGGGATAAAGATTTTATGAAGATTATTTCTTTAGCACCTGAAGTTCTTTAAGAAGGAAAAACAACCATGAGAAAAGTTGTAAAAGATGATAATGTAATTGTTATAAGCGGAAATTACCGCGGGAAAACCGGTAAAGTGCTGAAAGTGTTTCCCAAAGAAAATCGCATTGTGGTTGAAGGCGTCAATTTCATTAAAAAACATTCCCGCCCCACCCAACAGTTACCGCAGGGGGGGATTGTTGAGAAAGAAGCTCCCATTAATGCTTCTAACGTGAAAGTTATTTGTCCCAAATGCAATCGTCCCACCCGGGTAGGTACCAGGATTTTAGAAGATAAATCGAAGGTGCGCTACTGTAAGCACCCGGACTGCGGAGAGATTATTTAATAAGTAAAGGGTTTGTAATGAAAGACTATAAGCCAAGATTAAAAGAGTTATTCAGAAAAGAGATTGTTCCTGCACTTATGAAGCGATTTGATTACAAAAACGTGATGCAGGTGCCCAGGTTACAAAAGATAAATTTAAACATCGGGGTTGGCGAAGCTATTCAGGACCCGAAAGCGCTGGAACATGCCATGAATGACCTGGCAATTGTTAGCGGTCAACATCCTTCGATTCGCACCGCCAAAAAATCGATCTCAAATTTCAAATTACGTAAAGGAATGAAGATCGGTTGTTCGGTTACCTTGCGGGGCGTGCGTATGTATGAATTTTTAGACCGTTTTATTAACCTGGCGGTACCGCGCATCCGGGACTTTCGGGGGTTATCAGACAAGGCGTTCGATGGTCATGGAAATTACTCGGTAGGTGTGCGCGAACAGATTATTTTCCCCGAGATTAATGTGGATAAAATTGATAAAATTCGCGGTATGAACATTACCTTTGTAACGAATGCAAAAAGCGACGAAGAGGCGCACGAGCTTCTTAAAGCGTTTGGTATGCCGTTTAAAAAATAAGAAGGAGTTTTGGAATTGGCGAAAAAATCTCTGATCGCAAAGGCGAAGAAAAAACAAAAATTCCAGGTAAGAGAATACAACCGTTGCCAGCGCTGTGGCAGGCCGCGCGGTTATTATCGTAAATTTGGATTGTGCCGGATTTGTGTGCGCGAGCTGGCCAATAAAGGCGAAATTCCTGGCGTGGTAAAAGCCAGTTGGTAATTAGGTAGGAGAGTATTTTTATGAGTATGACAGATCCGATTGCAGATTTCTTAACCCGTATTCGAAATGCTATTCAGGCGAATCATCGGCGCGTCGATATTCCCGCTTCGAACTTGAAAAAAAGAATGGCGGAAATTTTATACGAACAAAAATTTATCAAGAATTACATCCTGATTGAAGACGGAAAACAAGGAATCATTCGTATTTTTCTGAAAGTCGACCGAAACGGGAAAAATATCATATCGGTTTTAAAACGGGTAAGTAGGCCCGGACGCCGGTATTATGTGGATGTCGAAAATCTGCCAAGAGTTAAAAATAATATGGGTATTGCCATGATCAGCACGTCCAAAGGTGTTATGACCGAACGTCAGGCTCGCAGGGAGAACGTGGGCGGCGAAGTGCTGTGTTACATCTGGTAATAGTAAAGAAGAAGGAGTGATATTGTGTCTCGTATAGGCAAATTACCTATTCCAATTCCCCAGGGAGTGGAAATTAAAGTGGAAAGCGGAATTGTTCGCGTCAAAGGTCCGAAAGGAGAATTGTCGGTTTCGGTGAGCAGCGAAATGCAGATAAAAAAAGAGGGTGAAACGCTGGTTGTCGAGCGTCCGAGCGATTCGATTCAGCACCGCTCCCTGCACGGTTTAACCCGAACGCTGATTCACAACCTGGTGCAGGGTGTAACCGAAGGATATTCCAAAAATCTTGAGATTGTCGGGATTGGATATAAGGCAGAAAAACGTGGAAACGGCTTGTTTTTAACGCTGGGTTATTCGCATCCCATATATTTTACGCCGCCCCAGGGAATTACTATCGAAACACCCACCCCGACTAAAATAACTATTTCCGGGATTGACAAGGTATTGGTCGGGCAGGTGAGTGCAAAAATACGATCCTTCAGAAAACCCGAACCATACAAGGGTAAGGGAATTCGGTATGAAGGTGAGTATGTGCGGCGGAAAGCCGGAAAGACAGCAGGTTAATTCAATTAAAACGGGAGACTAATCGTTTCATGAAAGCGGTTCGAAAAAAAAGAAAGATTTTGGGTTCCAGTAAGCGACCCCGCCTGGTGGTATTCAGAAGTTTAAAATACATTTACGCCCAGGTAGTTGATGATTCGCAGCAAAAAACATTATTTGGTGCCTCCAGCAAGAGCAAACCCATTCAGGCAGAAATAAAGAAAGCCAAATCGCCTACCGAAGTCAGTCGTCTGGTAGGAAAGTTGATCGCCGACAAAGCCAGAGAAAGAAAAATAGATAAAGTAGTGTTCGACAGAAACGGCTATGCCTATCACGGTCGGGTAAAAGCCCTGGCTGAGGGCGCTCGCGAAGGCGGATTACAATTTTAACAGATAACAATGAAGAGGTGTGGTTGTGGTTGAAAGTATTAGCCCCCATGAATTAGAACTGAAAGAAAAAGTGGTTTACATTAACCGGGTTGCCAAAGTGGTCAAAGGTGGTCGCCGGTTTAGTTTTAGCGCCATTGTAGTGGTCGGCGACGGAAACGGTCATGTAGGCGTGGGTCTGGGTAAAGCCAACGAAGTGATTAACGCCATTGCCAAGGCGACCGAGAAAGCCAGAAAGGAAATTGTGCGTATTAATATTTTGGGTAGCACAATTCCCTATACGGTTTTTGGCAAATGTGGCGCCGGGAAAGTTGTACTGAAACCAGCCAGCCCGGGAACCGGTGTAATTGCCGGCGGTCCGGTTCGGGCAATCTGCGAAGTGGTGGGAATTAAAGATATTTTAACCAAATCGCTGGGTTCTCCCAATCCGCATAATATTGTGAAGGCAACCATGCACGCGTTGCAGTCATTGGAAGACCCGATGACCATTGCCCGCAAGCGAGGGATGACTCTTGCGGAATTGTTCAGAGGTTGAATTTTTTAACAAGCGAGTACGATTCATGGCAAAGAAAAAAGAAAAAGAGAAAAAAATCCAGGTAACATTAAAGAGAAGTCTAATTGGTCAGTTACCGGCTCATCGAAAAACCATTCAGGCGCTGGGACTGCACAAAATCGGACATACGCGGGAATTTACCGCAACACCCCAGATTCTCGGAATGATTAATAAAGTGAAGCACATGGTTACCTGGGAAGAAATATAAAAAAACCGTTATGAGGTATTGAGAATGGATTTAGGAAATCTGAAAAGCGCACCAGGTTCCACTCGTAAAAATAAACGTTTGGGGCGCGGGGAAGCTTCGGGAACCGGCGTAACGGCTGGTCGGGGAAACAAAGGGCAACGTTCCCGCTCCGGTTCGAAAAGACGTGCCTGGTTCGAAGGCGGTCAAATGCCCTTGCAACGCCGTCTGCCCAAATTCGGTTTTTATCATCATGGCAAAATCGTTTACCAGGTAGTGAACCTTTCCGATTTGGAAAAAGTGAAATATGAAACCGAAATTACTCCGGGGGTTTTAAAATCGGCAGGGTTGGTGAAATATGCCGATCGCCCGATCAAATTGTTGGGAAAGGGTAAAATTGAAAAGAAAGTTGACGTGAAGATACATGCGATTAGTAAAACGGCGCGGGAACAGGTCGAAAAGTTAGGAGGCACTGTTACGGTATTATGATTGAAACTTTCAGAAACATTTTCAAAATCCACGACCTGAGACAGCGAATCCTGTTTACGGTCATTATTCTGGCGCTGGAGCGGGTTGGCACACACATCGTTACACCGGGCATCGACACATCGGTTCTGGCGGAAGGAATGAAAAATCTTTCCGGCACACTGTTCGGTCTGTACGACCTGTTTGCCGGCGGTGCTTTTAAAAAGGCTGCCGTTTTCGGGCTGGGAATTATGCCCTACATCAGCGCTTCGATTATCTTTCAGTTATTGGGTGCGGTAGTTCCTTATATTCAGCGTCTTCAGAAAGAAGGCGAGGAAGGACGGAAGAAAATCACCCAGTACACCCGCTACGGAACCCTGTTGATTTCGGCAATGCAGGCGTTTGGCGTGGCTATTTTTCTGGAGAGTATCGAAGTAAACGGTGTGAAAGCGGTGATTCATCCCGGTATGAGTTTCCGCCTGTTAACCATGCTTTCCATGGCGACTGGCACCATGCTCATTATGTGGCTGGGCGAATTAATCGACGAACGCGGGATCGGCAACGGTATTTCGCTGATCATTTTTATTGGTATTATTGCCCGTCTCCCTGCGGCTATCATGGAAGAATGGATACAGTTCAGCAGCGGCAATCGCACGCTGCTTACTGAGCTGTTTTTAATCGCGCTCGCTTTTGTAATCGTTGCCGGAATTGTTGCGCTTACCCAGGGGACACGAAAAATACCGGTTCAGTATGCCAAACGGGTTGTGGGACGGAAAGTGTACGGCGGGGTGAACACGCACTTCCCGTTGCGGGTAAATACTGCCGGGGTTATGCCCATCATCTTTGCCCAGGCAATTATGTTCGTTCCCAGCACCCTGTTTTCTTTCTTCCCGGACAGCGAATTTATTGGTACAATGCAGCGTGCCTTTTCCATGGAGTCCTGGTTTTACTGGTTGATCTATGGAATTATGATTGTATTCTTTACTTATTTTTACACTGCTATTGCTCTGAATCCGGTGGATGTGGCGGATAATCTGAAAAAACAGGGCGGCTTTGTTCCTGGTGTCAGACCGGGTAAGAAAACCGCTGAATATCTGGACAATATCTTAACCCGGATCACTTTGCCCGGCTCAATTGCCCTGGCAATTGTCGCCATTATACCGTATATTTTGGTAAAAAGTTTTCATATCTCCTATAATTACGCTTCTTTCTTTGGCGGGACCGGGTTGCTCATTATTGTGGGCGTTGCCCTGGATACCATCCAGCGGTTTGAATCGCACCTGTTTATGCGCCACTACGATGGATTTATGAAGAGTGGAAAGATACGCGGAAGAAGATAAGTGGAATGATTACGATTAAAAATGAGCATGAACTGGAACTGATGCGAATCAGTTCGCGGCTGACTGCCGAAGCATTTTTGTTAGTCTGGTCTTTGATAAAACCGAATGTCACAACTGAGAAGTTAGACAGGGAAATTGAGAAATTTATTCGCTCCAAAGGTGCGACACCGTCCTTTAAAGGGTTGTACGGTTTTCCGGCAAGCGCTTGTATTTCGGTGAATGAGGAAGTGGTGCATGGAATTCCGTCGTCCCGGAGAGTGCTCAGAGAGGGTGACATTGTGAGTGTGGATATTGGCGTGAAATATAAAGGGTTTCATGGCGACTCTGCTTTTACGTTTCCGGTGGGTGATATTTCTCCGGAGAAAAAGAAACTGCTTAGGGTAACCATAGAAGCGCTTTACCGGGGAATTGACCAGGCACGGTCGAATAACCGATTGCAGGATATTTCCCATGCCATTCAATCGCACGCCGAAAGTTACGGGTATGGTGTAGTGCGGGAACTGGTAGGACACGGGATTGGGAAAACGTTGCACGAGGAACCGCAGGTGCCGAATTTCGGGAAACCGCATCGCGGACCGTTGCTGCGGGCAGGGATGACACTGGCGATTGAACCCATGATTAATATGGGAACACGGCACGTGCTGACACTGGATGATGGCTGGACGGTGGTGACACAAGACCGTCTGCCATCGGCGCATTATGAACACACGATTATTATTTCCAACGGGAAACCGGAAATAATAACAGAGAACAATTTGAAAGACGAGGTATTTAAGTGGCCAAAGAACAACCAATAGCGGTTGATGGTGTCATCAAGGAAACGCTGCCCAACGCCACATTTATCGTGCGGTTGGAAAACGGACACGAAGTGCTGGCGCATGTATCCGGGAAGATGCGGATGCACTTTATTAAAATCTTGCCCGGCGACAAGGTGAAGATTGAACTGTCGCCCTACGATTTGAAACGCGGCAGAATTACCTATCGATATAAATGAAATTGATTGAGAAGAGAGGATATTATGAAGGTTCAGGCTTCAGTCAAGAAACGGTGTGAACATTGTAAAATAATTCGAAGGCATGGCGTTGTCCGTGTCATTTGCAAGAAGAACCCCAAGCATAAACAAAGACAGGGTTAATTAATTTAAGGAGGTTGTTTTGGCTCGTATTGTCGGTGTTGATTTACCAAAAGACAAACCGTTCGGCATAGCACTCACCTATATTTTTGGTATCGGTCGGAGTTCTGCGCTCAAAATTTGCCAGGAAGCAAAAGTAGACCCCGCCATTCGTACCAGGGATATCACCGACGAGAATGTCAGGGATGTTCGCAATGTTATTCAGCAATCCTACAAGGTGGAAGGTGCCCTGAAAGCGGAAATCAACATGAATATAAAGCGATTGATTGATATCAATTGTTACCGGGGCATGAGACACAAGCTGGGTTTGCCGGTTCGTGGTCAGCGTACTAAGACCAACGCCCGGACTCGCAAAGGGCGTCGCCGTTCGGTCAGTAAAAAGAGATAAACAGTTTTTTAACCAAGGAGATTTTCAGTTGGCACGTAGAACCCGTACAACAAAGAAGAAAAAAGAGCATGTTGATGCACAGGGTGTTGCCCATATTAAGGCGACTTTTAACAATACCATCATTACATTGACCGACCTTTCGGGGCGAGTGATTTCCTGGGCATCTGCCGGACGAGTGGGATTTAAAGGTTCGCGGAAAAATACGCCTTTTGCCTCGCAGATGGCAGCAGAAGCCGCCGCAAAAGAGGCGATGGATTTGGGATTGCGGCAGGTTGCGGTTGAGGTTAAAGGTCCCGGTGCCGGGCGCGAAGCCGCCATTCGCTCCTTGCAGGCAGCCGGTCTGGAAATTAAAAGCATAAAAGACGTTACGCCTATTCCGCACAATGGCTGCCGTCCACCCAAAAAACGAAGAGTTTAATTTTAATAGAATTGGAGAAATGTATTAATGGCACGATATACAGGTCCTGTTTGTAAACTTTGCCGACGCGAAGGAGAGAAATTATTTCTCAAAGGAGCACGCTGTTATTCAGCCAAGTGTTCCTTCGAAAAACGGTCCTATGCTCCCGGACAGCACGGTGTTGGTAGAAGATCCAAGTTGTCTGAGTATGGGGTTCAGTTACGGGAGAAACAAAAAGTAAAAAGAATTTACGGTGTTTTGGAAGCGCAGTTCCGGAATTACTATTTCAAAGCCACCCGACAAAAAGGCGTGAGTGGCGAAAACCTGTTGAAAATTCTGGAAAGCCGATTGGACAATGTAGTTTACCGAATGGGTTTTGCATCGTCCCGAAACCAAGCGCGGCAGCTTATTCTGCACCGGCATTTTACGGTGAATAACCGGTTGGTCAATATTCCCTCTTATTTACTGCGTCCGGGTGATTTAGTGGCAGTGCGGGAGAAAAGCCGCAAACTCAGTGCCATTCACGAATCGATGAAACGCCTGAAAGAAGAATCCATGTTGCCCTGGCTACGGTTGGATAAGGCAACGATGACCGGGGAATATCTGGATGTTCCTTCCCGCCAAGATATACCTGTCACCGTGCAGGAAAATCTGATCATCGAGCTTTACTCGAAATAGTAACTGAGACAATTAATAATAGAACGAAGTAAAAATAGAGTTGGAGATATATGAACTGGGTAAATCTTTTAATGCCGGAAAAAGTAGAACTGGACGATTCCAGTTTCTCAACCACCTTTGGTCGGTTTATTGTGCAACCTTTGGAAAGAGGATTTGGTGTAACACTGGGCAATGCGTTCCGCCGGGTGTTACTGTCGTCGATGCATGGAGCTGCAATTACTGCTATCCGAATTGACGGCGTTCATCACGAGTTTTCTTCAGTAAAAGGAATTGAAGAAGACGTAGTGAATATTATTCTGAACCTGAAAGAGGTTCGCATAAAATTGCTCAATAAACGACCTGACAAGGTGAGTATTCATTTAAAAGGACCGGGCGAATTTACCGCAGGAGACATCGGTAAGCAAACGGCTGATTTTGAGGTACTGAATCCCGAACATCACATTGCTACGTTGAATGAAGATGCGGATGTGGAAATGGAAATTCGGGTGGGTAAAGGGCGCGGCTACGTGCCGGCGGAAGAAAATAAACCGTTGGAAGCCAGCATTGGGCTCATTCCCATCGATTCGATTTTTTCGCCCATCAGGAATGTACGCTACAACGTGGAAAACGTGCGTGTGGGGCAACGTACCGATTATGAAAAATTGGTGTTGGAAATCGAAACCGATGGCAGTATTACTCCCGACGATGCACTGACTTACGTTGGCAAAATCCTGCGCGATCACATTCAGATGTTTATCAATTTCGAAATTGAACCCGAAGAAGAGGAGGTTCAGGAAATTGATGAGGAGATTCTGCGGGTCAAGAAATTGCTGCGGATGAGTGTGGATGAATTGGAGCTTTCCGTCCGTTCGCACAATTGTTTGAAAAATGCCAATATTAAAAACATCAGCGACCTGGTGCGCCTGGATGAGTCCGAATTGCTCAAATTCAGAAATTTCGGGCGTAAATCGCTGCAGGAAATTCAGGACATCCTGGAGAAAAAAGGTCTGTATTTTGGCATGGATGTAGACAAGTACCTGAAGGGCGACGATTGATAAAGCAGCTTTCAAACAGCGGGTAACAGCCGGTTATTGCTTTCCGCTGCATAATTGATAACAAACGCGAGTACGGGAAAAATTGGAGTAATTCAATGCGACATCGAAAAAAGACTAAAAAACTTGGCA
>Ga0136651_10001724_pt1 | contig 12051 bp, 9 predicted proteins | sample Mar14236cmmetaG_FD_94867 | JGI IMG/M metagenome (GOLD analysis project Ga0136651, IMG submission 94867) | Marine hydrothermal vent microbial communities from Guaymas Basin, Gulf of California to study Microbial Dark Matter (Phase II) - Marker... ...
AGGAAAAATAATACATTTATGGAAAATGTTTTCATTCCGGGGAAAAAATGATCTTTGTATTCATTTTTTTCGCTCATGTCATACGCTCACTGCGTTCGCTGGCATACAATGGTCATACGCTCGTTATCGCTCGCGTCATACAATAGTCATGCTCACTGCGTTCGCTGGCATACAATAGTCATTCATTCGCTACGCTCATGTCATACGCTCGCTATCGCTCGCGTCATACAATTGCTACATAATTATGCACTACTACTGAATGACTACTGTATTACTACTGTATGACCACTGAATGACTACTGTATTACTACTGAATGACTACTGTATAACTACTGAATGACCACCGTATTCCCTCATAATTTCCATCAAATTCACAGCCTTTGGCTGCTCATTTTATTTCTCCACAATCGTTCTTCCAAATGGTGTCAATGCCAGACCGGCCAGTTTTATATGCTGAATAGCAAAAGGAATGCCTATGATGGTAATAAATAATATCAGAGCCATAGCCAAATGCGACAGGGCAATCCAAAAGCCGCCGATAAAAATCCAGAGAATATTCATAAAAACGGAAAGACAGCCGCCTGCCTCATCTGTCGGCGCAGCTTCCCGGCCAAAAGGCCACAAAGCCAGCTCGGCCAGCTTGAGGGTCTGTAAACCAAACGGAATGCCGACAATGGTTATCATCAACAAAACACTGGAGATCAGGTACTCAATGGCAATAAGAATACCCCCGAACAACAACCACAATACATTCCCCAATGTACTCATAAATTAGTCTTTTTCCTTCAAGTACAGCAATAGTTAAAATCTTTGTTTACTATTTCGGTGTATCAAGCTTTGAACCTCAATCTTTCTAAAAGCTCCATCTGAACTTCACCCACAGGTCATCCCCCAGCTCCCACCATCGGGAAACCACAGCCCGGGCAAAATCGTTGGAATAGCGGGTCAGGTACCTGCGGGCTTCTTCCGAGGGCTGTCCTTTTAAGGTATTTTCACGGTCCTGTGCAAGCAACTGCAAGGCTTTCGACTCAACATAATCCACTTCGTCAAAGGCTTTGTCTTCGTATTCTTTTACGACAGGTTCTATGATCTCCTTTCCTTCGCTCCACTTCACCATTGCCAGACGATTGGCCCGCCGGAAAGCCCACAGAGCGGATTCACGGCTGAAATGATCTTCCCCGCCCAAACGGAAACTGGCCGGCACACTCAGATTACCGGCATAGATGGGAATACGGGCTCCCAACCGGGGAATATCCAGTCCAAACCACATCCTTCCTCCTACTGCATCGGGCAGCCAGTCCCGCAACTGAACCACCCACGAATAGGCACAATATTGAACGGATATAGGTCTGTCGCGCTTTACCACGCCCGGTTTCAGGGCATTCAGCAAAGCTCTCTTGTCACGGGACAGCCAGGGATGGGCAGCAGGACTGATGATCGTATCCACCACAACACTGTCCTGCTCGTTACGATGACGGTAAGGAACCTTCAGATTACGGATCATCTCCCATTGGGTACCGTCATAAGTAGTACGGTATAGCTCAAGCACTTTACGGACATCCACTTTCTGGTCCGGTTTAACTGAAAAAGGAAGTTCGTCGGCATCATAACGAAGATGAAGTGAAGGCGCCAGGGTGCTGAACACAAAATATTCCCGGATAGAAAACGGTTTTTGAGTGTTACCATAAGCTTTCCAGAATTTAAACGGTTTTTTCCCGTCCCAAAGATTCAGTTTACGAGCAACTTTAAAGACATTTTCCGAAGCCATGAAATAATCCGGTTTTTTCAGGTCTATTTCGCCAATCCTGGAGATATTGGCAGCAATTCCCACATGGTCATCCGGAATCCTTTCTGCAGCCCACACTCCCCCGATCTTGTCCGGTCCTTCCCCAACGATCTCCATTTGCCACACCTCTTTGGGATCGGCCAACGTAATACATTCTCCGTAATCTCCATAACCATATTCCCTGATCAGTTGACCGATCAGACGAATAGCTTCCCTTGCTGTGGTACAACGTTCAAGAGCAATACGCTCCAGTTCCTCGATCAGAAACATCCCTTCAGGATTATGCAGAGACTTCAATCCACCGAAGGTGGTCTCGCCAATAGCCAGTTGTTTCTCATTCATACTGGGATAGGCCGTATTGAAATATGCATATGTTTTCGCAACTTCGGGGATTTCACCCACTTTTTTTACCCCCTCCCGGCTCCAGACTGAAGAGGTATGCAAAGTTCCCTTATAAACCGGGTGCAGCTCTCCTTCCTTATGCTCCCGGGACGGAACAAAATCCACCCAGGTTCGATACCAGGCATCACAGGTATGACTGGTCATCACCGAGCCGTCTGTGCTGGCCTCTTTTCCTACCATAATACTTGTACAGCTTTCATTGTATTCCGTATCATCCAAAGGCAATGAGGGCTGACCATTCAAAAGAAATGTAATTGCGATAGTAAATACCGTAAACAGATACGCTTTTTTCATGTTTTTAAAAATTTTTATTTTTATTTCATAATATAATGAAGAAAACAAACATTTTCTTCACCCATGTAACCCATTCATTCTCACAGGATTTTTTTAATCATTTTCCGGTATAAATTTTTATTAAAAAAATCATGTTCGTTTTATCTTCATATATTAATCCAAATTCCGCAACAAAAAACCTAAAATGTTTTCTATTGCAGAATGAAACATTTATTGGCTGTGAAGATAAAAAAATCCTGATAGAAATTATTCCAGGCAGAAGCAAAATAAGGTGTAAAATCTTATGCCTTGCTTTTGATTTCTGCTTTCTACCTTTTGCCTTCTGCCTTAACTACCCGGTATTGCCACTTGCCTGGCAAAACTTTCTTCCAGCGAAATAAATGTTTCGGTACGGGCAATGCCGGGAATGGCCTGTAATTTGTCCGACAAGACCTGTTTCAGGTGTTCATTGTCCCGCGTATACACCTTTATAAAGATGGAATATACGCCCGTTGTATAATGACACTGTGTGATCTCTGGAATACTGCGTAAATGTTTTACTACCTGACTGAACAGACGCGCTTCCTCAAGATAAATACCGATATAAGCACAAGTGCGGTATCCCAGTTTCCGGGGATCCACCTCATAACATGTCCCCTTAATAATCCCCCTTCTTTCAAGACTTTTCACCCGCTGGTGTATTGTGGCCCCGGAAACCCCACATTTCCGGGCCACTTCCAGAAAAGGAGTCCTGGCATCAGTCATCAGTATCTCCAGAATTTGTTTGTCCAAATTATCAATCTGTAAGTTTTCCATGATGTATCCTTATAAAATATAACAATTCGTAATTAATTATGGCAAATATATATTATTTTATTATTAAAAATAATTTTTTTTTAGTTTCTTATCGTTATATTAGTCATAATAATAACAATTCGATATTTTTGTCATGTAATCATAAATTAATAAAATAAAGCCTAAAGATATGTGCGGAATTATTTCGATAACAGGACCCTCCCCGGTGGAAGACATCCGGATCTTAAGCCGGAGGATGAAACACCGTGGACCGGATGAGTTTGATGTACAAATTTTTCCCGACGGGTCGGTGATTGCCCATGAAAGGCTTTCCATCATTGATCTGGAAACAGGACGTCAGCCCATACAAGGTTGTAAAGATGCGTATGTGATCCATAACGGTGAGATATACAACCACATAGAATTGAGAAAAACCATTTTGAAGAATCATACTTTCCGCTCCCACTGCGACAGTGAGGTCATCGTACACTTATATGAGGAATTCGGCCCGGATTTTTGCAACATGCTGGACGGTGTTTTTGCCTTTGTCGTCATGGACGGGAAGAGCTTCATGGCAGGACGGGATCCGATCGGGGTTAAACCGATGTATTATGGTTTTGACCAAAAAGGCAGAATGTATTTCTCTTCGGAGATGAAAGCCATCCATGACTATGTGATCAAACCGGAGGCATTTCCTCCCGGATATTATTACACCCCTGAAACCGGTTTTGTACGGTATTTCAAACCCCGCTGGGAAGATGCGGGCATAGCTGTGGAAAGCTACGACCCGGTTCGTCTGCGAAAAGCATTGATTTCCTCTGTGGAGAAAAGGCTAATGAGTGATGTGCCTCTCGGAGTATTGTTATCGGGCGGTCTGGATTCAAGTCTGGTAGCTTCTATTACCAAACGTCTCATGGAAGCCTCCGGAAGGCCTCTTCACTCCTTCTCTGTCGGAATCAGTAAGGATGCTCCGGATATGGTCGCTGCCCGAGAAGTAGCCGCCTTTCTGGGAACCATTCACCATGAAGTGATCTATACCATCAAAGAAGGATTGGAAGCCCTGGAAAAGGTAATATGGCATCTGGAAACCTATGATGTAACCACCGTACGTGCTGCCACCCCTATGTATTTCCTCTCCAAAGCCATTCGTGAGGCAGGAATCAAGGTTGTGTTATCCGGCGAAGGCTCTGACGAAATATTCGGTGGTTATCTTTATTTCCACAATGCCCCCTCGGATGAAGAGTTTCAGAAAGAGACTGTACGACGTGTACTGCGTCTCTCCACAGCAGATTGTCTCCGGGCGGATAAATCTACCATGGCCCACGGCATCGAAGCCCGGGTGCCTTTCCTGGACCTGAAGTTCCTGGATACAGCTATTTCCATAAAACCGGAAGAAAAACGTCCCGACCGATCCAAAGGCAAACCTGAAAAATATGTTTTGCGCAAAGCTTTTGACACCCCGGAAGACCCCTGGCTGCCGGAGCATATCCTTTGGAGACAGAAAGAACAATTTGGGGATGGTGTTGGCTATAGTTGGATAGACAGTGTGGTGGATTATGCTGAAAGGATGATCTCAGATCTGGAATTTTCCCGGGCATCCGCCCGGTACCCATACAATACACCGGATACCAAAGAAGCCTTCTTGTTCAGAAAACTTTTTGAGAAACATTTTCCGGAAGAAGGCGCTGCACAAACGGTCCTGAAATGGATCCCCAAATGGCAGGCTAACACTGATCCTTCCGGCAGGGTCGCGGAACATCATGAAAAACATGTAGAAGATATCCGAAAGAAAAGTATAGTTTCCGTTTAACCGATAAAAAGAACTGATAATATGATCCGCAAACAAAAATGGGTAATCTTTGTCACGGTCATGGCTATTAAATTAAGGCTATTAAATTAAATAGATAAATATTAGACATTCGATATTAATGCTCTCTCTCTCCTATATGCCTGGTTAAACGGTCGGTAAAATTTTATCGGCCGTTTACTTTTTACAACGGTGAATAATGATTGTTGTGCTAAGAATTAACCGTTGTTCTTCATTCAATCATTGTCAATCATTATTCTCAAAACGTTTTGGGTCTATAGCGTTCAAAGCCTTCCGGCATTTCCAGATTGCCGATAAGCTCCTGCACGGAAGAAAAACCATGTCTTTCCAGGTATTCCCCAATGCCTTCCAGTATTTTTATCGAAACAGCAGGTTCGACAAAGTTGGCAGTTCCTATCTGAATGGCTGTTGCTCCGGCCAGCATAAACTCGATGGCATCGGACGCACTGCGAATTCCTCCGATACCTATCACCGGGATTTTTACCGTATGATAAGCTTCCCAAACCATTCTCAGGGCCACCGGTTTGACGGCCGGGCCCGATAGGCCTCCCGTCACCGTTGCCAGCACCGGCTTGCGTTTTTCGGCATCAATGGCCATTGCCAGTATCGTATTTATCAGAGAAATAGCATCAGCACCGGCATCCTCGGCCGTTTTGGCAAACGCTGGAATAGAAGTAACATTAGGGGATAATTTTACGATCAGGGTCTTCCGGTAAACTTTCCGCACCGCTTTGATCACTTCCGAAGCAGATTTCCGGTTGGTTCCGAAAACCATCCCTCCTTTTTTAACATTCGGACAGGAAATATTTAGCTCAATGGCAGGTATGCCCGGCAAGGCATTGATTTTCTCCGCAACTTCCACATATTCATCCAGGGTGGATCCCGAAACATTGGCAATAAAAACCGTGTCATACTGTTGCAAGGTGGGATAGATACGATTGATAAAATAATCTACCCCTTTGTTTTGTAATCCAACCGAATTCAGCATCCCGGAGGGCGTTTCCGCCATTCGCGGGGAAGGATTTCCTTCCCTGTTTTCCTTCGTGACAGCTTTTGTAAAAACAGCCCCCAGGCGGGAAATATCCATGAAATCAGTATACTCGGAACCATATCCGAAACATCCGGAAGCTGTGGTCACCGGATTTTTTAGGGAAAGGGTTCCTATGTTAACCTGGAGATCTACCATAACAATTCCTTTGTATTAAAAACAGGACCGTCAACACAGGCCATTTTCATTCCGTGCACTGTGGGCTGGGCACAACAAAGACACGCTCCGATGCCACAGGCCATTATATTTTCCAGCGACACTTCACAAAAGATCTCTTTCCTGGCTGCTATCTTTGCTATCGCTTTCATCATAGGCTCCGGACCACAGGAATAACACCCGTCAAAAGTGCCTGCTTCCAGAATCGGATGGTCGGTGATCATGCCTTTCTTTCCCATGCTTCCATCCTCTGTAGTAATATAAACTTCTCCGAGATCTTCAAATTCGGCAAGATCAAACATCTGCTCTTTAGAACGGGCACCAAATAAAAAAACAGGCCTTTTCCCGGCTTGTTTCAGCGTTTTCCCAAGCAACAACATGGGTGCGATTCCCACGCCTCCCGCAGCAAGAAGAAATTCTTTACCATCTATCAAGGTAAAAGGATGCCCCAGTGGATAGATTATATTTAAGGTATCTCCCGGACCGAGCATACCCAGTTGCCGGGTTCCTGCTCCAACTTCCCGGATAAGTAAACGCATCTCTTGATGCTCCCGATCCACATCATAAAATGATATGGGACGTCTTAAAAATGTGTCCCCGGAATGATCTATGCGTAATTCGGCAAACTGACCTGGGAAAATGGCCGGCAACGGATCTCCCGATCGTAAGGTTAGTATAAAACAGTCCTTATTCAGCCTCTGATTGCCGGTTACCAATAGATCCTCAATCTTCTTTTTTACCAATGTTATAATCTTTTCTGGATGTAAGGAGTACAAAGATAATGAAAATTGAAACCCCTCAAGCACTCCTTTGTGTTCAAACCGGATTAAATTCCTCAAAGTTTCCGGTATCATACAATATGATAATCTTTTTAATGCGTCCTTTTTCTACTCCGGCTGTAAAAGGTATTTCTGCATGTTGATCCGTCTCCTGTTTCTCCTTGTTCATATTTCCCCCTGTCACGAATGGTTTCTTTCCATCAGTTATTTCATCAGGTTTCCCTTTATCAGCTTCTATATCATGCGTAGCAAATAAGTTAGTCTGAACAGGTTTTTTATACATATTCCCTTTACCGGAAATAAACCATTCGGCATTTACCTCTGGAAAGGCTTCCAGAAATTTTAAAATAAAATCATAACTGGGTTTGTTTCTTCCTGATAATAGATGCGATATACTGGACCTTTGTACTCCAATTCTATCCGCTAATATTCCACTGCTAATCCCCTCAGACCTTATAAACGATATAATCCGGTCTTTTAACTGATTTTGTGTTTCCATTTGTACTTATTTATGATTCTCTTCGATTTACAAATGTAATCATTAATTAATTTACATGTGTAATATTTTTGGATTTACATTTGTATACTATCGGATCATTTTGTAAATATTTATCCGGAAGAAATATTATATTATCTTACATCTCTTTTTAATGTTGTTATCTAATATTCTGTTACATAGAACATTTTTGTCTATAATGGCCAGTATTTATAGTAATACTTTATATATGCATTGTATTATAATGATCTATATTGTTATATTAATATTATAATCCTTATTTTCAAATATATTTGTTTTAAGTTAAATATTATCTTAAACTATTAATATATATAATGTATGTAATATACTGGGATACTGTATATAATATGTATATATACCGACAGTTTACATGTGTAACATTTGCGTGTATTTATACTTGTAAACACATAGAAATGTTATCTTGGAATTTCATTTACAGGGATTACATATGTATATTATAATGTAATTACATATGTAAATTCTGCATATTTGATTTAGCAAAATGATTTTTACTGACAGAATACATCCTGAAGGATTTTCCTACCCCACCACCGGTTACCAAATGATTTGTATCTGGTATGGTTTATCGTTTTCAATTGTTGAATCTCCTACATGAATGAATATAAAAGAACTGTTACGGGAAAAGCTCTTACTTTTTCAACACTTATTCTTTCCTTCCTTGTCCTCCGAAGCTTTCATTGACTACCGAAGCTTCAGCGAAGGTAGTAGCAATGGCAGTAGTATAGGTAGCAATGAAAGAAAACCTTTTCCTCACTTTGTCATTATGGTATACAGCACTGGTACCACAACCAGCGTAAGCATCGTAGACACCAGCAAGCCTCCGATAATCGTCCAACCCAGGGGTGCCCAGATCAACCCACCCTGTAAGGTCAATGGCAACAGACCTCCTATGGTGGTAAAAGCCGTCAAAAAGATAGGTACAAACCGTATCTTTCCCGCTTCCATGACGGCATCAAACATATTTTTACCTTTCTTGCGCAATGTATTGGAATAATCCACGAGAATAATCGAGTTATTCACCACAATCCCTATGAGACTGACCAGTCCGACAAAAGCCGTAAACGAAAAGGAGAGTCCGGCCAGGTACAAAGCCCACAGAGATCCGATAACAGCCAGGGGGATAGCCGTAAAAATGATCAGGGGCTGGGTAAAGGACTTAAACTGCAGCACCAACACGGCAAAGATGGCGATCAGGGCAATGATCCCGGCCTCCAGCATTCCTCCGAAAGACTCGTTCCTGTTCTTCAACTCCCCTGTCACAATGTACCCATAGCCCAATGGAAAAGGATATTGTTTCAAGTGTGCCTGTACCGGCTTCATTACATCATCGAGTTTGTACTCTTTCGCTATGTCCGCCGTGATCAGGATGGTACGCTGCATATTATAACGGGTAATGATTCCCGGAACATTCCGGAATTCAGGCTTAGCCAGTTGTGTCAGAGGAATGAACCGGTCCGAAAGAGATTTTACATATATTCTGTTCAAGTCTGATAACTTAACATTCTTATCATAAATTCGTACCACAATGGGATATTCCTTTCCTTCGCTGTCCCTGAACTTATCCACGGTCGTACCATTCAGGGCTGTCCGTATGGTTTTCTCTATCTCATGCACCGGCACCCCCAGCATCAGGGCTTTGTCTTTGTTGATATTAAAATAAATATCCGTCCGGTTTCTTTTCACCCGGTTCACCACATTGATGGTTCCGGGCGTGCTTTTCAGGATTCTCTCCACTTCTCCGGCTATGTGCCGTAACCGGTCCAGGTCACTTCCATACACATAAATCATCACTGGCGCTTTTACAGGGACACCCTGTTCATATTCCTTGATATAAATATCGGCTAAGGTATAATGACTAAAGAGCTGCCGCAGGGATGAAACGGTCTCTTCATACTCTTTCCGGTCATACCCTTTCAGGTGGACATACACCTCTCCGAAATCTTTTGCGAAATCACGGGGGAAAATGTTATAATAGATCCTCGGGTTTCCGTGCCCCACATTGGCTGCATACTTTGCCACGGTGCGGGTCGTATCGAGAACGGACTCTACGTACCGTACCACATTGTCCGTCTCTTGAATAGCCGTATTTCGTGGCATCTGCACCCTGATCAAAAAGTCAGGCATCTCTGCAGGCGGAAAAAAACTCAATCCTATCAACGGAAATAATCCCAAAGAACCCAGAAAGATCACTATTGAGAGTATGATTATCATTCTTCTGTGACCCAAAGCATAACGAAGGGTCTTGTGATAAGGCCCATTGATCATTTTTTGGAGGAAAAGTTTGATCCGGCGTGCCCCTTCCCGAAACTTTATTTTTTCCGTATTCCTGAAATAAAAAGAGGTAAGCAAGGGAGTTAACGTCAGGGCTATCAACAAAGAGGCTGTCAGCGTGTAAAGGATCGTAAGCGGCAGGCTCCGAATAAAATCCCCTGCTTTCTCCGGCATCATAATGATGGGAATAAAAGCCAGCAGGGTGGTCAGTGTTGCCGTGACCACGGGCCAGGCGATCTGTGAGGAACCTTTTTCGGATGCCTCCCGCGCATTATATCCCATCATAATAAACCGGTTAATGTTTTCGATCACCACGATGGAATTGTCCACCAGCAATCCCAGAGCCACTACCAGCCCCCCGATAGAAATCTGTTGCAGACCATATCCCGACAGATCGACAAAACCCAGACCTATCACCAGTGAAAGAGGAATAGCCAGCGCTACTATCAAAGAAGACCGTAATCCCATCACCAACAGTATCACGATGCCCACCAGAACAATCCCCTGAAGCAGATTGTTGATAAATCCGCCTATTCTGTGCCTGACCCATACCGACTGGTCGAATACCGTTGCTACCCGAACCGATGCCGGCAACCCTTGGCGAAATGCTTCCAGGATAGGGTCCAGGTCTTTTTTCAGGGTAAATATGTTATAGTCATCCTTTTGTTTAACGGTCAGATACACTGCTTCCTTGCCCATATACCGTGCAAGGTAGGTCCTGTCTTGATAAGCAAGTCGTACATCTGCAATATTTTTCAGATAGATAATGTGTCCCTGATAAGATTGTACCACTGTGTTCCTGATCTCATCCAGGTCCCGGTAGCTGCCGCTTGTTTTCAGATTAAAGTTTTTTCCGTTCACCACCAGTTCTCCACCGGGAATATTGGCATTGTTACTACGTATGGCATTTGCGATCTGGTCAAAAGAGACATGCATCACAGCCATCTTGCCGGCATCGGGGGAGATGCGGATCTCCTGCTGCGGTGCCGCTACCACGTCCACCCGTTTCACACCCGGTACCTTCTCGATCATTTTTTTCAGATCTTCCGCTTTCTGTTCCAGCAGGGACCAGGAGGCTGAATCGGTGTAAAAAGCCAGTTGCATGATATCCACGTCGGAGCTGGTCCATTCAACGATTTCCAGACGTGATATGCCGTCCGGTAACTGAGCGCGTGTTGCATTCACTTTCCTTACCAGCTCGTTGTATTTTTCCTTTGCATCCGTATCATAATCAAATTCCACACTTACAATGGCGATACCGTCCCGCAGTTCGGTTTCTATCTTACGTATATCATCCAGTTCATTGACCGCTTCTTCCACAGGTATCGCGATCAACTGTTCCATGTCCCTGGGACTTGCCCCGGGATAAACGACCACAATACTTCCTCCGGGAACATACACACTGGGGTTCTCCGTCCGGGGCATACGCATGTAAGCATACACCCCGAAAACCGTCAGCAGAAAAAATACAGTCAGGGTGAAAGGAGAGTTTTTTATGGCCAATCGCGGGATATTCATAGCTTCAGTTTTTTAATGCATCCCGACCGGTTTTACAGGCATACCCGGCATAAGGTCCTCCAGTCCACCGATTATCAGAGAGTCTCCGGGTGACAGACCTTTGCTGATAATCAGGCAGGAATCCAGCATTTGCCGGATGACAACCTCTGTCATAAGCGCTTTCCCGTTTTTCACCCGGAAAACGATCCCTTTCATCCTGTCTGCTTCTTTCAGAGCCCGGAAAGGTATGGTTATTGCCTGTAAGGTCCCGGCAGGATAAATTTCCACATTTGCAATAAGACCGACTACCAGTTTAAGGTCAGAGGGATCCAAGGTGATCTCCACCTCATAGGTGCCGGTATAAGGGTCTGCTGCTGATCCTGTTTCCGTGACGATTCCTGTGAACTCCCGGCCGGGCCAGGCATCAAAACGGATCAGAGCCGAGTCTCCGGGAGAAATTTTCACAATATCTACATCCGGCACATGACAACGTACCACCCAGGCTTTTTCTGTCGAGGCAAACAGCAATACCGGATATCCGGGAGCGATCAGTTCGCCGGCATCGGCCAATTTTTTCAGTATATTTCCATCGGCAGGTGCCCGGATCACCGAATGATCCAGGTTAAACCGGGCAATGTGCAAGTTGTTAAGTGCTATATCCCGTTGCGTACGAGCATG
>Ga0136651_10001728_pt1 | contig 12047 bp, 11 predicted proteins | sample Mar14236cmmetaG_FD_94867 | JGI IMG/M metagenome (GOLD analysis project Ga0136651, IMG submission 94867) | Marine hydrothermal vent microbial communities from Guaymas Basin, Gulf of California to study Microbial Dark Matter (Phase II) - Marker... ...
CGATTTCACATTCTGAAACGGTGGCCAATAGATTGGACAATATTCCCTCGTGCTTCCTTTCGCCCGAAACTCGATGGAGAGAAGCCCCAACGCCGAATGCTGACTTTTTGCTCGTCAAAACTTTTCTGCGCAGAAAAGTCTGAGCAAAAATGTGTAACACTGCACAAGAACGAACAAGAGAAGAAGCTCCTCCTCCCGCCTCGGGAAAAAGAAGCCACGAGAGAACTCCTTTCGCCCCAAACGGGGAATACAAACTCCTACCAGAATTTTTTTCGTGGAGTTCTACCAACAAGACGCCTCCACTCTTCAAAGTCAGCCTGCATACGCGCCCAAGAGTTTTCTCCGGGGATGGGGGGCACACTATTGGGGAGCCAGCCCTGCCCCACCCGTCATTAGCGTTTTTCGTGGATGTGGTGAGAGAGAAAAGCGGAATATTTTATGCAACGAGCGGCGGAGGAGCAGTCCTCCCAGTTCGATACAACCAAAAGACTGATCATTGGCTCCTATCTAGGTGGCTAACGGCCAGGGGATCCGGTTCTCACCCTACTCACCAAACCTCTTCGCTCCCCCCGGCGAATTTACGCCAGAGTTTGGCAATGCGTTCGAGCTTTGAGGCGAAGGCGGTGCTGAGTTCCAACCTTGTCCCGTCCTGACGAATCATCCCCGCCTTGGTGAGGGTTCTGAGAGTTGGGTACCAAGCCCCGCGGTAGTGACCGAACCCTGGAGGGAGCTCCTTGTTGGGGATTTGCTTAGCTTGGAACTCATTTGCCTCGCGGGTGAGTATCTTGACCTGCTCCGGCCTAGTGACCCCCTGTTCTTCGAGCTCCTTCCACATCTTTTCGATGAACTCACCAAGCTCACCATAAACGGAATCTTCCTTGAGTGCCCGGATAACTATCCGAATCCAGTCCGAGGTTGTGATGACCTCACGGTTCTCCTTGGCCGCCTTGAGCTCCTCAAGGAGAACTCTAGCGAGGTTTTGGCGAGTGGTGTTCTTAGGGAAAAGCAGCTTCAAGATGTCTGTCCAGTAGTCCGGAGCCGTGACTCCACTAAGTTGCAACTTTGCTTCGCCGAAGGGGGTGTTTGTTGTCGGCTTCCTGGTTCTTGGCATAGTGCCCCTCCTTGAGATCCTTTGTTGATGGTAGTTATGCGTTCATTCTATAAATAGTTTTCTATGAAATTCATAGAAAATTCTATCTAACAACGTTCAAGACATAGTCTCCCTATGTAGTTTGGGAGAGTTTGCCGAGGTTGCTTTTGTTTTCTCCTCACGAAGTTACATAGAATTGCCGTGTAGAGAGTGGTTCTGTGGTGTGTAGGCGGGGCTACACACCAAAAGTCCCCGAAAAAATGCAAAGACGCGGGAGCTACATAGGCAGGCTATGTAGTGAATTTGGGCAGATACATTATATCCCTGGGATGGTTTTTTCGGCTTCGCTGAGGTTCCGTTTGAAGTAAACGGGCTTGAGTTCTCGCCAACGAACATTCGGACGCCGGCTGAGCTGTCGTAAAAACCACGAACCTTTAGCACAGTGTGGTCAGTGGCGGGTTAGTTATTCTTGGTGCTATGGGGTGTGTCTAAGGAACTCGTCAACCCTGTTTTTGAGGTAAACCCCCGCCTGCTGGAACACCTCGAGTAGCTCCTCATAAACTCCCTCTTTACCCCCAACTAAGTCCCAGAAGTCTTTACCAACTAGGATCTCCTTTTTCTTCATATCGTATAGGTTGCCAAGGGTCCACCTGTCGTATGGGTGTGGGTGGTATGGGTTGTAGGGGATTGCGACCGCTGTGAAGACGTTTGCCCTTTTGTCTTGACTGAGCCTTAGTGCTGTCCAAGTTAGCAGTTTTCTTTTGAGAGCCACAAACTCTTTTTTGTTGGGTTTCACAGTGGTTATGTCAATGTAGTATTCAATCCCATTTGTGGTTTTGATGAAGACATCCACAGTTGAGTCCGGGTGTACTTGTGGTTTGATCCCCAGCTCGGAACACGTTTTCACACTGTTACGTATCTCTGCGATCTCCCTCTCCTTATCAGGTTTCCGTTTTTCTTCCCTTAGCTCGTCGTGGATCTTAGTTATTAGGTCATTAGTGCTCTTATCTATGCACCCAAGCAGTTTGTACTGTCGCTTTGCTTGGTATCCTGCGCCCTGTGCTAGGAGGACTGCGATTTGTTCCCATATAGACATCCCTAGGGTGGTGTTCAGTGACTGCAGTATGGAGAATATTTTCACCCAGTCTTTTCCCAGTAGTGCCTCGTGGAAAGGCATGTATGATGTCTCGGGGGAGTAGTTCTCTAGTTTTCTCTCTATCGTGTTCACCAATAAGCGGTAAATTTCTTTTTTCGTTTTTTCCGGTATTGCTCCCATGATTTACCCCCTGAAGAAGAATGGTTTTGACGATATAAATTGGTTGTTGGACACACATTACATAAAGTTGGCGCAATGCATGCACAAGTTATTAATACCCCGAGGACAAACGAATCCCGGGGGTTGGATATGGTTCGGAAAAACGTGTCCCTGCCAGAGCCATACATAAAGAAAATAGAACTGATAAAAGAAAAACTCGGGATTACGTCCACTTCGGAGGTCATAAGGCGGGCGATAGATTACTACGCAGAAAAACTGGGGCTCAACATCGAGGCCACCAATAAAGGTGACGGGTGACGGCTTGGGGATACCTGAGGAAAGCTTTAAAAACACCAATGTGCAAAAATTGTGTAATAAGTGTGTAATGGGGGTGCACATGTTGGAAAACACACTACGCGAGTACAATGCAATAAAGCTGGATGTGTGGGGGTTTATTGAACAGTTTCGGGGCAATAAAGAGTTCGGAAAAACAGAGGCAGCCGCATACATATCCATGCTGTCAGAAATCCACCACGTAGAAACTGGGGCGAACATTATCGATGGGCTAAAGTATGCGCTAAAAACAGCCCACAAGAAGCTTGCTGGTGGGCTGGGGGGTCTAAAAGAGGATTACAATAAAACCTACACCCACTGGCTAGCGCTGGACAGAAAAAAGATCGATCTACAAAAGTTCATACCTTTCGAGAACCAGGTGAAACCTGAAATTTACAAGCCGGCAGAGCCACTTTATGGTATCTCGCTCTTCACCGGGGCGTATGGTCTCGACTTGGGGTTTGAACAAGCAGGGTTTGAGGTGACATTGGGGCTTGACATATCTAGTGCATCATACGAGAACTTCCACGCCAACAGGCCGGACAAACCGTTTATTACTGAAGACATAAACAAGATCTCCATCCAGGACATTCTAAAGGAGGCTGGCCTAAAAGCTGGTGAGGTCGATGTGCTCACAGGGGGTCCCCCCTGTCAACCGTTCAGCACTGCGGGGAAAAGGCTGGCTTTAAACGACCCCCGCGCCTCGGCGCTCATGAGGTACATTGACGCGATCAACGAAATGAAGCCTAAGGTTTTTGTAATGGAAGAGGTACCTGGTTTGTTGAGCGCTAGGATAAAGCATGTACCCCTCAAAGAGCGGGGTAAACGCCCACTTTCACCCGAAGAGCAGCCAGGTTCTGTTTGGAAAGTAGTGTTATCAGAGCTCAAGAAGACAGGGTACCTCATTAGATGGAAAAAACTGAATGCAGCAGACTATGGCGCACCGCAGATACGCGAACGCATAATTGTCATTGGTGTAAGGCCAGACATAGCGAAAAAACAGAAGATAACAGAGGCCACCCAACTCCATCCAGCTCCTACCCACATAGGCCATGTGAAAAGACCAAAACAGAGAACCGCTACGGGCAAGGAGAAACCGCTGGACAAGTGGGTAGCCCCCGCAAAGTTACGGCCTTGGGTGACTGTGGCAGAGGCAATCGCAGACGTCAAAAACCATGATGGGATAGCCAGCTTAGGACCGAAGTACGCAAAGTATGTCAAGTATGTCCCCCCCGGAGGGAACTGGAGACAAATACCAGACGAGCTAAAACCCGCAGCAATGAACGGTTCCCTTTACTCTGGGGGTGGCCGCACTAGTACATACAGAAGACTTTCATGGTATTACCCGTCCCCGACACTACTCACATCCCCCACAATGAAAGCAACGATGAGGATCCACCCGCTCGAGGATAGGCCGCTCTCAGTCCGGGAATACCTCAGGATCCAGGGCTTCCCCGACGACTGGAAGGTAGTTCTCCCAATCTCCCACGCGTATAGGCACTTCGGGGAGGCAGTGCCAGTACCTCTGGCCAGAGCGGTCGCCCTAAAAGTGAGGAGGGATATCCTTGGAGTGTCTGACGCCTGAGGAGCTGATAAAGGAGTTCCGTAAGCGGATTTTGGAGTGGGGTAGGGAAAACTATGTGGACTGGCCGTGGAGGCGGGACAGAACACCTTACAAGGTGCTCATCGCCGAGTTACTCCTAAAACGCACAACGAGGTACGCTGTCGTAAAGCATTACTCCAAGTTCATAGAGAAGTTCCCAGACATAAACTCGGTCTACAGGGCGAGCTTTGAAGAGGTCAGGGAGGCCTTCCGCCCCCTCGGCCTCTACAACCAGAGGGCAAAACAGCTCAAGGAGCTCGCAGCGGCCATAATGGAGAGGTACGGGGGGCAAATCCCCGACAGGCTGGAAGACCTCAAGTCGCTCCCAGGCGTCAACGACTACATCGCGGGGGCGGTGCTGAGCTTCGGGTTCGGGAAGGCAGCCCCTATTCCCGACGCTAACGTGCTAAGGATTATGGCAAGGGTGACCGGCTTCAGCAGGATGACGGCAACCGGTAAGAGGAAGATATACCGCGTGTTAGAGAGGCTCGTGCCTCCTGACAGGCACGTAGAGTTCAACTACGCGCTCCTCGACCTTGGAGGATCTATCTGCCACTACCAATGGCCCAAATGTGATAAGTGCCCTATCAAGGACTTATGCGTATATGGCACCGAGGACGACGAGCGGAGGGGATGTCTAAAGCGGATATACCAGGCCTTAGCCAGTAGCCTTTTATGAGATATTAGGTAGAATATAAGGTAGGTGGTGGGCAAAATGATCTTAGAGATTGGTAGCCGGAGGTACCTCGTTGTAGAAACAGGCGGGGACACCGACGTCCTGAAAGAGATCGTAGAGAGAGCAGACAAAGAGTTCGCGGCAGAAGCTACTTGGGCTATAGGGCTCCTCTATGAGGACACTACGTACGCCCTTTTCGGAAAAGGGGGCATGGTGTTCTTGACTTGGTACGACCCGCAGTTCGGGGGCTGGGCCGAGCCAGAGGAAGTCACAGACGACAGCACAAAGATTTGGCTCAGCGAGGGTCGCCCCGAGGGGGGAATGTTCAACAAAGACGCCGGGCCCACGTACGTGGTCTTCCAGTGGTTCAAGCTTTGAAAAACCCCCATTTCCTCTCAAAGTGGAAGTGGATATATGATAACACCCCCTCAAGGTGTGAGCAGTGAGAATCAGACGCTGGCTTCTCGGCGATTATGCCCAACGGATTGAAGGCCTTGAGGCCGAGCTTCAGGGTCTCAAGGCAGAGGTTGAGAACCTCAAGGTGAGGCTTGCCAAGGCCGAGGAAGTGAGCGAGAAGGTCAGGGGGCTAGAGGAACATCTCCGCATTCTCGATCACTTACTTGAGTCTGAGAAAGACAATAGAATATGGCTTAGGAGCTTGATGAAGGAGATTGAGGAGATTAGGCTTGAATTGGAGGCTGTCAAACTTGGTTCCGTGCCGGAACAATCTGAAAGCTTGAGTTTATCGGAAGAAGAGGAGAGGCAGCTTGTTTTAGCCCTCATTAGAAAGGGTGCACACTCACCGACGGAACTCAAGAAACTTGTCCCCTTTGGCGTTGGAAAGCTCTATCGCATCCTTGATAAACTCGAACGGGAAGGTCTAATACGGAAGGTTGGGGAAAAGCGGAAAACAAAGTATGTTCCTGTAGAGACTGAGGCTTAGCGTTGTTCCACTGTCGTTCCGCCAGGAATAACCTTTTTCTTCCTTATATCCCTCATTGGAGATCAGCGCCAGATGTATACTTCCTTGCTCTCAAGCTAAAGCTAGGCTATTACCCCACTACTTTGATGTGACGGTGGGTAAAAACAGGAAAAAGTCTTAGTATCCCATCCTTTTTGAATTGACCTCACCTTCTGTCGGGAATCTTGCACCTTCCAGGGTTATTACGTTGATTGTGTTGATTATGCCTAATGGGTACTCATACGCTTCTATTTCTAATTCTAAGGTATTACCACACAGGGGGCACTCCCCTTCATACGTGATTGCCAGAAGGTACTCTGGCTCCATCTCTCTGTCTTCGAGAGCTATCCTCTCAACATTTACAGGCAGTAGATAGGTTCTGTAGCACTTAGTGCAGGTTATGGGGACATATGCGTTTTCCAATCTCCCCCCAAGCACAGAAGGGGGAAAGACTAAGTTCCCCTCTCCATTTACTTCATAAATGACGTCTCTACCTATCTTCTCTTCTTCGTCCGGTGTAAAGCTGTCATTAGCCTTGTAAGAGTATTCAATGATGATATTAGGGACGTTAGGAACTACCTTCTCCCACGCCCAAATTTTGCGTTGTTCCCAGAAAGTGTTCTTGATCTCTTGGAGGTGATCCTCAGTAGGATCAATTTCCTTGAGGTTCTCCTGGAAAATCTTGTCCATTTGGTTTATCCTCTCTGTGGCTAGTGGAATCAAAAGTTCTAACGGGACAAGTCTAATTTTTCCATTACGTATTGCTCTGAGGGTATCTTCGCTGGCTCGTTTTAGGTTCTTTTTATGTTGCTCTAACCAAGCCCAGATCATAATATCGTGCCTTAGTGGGTGATACCTGCTTGTCCGTGCAACTCTATCGTTGTACTTCCTAAAGACTTCTTCAATATCATATGCCCCAGTCTTCACCTCGTGGATTATCGCTGCGGTGGTTCTATTATCATTCCTCCTGAGGATCCATACTACATCCGCAAAGGTAGGATACCTCCTCTTTTCGTCCTTCCAGTGATACACAGGGAGTTCTTTTCGTTTGTAGACAATGTGATATCTCTGGATGAGTTTGGAACGTGCAAACTCTTTCTGTTTTTTCAAGAGACTGTGCACTCTCTCGGCGTCGTAATCCAGAATAGAACAAAAGAAATCATGGAGATGTGGAAAGCCCCTCACGCCCCCTCACCCCCTCTGTAAGGCTCTTACATCGGTGCCGATCTTTTGGAGTTTGACCCAGTACAGGTATTTCAGTCGTCGAAGTCTCTACAGGCATTTTCTTGCTCTCGGGGGGAGTGCCTCACCCGTCTTCATCAACCCTAATCGGCTCGATCCAGACGATGTAGTTCTTGTTGATGTAGAGCTTTCGATCTCCTTCCATCTCAAGGGCGACAAAATAGGGATCTTTTGCCTTTAGTTGCCCTTCGAGTTCTTCACCACTCGCAAGCTTTAGTCTGACACGCTGACGGTGGAGCGAAGCGACATAGTTGGCAGTCATGAAGTAGCTCCAGCCCCTCTGTTCTCTGACTTCAACCTCGGCGCGATCCAAGACCCTAACATAAGTGTTGCCAATCTTGAACTTTTTCCATTTGCCACCCTTCTTTTTCTTCTTGCTGTTTCCGCTGTTATCGTTGTTGCTATTGACCATTTCACGCTTTTGGTGTTTTTGTTCGTTTAGGGAGGGTTTTTCGGTAACTTTTTGCTCATTCTGAAAAGCCTCGGGGTGAGAACGCTGGATATGGTTCTCTACGACCTTGCGGCTCATAGCTGTCCAACCACAAAGGGGACACCGCCAAACACCATTTTTCGGGTCAAATTCAGGCTCAACCATCAGACACCACCTCCGGCAACAAGCTTCAACAAGTCTGGGAAAGCTCTTCTAGGGTTCGTAAAGATAAAAACCCCTTTTCGAGCGCGTGTGAGGCCGACGTACCAGAGACGCCTCTCGGCGTCAAGACTCTCCTTGTCAGGGAAGTAACGAGCCCAAACCTTGCCATATGGCTTTATGGGCAACTCGTTTATCAAAAACACTAAATCACTTTCTCTGCCCTTGGAGCTATGAATTGTATCTACAAATAACTTTGTATCTTCAGGGAGCGATATCTCGGGCGCGTTGAGCTCAAGGATTTTTTTGATAACATCGGCTCCAACTTGGTGGTAGTAGAAGGCTATTTTATCAAAGTCAAGATACTGAAGCGGGTCACTCAAGAGCTTGTACTCTGCTAATTTCACCTCAAGGCTCTGAGGGTCGTATGAATCGAGAAAGTCCTCAGGGTCGTCCGTGTGTGCGAATTCCGAGAAGAATATTGCGATAACCTTCTGGTCAGAGGTAAGCTTCTTGCCCTTCTTGAGTGCATAAACTGTGCCCAAGAGGTCGTAAAACGTGCCCAAGCCCTTGACTCCTGTGTTCCAAGAGAGCGTTGTCTTCAGGAACCTCGGGCTTATTCCTCTGACAATCAGCTCCTCGGCAATGCGGAGCGCCTGCTTGTTGGTGCGAGTAAGAATTGTTATCGAGTACTTACCCGCGTACTTCAAGAGGTACTTGAGAAGCGAATCTATAAGACCATCGAAAGTGTAGTATGTGATTTTTGAAATCGCTCCGGGGTAGCCCCTGCCATTGAAGTGCTTGGGCTTCCTGTCCTCCACATCTTCAAGAATTCTGAGGGAGAAGGAAACAACCTTGTCAGGAACTCGCTTGGACTTATCAAGTACGACTTCGTAATCCGCCCTCCAGTTGAGGAGAAACTTAGGTGAAGCGCCTTGAAAGCTGTAGATACTCTGATCATCATCACCCGCAACGACAACGAGCTCTGGCTTGGCCTTCTCAATGAGAAGCTCGAAGAAGGCCTGTTGAAGCGGCGAAAGGTCTTGAGCCTCATCAAGGAGGATGACCTTGAAGCTATACACCCAGTAATCCATGTTTGTCTCGACCCGGAGGGGGAAGTCGATCTTTCCCTCTTTCAGAGCATCAAAGGCAAGCACAAGCATATCGTTGAAGTCGATAATCTGCTTCTCGCGCTTGTATTCCTCCCAAAGATAAACGTACTCGTGCAAGGTGGCTGGAAGCCACTCGTAAGCCCGCTCTATGGCCTTCCCACCCTCCTCGGGGTAATAGATGTTGATTGCCCGGCTTATGGCCATCCAGACAAGGTTTCCGTTGTTCGTGACGTTCCGGCTAATCCTCGAGAAGCCAAAGGCTTCCGTGTCGAAGAATAAACCATAGCGCTTGGCAAAGCGCTTGAAGTACCAGAGCGGACTCTTTCCACCGAGCCTCCGCGCTATAAGCGGAGAGACAAGCCCTGAATCAATCAAAAGGGTAAATGAGAGACCGTGCAGAGTCCTGAAGTACCGCAGAGGTTGCCCTGCCCTGCGGGCGTGATCAAGATTCTTGCCAAGTCGGTTGGCGACGAACTCCTCAAGCTGACTGGTCGTGAAAGTGGAATATACCACGTCATAATAGCTGTACTCGCCGAACGGGAGCTCAGGAAGGCCTATCTCACTGAAGTAATCACTCCAGTCGTTGAGGCCAGTAATGTGCTCAACGATACGATTTAGAGCTGTAGTCTTGCCGGTTCCTGGCGGGCCGTAGATCTTGACCCTCATTCCCCTCCCTCCTCCGGCGGGAGCTCCTCAATTTCCTCCAAGATCTCACGCTCCTTGAGCTCGACACCAATAACCTTCTCAAAGTACTCCCTGCGGATAACGATTGCATAGGGCCGAACCATTGACTGACTTCCCGGGCCGTCGGGGATAGGAGGAAGACGCTTTGAGAGGCTAACCAAGTACTTGCCTAGTGCCATTTTCAGTTGCTTGTTGAGGCCTTTCCGGCTAGTGCGTCCCAACATACCGAGGAACGACATAAAGAGAGACGTTGGTATGTAAACAACCTGCTTCGTCGGGTCGAAGAAGAGGCTCTTAGCATTCTTAGCCTCCCAAGAGAGCACTCCCCTCTTTGCAACCTCCTGAAGCCAGACGTTGAACTGCTCAGCGACGTCTGCTTCTTCAGAGAACTCACTCTCAACGATATGCCCCCTATCATAGAGGCCGTGGAGAATGTATGCAGCCTCACCCTTCGTGTAGTGCTCCCCCATCGTCGCAACTAACCAGCCCCTGAACTGTTCGACAACCTGCGGGCGCGTTATGTCTATCCCGTCTAGGGTGACGGGTTTGTTGTCTCCAAAGTAAATAACAATGGCATCGGGTGCTTGGATCTCAACCTTGTCTATGAGTGCGATTGCCCTTTCAACCTTCTCAGTGACCCCATCCAAGAATGGACAAAGTGGGAGTTGCCCGTCAAGCTCAAGGAATGGACATCCCTTACCCTGCTTCCCCGGGCAAGTGAAAGGAGGCTCGACTTTTTCATAATACTTCTTGAACGTTGCTAGAAGTTTGAGGTTACCTCCTAACCTCCTGACAATCCACCCCCAGAGTGCAAGCCTAGCGTCCGGCTTTTCGCCCTTCCTAAGTTTCTCCTCTGGCAAACTCACCGGCAGACCCTTAGAGTAGAACTTGATGTAGCGCGCAAGAAGCTCAATGTGCTCTTCCTCAAGCTTGTCGAGATTACGGAGAAGTGCCGGAATGCACTCGGGGACTCGCATCTTCCCAATCTCTTTGATCTCTCCCTCTTTTTCATCGAAGTACTGATGTCCAGGTGCAAGGTACGGTTCAATGGCCTCTAGAAGCAACTCATCAAACGCATCTTTGAGCTGTGGGAACTTCTCAAGGATTGCCCTCTCCAGATCTTGTGCCAAGATTGGCCTCTTAGGATCCTGGAAGCCAAGCTCTTCTAAGAACTCCTCAACCAGCTCCGCATTGAAGAAGATTTTGAACTTCCGAGAACCCTCAGGCTTGTAGAGGACAAAAGCCTTGGGATGGTGCGGGAACGACTCGCTAAGCAAGGAAAGCGCACTACCCTCACGAACTACTGCAACCTTCAAGTAGTGCTTGGCAATATCGAGCTTGACATTCTCCGAAAGCTCCCCCCATTTTAGGCCTTTCTCAGGAACCTCCCTGTCCTTCAAGTTGAGAATCTGCTCAATCTTGTCCCTCTTCTCTTTAGCTCTCTCGCGTACCCTATCCCAATCAGCTGTTAGGGCATAAATCTGCCCCCCATCCTCGGTCTCAAGGGCGAGAGCTATCAGCTCGACTGGAAGCTCCTTGATGCGATACTTCCTAAGGATACCTTCAAGCTTCTTGGCGTTGTAGGTGGCCTGGACGAAGAACCTCTTTGTCCCCCCAACCTCTATGTAGAGGTTGCCACTCGCTGAGATTTTGGCAACTCCCTCAATCCAAATGAACGGAGTCTCAAAGTCTGACCAGCTCGCTAGATTTTTCAGGGTCTCAAAGTCAAGAGGCTCAATCTTGTAGTCACCAAGACTCTTGACTTCGACCGAGGCAGGGATTGAGTCGGCTAGCTTCTCAACGAACTCCGGCTCGGGGTTCCAAATGGTCTTTGCACCACTTCCTAGGAGCTGAATTGATCTAACAGACTCCCCATCTCTGAAAAGGAAGTCAAAAACCAGGAGTTCCGAGCCAATCCCTAGCTTTTCCCTGACATGCGCCCACTTCTCAGCGTCTTCCTTGAGCTTCTCCTCGAGCTTGGGCTCAATCTGTCCACTCACTGGCTTGGAGACGCGAGCAAAGCGCTTGACCATCTCAATCTCCGCGAAGATTGCCAAGATGTTCTTGATAATAAAATCCCTAACTATGGCCTTTTGCTCCTCCCACGGTTTCTTTTCGAGCTCTTCAATAGTAACACCAAGGTACTCCTTGGCCACCTGTGGTGAGTCGGCAAGGATGTTCCTCACTCCAGAAACAACGTCATTCTTGAGTTCAAGAGCCTCAAGTTGCTGCTTCCATACCCCCAACTTCTCCTTGAGCTTGCGCGGATTCTGAACCTTCCAGAGCTCCCGGAGCCTCTGCATAAGCTCTTCGTACTCAATCTTATCTCCCGGAATTTCAAAGAAGTAACTCCTCCAGCCGAGCTCGCGAGCTTTTTCAGGGTTTTCTCGCGCTTTGATAAAATTACGGATGGTCGTCAAAACCGGCAAGATTCTTTGGTTCTTGATCTCACCCTCATCCTCCAATCCAAGCTCAACACCGACCTTGAGGAGACGGTCAAAG
>Ga0136651_10001730_pt1 | contig 12037 bp, 8 predicted proteins | sample Mar14236cmmetaG_FD_94867 | JGI IMG/M metagenome (GOLD analysis project Ga0136651, IMG submission 94867) | Marine hydrothermal vent microbial communities from Guaymas Basin, Gulf of California to study Microbial Dark Matter (Phase II) - Marker... ...
CCACACGGGAGCAAGGTTCTCGTTATCCCAGTTGAACTCTTCGGTGATGTTATAGGTGGGAATGGGGAAGGTGAACGGACGCCCCTGCATGTCCCCTTCGGTCATCACCTCAGCAAAGGCACGGTTAAACATGTCCATCTCGTGCTGATGATCACCGTACACCGATTCGCGCAGCACACCGCCGATTATGACATGATCGTCCTTCATGTAGTTGGGGACTTCGAGATCGATCGTTACGTTGGTAAACGGAGTCTGAAAACCGACTCGCGTCGGGACGTTCATGTTGTACACGAATTCCTGCAGGTTTTGCTTCACTTCACCGTAATCCAGGTTATCGTAGCGGATGAATGGAGCTAGGTATGTGTCTAGGTTGGAGAACGCTTGCGCCCCAGCAGATTCTCCCTGCAGGGTGTACATGAAGTTCACCACCTGCAGTAGCGCGACGCGGAAGTGCTTTGCCGGACGCGATTCTACCTTTCCACGCACACCGCGGAAGCCGCGCATGAGAAGATCCTGGAGGTCCCAGCCAACACAGTACGCACCGAGCGTTCCCAGGTCGTGAATGTGGAAGTCGCCGCGATCGTGCGTCTCCTGCACCTGTTGGGGGTAGATCTTGGTCAGCCAATAGCGGCTGATCACATGCTCGGTGATATGTGTGTTTAGCCCCTGCAGTGAGAAGCTCATGTTGCTGTTCTCGCGCACCCGCCAGTCGCGATCGTTCAAATAGTCGTCGACAAGCGGTATTTCAGCCATCAGACCGTCCAACTGACGAAGGTCTGTATGCTGCTTTCGGTACAGGATGTAAGCCTTAGCCGTGCGGACGTACCCCGCCTCGATCAGGGCCTCTTCGACGACGTCCTGAATTTCCTCTACTGTCGGGTAGTCCACCGGGAAGCGCTCATCCAATATCCCTGTGACGAGATCGGAGAGGCGTTTTGACTCAACCTCATCGCCATCACCAGCCTCACGCATCGCCTTCCAGATGGCTGTGGTTATCTTCGCTTCATCAAAAGAAACGACGCGACCATCGCGTTTTACAATAGATTTCATGAGCCCCCCTCAAGAAATAAAAACCAAGCAATTTCGCATCTATCCTAGACCGATTGTCCTGCATTGACAAGCACCCTGCAGAGAGCAAGCACGAGCCCGTACAGGCGTCTTCTTGCCTCTTATCTCTTCTTGCCGCCGTGCAAAGGTGATCAATGTCACATTTATTCCCTCCTCTCAGCACAGCCGCCAACCGCCGGTTCATTCGAGCAATGCCCCATTTCCGGTATCCTCCTCAAATCGACGTATTCTCCCCTCGGCTTGCATCCGCACCAACCATCCGCTAGAATTCTGCGTTGCTTGCTTGAACGCCAGCGATGACTCAAGTTCCAGAGGTGATAGAAATTCCTAATATTCGTTCAGCTGAAAAACGCATGCGACAGAATGAGAAGCGATGGAGGCTCAATCGTACACGAAAGATAGCGCTCAAGAGTGTTATCAGGCAGATCCGGCTGCATTTGGCCTCCCAAGACAAAGAATCGGCCCGTTCCTTGCTCCCGGAACTCGCGCAAGCGGCAGACAAGGCGGCCCGCCATCACACAATTCATAAGAACAAGGCGAGTCGGATAAAGTCCCGGTGGACTAAGAAGGTCGAGTCCCTCTAGAGGAGGCCAGAGTATGCACCATTTCGATTTCCTCGGGAAGGCGAAGTTCTTCGTTCCTATCTCCATAGCCCTGGTGTTGATTAGCTGGCTGTTGATTATCCCTGCAGTGCGGGGATTGAACCCGGGGATCGACTTCACCGGAGGAACAGAGTTTACGGTGGACTTCGACAATCCAGTGGGCACAGCGGACATCCGCAGTGTGCTTACTGACATCCCCAGTCCAGTTGACCTTTCCAAGAGCGTAATTCAGGATGTGTCCGGGAAGAATCGCAAGGTGATAACGACTCAGCTCGATGTTGAGGACAATCAGGACACGATCAATCGAATAGAAAGTACGCTGAGAGACAAGTTCGCGATAGGGGAGATCAGTCGCCGTTCGATCGGCCAGCAGGTGAGTAAGGAACTTACGGAGAAAGGGTGGCAGGCAATTCTGCTCGCTCTTGTGGTTATCCTAATATACGTTTCGTGGCGATTCCGCCTCCGTTATGCTGTCGGTGCTGTTGTGGCATTGATCCACGACGTGTCAATCGCCCTTGGCGTCTTTGCGCTCTTCCACATCGAGGTTAATCTGCCGACAATAGCTGCATTTCTGACGATCATCGGATACTCCCTCAACGATACGATCGTCATCTTTGACCGCATCCGCGAGAACATGAAACTTGAGCGGAAGGCTTCTGCCTTCGACGTCATCAATAAGAGTGTAAACCAATCGCTCTCACGAACAATGAACACGTCGTTGACCACATTCATCCCGGTCATTATACTGTTCCTGTTCGGTGGATCGGTGCTGCGAGGGTTCTCGCTGGCTCTGTTAATCGGAGTTATCGTTGGTACGTATTCCTCGATGTACATCGCCAATCCAATCCTCTACGCGTGGACTCTCAAGACAGCTAAGGCAAAGAAACACTGATGAGGTCCCTCATCCGGGGGGAGAGAAGATGGGAGATTTCTCCCCTCCCGGAAGAGAATCTAGTCAACCAAATCATCACTTCCCTATCCTGCGTGCGTCCGTTCGCCGTCCTCCTCGCGCAGAGAGGAGCTGAACAGTGGCGCAGGTTGATCGACCCAGACGTCGATCTTCTTCATTCACCCTTTCTCCTATCGGGGATGAATGAAGCGGTGGCTCGCGTCATTGCCGCTAAGGACAAGAAGGAGAAGATCTATATCCATGGGGACTTTGACGCCGATGGATTGACCGGCTCAGCCGTTCTCTACCTTGGGCTCCTCCCCCTCTTTTCCACAGGCACGATCAAGGTCGATGTCGGTGACCGTGGGCATGGACATGGCCTGTCCAGAAGATTCGTGCAACACGCGATTGGAGAAGGCTTCAGTCTGGTAATCACAGTCGATTGTGGGATCTCCGATGTCGAGGCCGTAGCTACGCTTAAAGATTCGGGTATCGACACAATCATTACCGATCACCACCTCCCCGCAGATGAGATTCCACCAGCCTTGGCGGTCATAGATGCTCATCAAGAAGGCGATCCCTATCCCAATAGACATCTCGCCGGTGTCGGTGTAGCGTTCAAACTGATCTCCGCCCTGTATGAACGTCTGAATCGTCCCGCGCCTTATGAACTGCTCGACCTAGTGGCTCTGGGAACGATAGCCGACCTCGTGCCTCTTGCCGAGGGATCGGAGATAGAGAACCGCGCCCTTGTGCGCAAGGGATTCTCTCTCATCACGCGGGCTGAGGGCTCTTCACTTGGACTGCAGGTGTTGGCAAAGCGGCTCTCGATAAACGTCAAGCGGATCAGCGCGCGAGACATCGGCTACTTCATCGCCCCAAAACTGAATGCAGCTAATCGCGCCGGAGACCCCAAGGTTGCCTTTCTCCTATTGACGACAAAGGATCGCAATCGAGCCGAGTACCTCACGGAAATCTTGCTCGATTACAATCGTGATCGCGAAATCGCCCAGCGCGACTTGATTGCGCAAGCAGAGGAACAGCTAGCCACAAACGGGGCACACCCAAGGGATGACGGCATAGTCGTCCTCTCTGGCAAGCATTGGAACGAAGGAATCCTCGGTCTGGCCGCTTCCAGTCTCGCTGATCGCTACCACGTGCCAGCAATCGTCATCTCTCAAGGCTCGCGGGTGAGCCGTGCGTCGTGTCGCAGCGTGGAAGGGTTTGATATGGCCGAGTGTCTCAACGCACACTCTGACCTGCTCATCCGCTACGGCGGGCACAAGATGGCAGCGGGATTCTCGCTTGAAAACGACCGCCTTGATGAACTCCGCGAACGCCTTCTTCAATACATGGCCCAGCAACCCATAAGAACCGGGAGCGGAATAGAGACGATAGACGCTGAAGTCGCAGCACGAGAAATCGATATTCGATTCTACACCAATCTAAGATCGCTCTCTCCGTACGGGCCGGGAAACCCATCGCCGCTCCTCTTGCTGCGCGACTGCCTGTTCGAGGAGATGACCTTCGTCGGCGCAGGCAGGCAGCACCTCAAGGGGAGGCTAGTGCAAAACGGGGTCTCTTTGCCGTTCATCGCATTTCGTATGGCAAACCACATCGATCTGTTCGAAGATGGGCCGATGTGCGTGGTCTTTCGCGCAGGCTTCGATGACTGGAGAGGATCTGTGCAGGTAGACGTAGTCGATCTGGTAGCGTGTGAGTAATCACCCTCAACCCTAGCTATCGAAGCTGTTCAACCCCCTGCAGGGGTTGATTCCCCCCCTTGGGGCCGTGCTTATCACAAAGCCTCTTGATGCACCGTCCGCTTGCGGCGGGGTACTTCATTCAGTCTTGTGCCTCAGGAAGTGAGAGGACGCGATCGATCGAGAGAACCCCTCGGGCGCTGCCTGCCTGATACCCTCAAGTAATCGCAGCATCTGCACAACCCACAGTATCGTAACTGGAATCGCCGGCCGCGCGAGGTGGATGAACCCGCCGGAGTGGATCGGTGATTAACTCAATGCGAAATCCTGCCAGAACAGCCACACTCGCTGCTCAAATCTCCCGCTCCCTAATGGGCACGGCCAGGATGAGCAAAACGACCGCCAAACCGAGAACCCGCAGACGAGAGCCGATCATAACCAGCAAGAGAAGTGGAACGAGGAGGAAGCACAGGCGTGCATACATACGCCCCAACAACAGCCCGACACCGATCGACGCAACAAGGTTCGTGAGCATGGCCCATGATAGATCTATCTTAGCCAGTTTGTCTTCAGTAATAGATACATCTGTCGATAAGACGAACGTGCATCTGGCTACGTGGCAGGTGATCTCTGTGAAGCGGTAGGATGTGGGCAGCCTTACTTTCCGACGCAGAACCGCCGGAAGAGTTGATCGAGAACTTCTTCGCTAGCGTCTATCCCTTGCAGTTCGCCCGCTGTCGCGTGTGCGACGCGCAGCTCCTCGGCAATGATATCGGGCGAGGATTCCTCCTCGATCGCTCCAGCCACGCGCACAAGCGCCCGCTGCATCCGGTGCAGGAGGTCCCTCTCCCACGTGTCGAGGAGGAGGGCTGAGTTTCTTCCTTCGATTCCCCCACCAAGAAGCTCGGCAGTGATCCCGTTCTTGAGTTCCTCTATTCCATCCCCTGTTTCGGCGGAAATCTCATAGATTGGAAAGCCTACTGTTCGCGGCTCAATAGCCCGTGGCTCAAGCACATGCGGAAGGTCGGACTTGTTCAGAATGATGAAGAGAGGTCTATTCCATTCCCGCCCCAGAAGCTGGCGATCATCGGCGGTCATCTCACAACTGCGGTCAAGAAGGAGTAGAAGAAGATCGCCACGCTTGATCGCTTCTTGCGATCGACGTACACCCTCGATCTCCACCGGGTCACTCGGCGCTCGGATTCCTGCTGTATCGATCAGGCGCACAGGCACACCGCCAATTACGGTTATCTCCTCTATCGTATCGCGCGTTGTTCCCGGGATCTCCGTGACGATCGCCCGGTGTTCTGAGAGGAGAGCGTTTAGCAGCGTCGACTTGCCAACGTTCGGTCGGCCGATGATGGCAATGGTCAACCCTTCACGCAGCACGCGCCCCTGATCGCTCGCCGCAACAAGCTTCTCGACATCTGAGATGATCAGGCTCACATCCTGAGCAATGCCTTCCTGATGAATCTCTTCGTCGGGGTAGTCGATCTCCACCTCGATCCGCGCCAGGAGTGAAGCGATCTGCTCGCGCATCCGCTCGATCTGGCCGGAGAAGCGCCCCCCAAGCTGATCGACAGCAACTTCCAAGCCAAGTTTCGTTTTCGCACTGACGATATTGAGTACCGACGAAGCCTGATCAAGTGATAGACGCCCGTTCAGGAAAGCGCGCTTGGTGAACTCACCCTTCTCGGCAAGGCGCACACCGGCATCGAGAACAGCATCGAGAACAGCGCGAACAGCAACGATTCCGCCATGGCAGTTTATCTCCACTACATCCTCGCGCGTGTAGGTGTGCGGGGCGCGCATCACCGACACCAACACTTCATCTATCGTCTCGCCGGCTGCAGAGATGTGACCGTAATGGATAGTGTGAGTGGGAACCTGTTTAATGTCTAAATCGCGAGGAGAGCGGAAGAGTTGCGCCACAACCCCGATCGCTTCCGAACCGCTCAGACGAACGATCCCGATTCCACCCTCGCCGATCGGAGTTGAAATGGCGGCGATTGTGTCGCCCGTGATCACACCGCTCATCACGCGCCTTCTGGCTCGATAACCACTCGGCGCTCATCTCCCTCGCCGACGCTGTAGGTTTTCACTCCGGGAAAATTGGCCAGGGTAATGTGGATCGTGCGCCTCTCTCGGGACGGCATCGGGTTGAGCCTTATCCGTTTATGCTCACGCCGCACGGATTCCGCGGCCCCGAGGGCAAACTTGATGAGCTCAGCCCTTCTCTTCTTCACGGCACCATTGACATCGAGAACTACTGCACAGTCGATCCCTGTCTTGCGGTGAACAGCTATCTGCACGAGATGCTCAAGGGCGTTTAGAATCGGCCGCTCCTCAGGAAGGGAGAACAAGTTACCAGTGAGGTTGACATAAAGCTCCTCCATCGGGTCGCCCTCGACGGCGAACGTAATCTCGTCCTCTTCGAGGATCTCCAGAACACCTCGTAGAAAGGCTTCGACCTCCTTACTGATCTTCTCTATCGGTGTGGTCATCACCCGTCTCTTCCTCGATCTGCTCGGGCTCATCGTCTTCAACGATCTCGGCAATTGTGCCGCCTGTGGTTGCCTCAGCCTTGGCCATTTCCCAATTGACAAAGTACTGCTGCCCCACCTGGAAGACGGTCGTCAGCAGGTAGTAGAACCACAGACCGGCCGGGAAGTTGTACAGGAAGACAGCCATAAAGATCGGCATTACATATCCCATGTACTTCTGGCTCCCCTTTGCGTCGCCGGTGGTCATCGGGGTCATCATCTTCTGCTGCAGGATCATCACTCCTGTAGTGAGGATGACGAGGATGAAGTACGGATCACGCATGCTGAGGTCAGATATCCATAAGAAGCCGGGCGAAAGATGGATCAGTGCAGCACAGTAGAGGATGGCCTTCCACAACAGCACAAGGATCGGCAGTTGAACGAACATAGGAAGGCATCCTCCCATTGGGTTGACCCCTTCCTTCTTGTACATCTCCATCAGCTTCTGCTGCATAAGCTGCTTATCGTCCTTGAACCGCTCCTGTATCTTCTTCAACCGCGGCTGCAGTTTCTGCATCTTGGCCATAGAGTGATACTGCTTGCGCATCAGCGGGAAGAGGATCACGCGCGTGATGAGGGTGAACAGGAGGATCGCCCATCCGTAGTTTCCGGTGTAGCAATAGAGGAGGTTTAGGAACTGGATCACCGGGATCATCAACCGCGCAGCCGTTCCGGGGTTGTCGAGTGTCCCAAGGCCGGAGTGCTCCATGAGGAGATACTGCCTACGCCCGCCGTACAGGGAGAACGAGTAGCTCGTTGTTCCTGGACTAGCGGCAAGGTCAACACCGAACCGTCTGTTGCCCGACTGTTCACGCTTCATGAAGGGATCCACAGCGGCGTCGCCGTTCGCCTTGAGGAAGAAGACCGTCTTCTTATCCATCAGACCAACGCCATTGAATGACGTGTAAGACCCTTGTGCCAGGAGATCGCTCCCGGGAGCATCATCGAACTGATATACCAGAGACCGCCCCTTTTCGACAGGAGTGTAGTCTCCAACGGTCATCTGGACAGACACAGCCTGATCAGAGGCGTTCTGCACGCTCAGTTGCAGATCAATCGTGTAATAGGCGTCGTTGTGAACGACGAACTTCTTATCGATCGTTAAGTCGGCCGCAGTCCCTCGGAACTCGACAACCAGCTTGTCCGGGGACGGCTGATCGACACCAACAAGGACATAGGTAAAAGCAAGATCACCATCCCCCGTGATGGTGAATGGGAACGCCACATTGCTCAAGTATTGCCGCTCGAGCGTCTTTGCATCGGTCTTCGTTCCGGGGACAAGCTCTGCTACTTTGGAGCCATAGGGAGCAAATACCAAGAAAACGCTCTTCAGCGTTCCACCGTCCTCCGAGAAGACATAGCTTGACAGGGCAGTCGTCACCCTGACCTCACTATAGTCGCCCTGCTTGGTGATCTCGTATGACATATCCTTCGTTCCAGCAAAGGCAACCACAGAAGCGAGGGCGAGCAGTAACACAAACCCTAAGTAAGCACGTCGTTTTAGCAAGATAACCTCCTGAAACGATAGGGTATCCAAGCTGAGACAGTGCTGCAACTTCATTGATCAACATTCTTCGTTGCAGTAAACTCGCTTATGTCGATGTTTACAGGAATTGTGCGCGACTTGGGACTACTTGTAGAGCTGCGCCGCGACCGCCTTGAGATCTCTACCTCCCTGCGAGACAAACTGTCGCTGGGAGCGAGTATCGCGGTGAACGGTGTCTGCCTTACCGTTTCTGAACTGACGCAACGCGGTTTTCGCGCTGAGATCTCTTCCGAGACGTTTTCTAGGACTTCCCTTGGGAAGCAGCGCCTGCGCGCGCGGGTGAATCTGGAGCTTCCGCTCACTCTTGAAGCCGGTCTGGACGGGCATATTGTCCTGGGACACGTGGATACGGTGGGCAAGGTGCAGGAGGTACGTCGCGAGCGTGAGGGATGGAAGTTTGTCTTCTCTTACCCCGCTGAGTTTCGCGCCTACGTGGTGGACAAGGGGTCAGTGGCTGTCGACGGAATCAGCCTGACACCGTTTGCTGCGACCAACGGGACGTTTCAAGTTGCGGTGATTCCGCAGACCTACGAGCAAACGGCCCTCCAGGATAGGCAGGTGGGAGACCCGGTAAACATCGAGTTCGACATCTTGGCAAAGTACGTTGAGGGGATGGTAACATATGTTCATTAGCATAGAAGAGGCGATCGCGAGGATCAAGAATGGTGAGATGGTGATCCTGGTCGACGACGAAAACAGGGAGAACGAAGGAGATCTGGTGATCGCCGCCGAATTCGTTCGCCCTGAGACGATAAACTTCATGGCCAAGCATGCGCGCGGCTTGATCTGCACACCGATAGATGTGGAGCGAGCGCACAAGCTGGCCCTTCCTCCGATGGCTCCGGAAAACACCGCTCTGCACGGGACGAGATTCACGGTCAGTGTCGATGCACGGTCTGGAATAAGCACTGGGATCTCCGCTCATGATCGCGCCCACACCGTGCATGTAATAATAGATGATCAATCCGTTCCTGATGACCTCGCTCGCCCGGGACACGTCTTCCCCCTGATTGCACAGGAGGGCGGCGTCCTTAAACGCGCAGGGCACACCGAGGCAGCGGTCGATCTCGCTCGCCTGGCCGGGCTCAAACCGGCAGCGGTGATCTGTGAGGTGATGGATGACGATGGAACAATGGCTCGCCTTCCGCAATTGGAGGGATTCGCTGAGCAACACAAGCTTGCCATAGCCAACATCGCTGACCTGATAGCCTATCGCAAGCGTCACGAGAACCTTGTGGAGCGCGTCGCGACGGCTGAGCTTCCAACGCGCTACGGCAACTTCAAGATCGTCAGCTACACGAGCCCTATTGAGAATGAGGAGCACGTGGCGCTGGTCAAGGGAGATGTCGCTGGCAAGGAGAACGTGCTCGTGCGCGTTCATTCGGAGTGCCTCACCGGGGACGTGTTTGGATCGTATCGCTGCGACTGCGGTGATCAGCTTCACCATGCGATGGAGATGATCGAACAAGAGGGACTCGGCGTTCTGGTCTACATGAGGCAAGAGGGACGAGGGATAGGCCTAAAGAACAAGGTCTGCGCCTATCAATTGCAGGATGAGGGACTCGACACCGTGGAGGCGAACGAACGCCTCGGTTTTCCCGCCGACTTGCGCGACTACGGGATCGGAGCACAGATTCTGTGTGATCTCGGCCTAACGACAATTCGCCTTCTGACCAACAATCCCAAAAAAGTGATCGGTCTCGGCGGGTACGGACTGAAGATCACCGAACAGGTTCCTATCGAGATTCCGCCGAACGAGCACAATCGCTACTATCTGAAAACAAAGAAGGAGAAGCTCGGCCACAAACTGCACGAGGTGTAGACTGGAGCATCGGAATTGAATGATTGAGAGATCGGAGGATTTGAGGATTGAGAGATTGGGTGATCGGAAGATTGTGATGTTCAATCACTCAATCGCAAAATCATTCAATCGGTAAGTGATTCAATCGTTCAATCGCTCAATCCAAGAGCGGAGGAGGAGAAATGACAAAGGTATATGAGGGAGGGTTCGACGGAAAGGGCCTGCGAGTGGGAATTGTCGTCAGCAGATTCAACGACCTGATCACAACGCGCCTCCTCGATGGTGCGCTCGATAGGTTGCGTCGCTCAAACGTATCCGAGGACGCAATCGAGGTGAGTTGGGTGCCGGGAGCATTCGAAGTACCAAAGGTAGCGCGCGTAATGGCAACTAGTGGAAAGTACGATGGGATAATCGCCCTAGCCGCGGTGATTCGAGGGGCGACGCCCCACTTCGACATGATCGCAAGCGAAGTCACAAAGGGTCTAGCCCGCGTGAACAGTGAGGTAGATGTCCCGGTCGTCTTCGGCGTGATCACCTCCGATACGATCGATCAGGCGATCGAGCGAGCGGGAACGAAGATGGGAAACAAGGGCTCACAGGCAGCAGAGACGATGATCGAGATGGCAAACCTCTTGAAGGAACTCTAGGAATGGTATACGAATCCGTGCGCGGGATGAGAGACATCCTCCCCGACGAGGCCGACTACTGGACAAAGTTGGAGGCGACTATTCGCGAAATCGCTCGCCGGTTCAACTACCGTGAGATCCGTCCTCCTCTCGTTGAGCACACCGAACTCTTCTCGCGCGGGATCGGCGAGGCAACGGACGTCGTCAATAAGGAGATGTATACCTTCCCCGACAAGAAGAGCAGATCCCTCACGCTGAGGCCTGAGGCGACCGCATCGGTGGTTCGCGCTTATGTGGAACACGGGATGGCAACGCAGCATCCCTTTCAGAAGCTCTACTACATCGGGCCGATGTTCCGCTACGAGAAGCCACAAAAGGGGCGCAGCCGTCAGTTCCACCAGTACGGCGTGGAGGCGATCGGATCACTCGATCCATCGCTCGATGTCGAGGTGATCAGCCTCGCCTGGAGCCTGATGCACAAGCTTGGCCTCGGGGGACTTTCGCTGAGGCTAAACAGCATCGGCTGCGCCGAAGATCACAAGAGGTACCGCGACGCCCTGCGCGAGCACTTCGCGCCGCACATCGACTCGATGTGCGAAGACTGTCAGCGCCGCTACGAAGATAACCCGCTACGTATCCTTGACTGCAAGAACAGGATCTGTCAGCCGCACATCGCTGATGCCCCCGGAAGCGCCGAGCACCTGTGCACTGATTGCGCCGAACACTTCGAGAAAGTGAAGGAACTTCTTGACCTGCTCGGATTGGATTACGTCATCGATCCTCACCTCGTGCGCGGTCTCGACTACTACACGCGCACCGTGTTTGAGCTCACCTCCAAGGACCTTGGGGCGCAGGACGCCCTCCTCGGCGGAGGGAGGTACGATGACCTGGTAAAGATGATAGGTGGGCCGGACACACCTGGGGTCGGCTTCGCCGGGGGAATGGAACGGCTGGTCCTCGTCCTCAAGGAGAGGGAAGAACAGGCAATAGAGCGTCGCATCGACCTTTTCCTGGCAACCATCGGCGATGCCGGGCGGATGCTCGCCCTCAATCTGGCAAACGACCTGCGCCAAGAGGGGCTTTCAGTCGACCTCGATTACCGCGGAAGATCATTTAGGAAGCAGATGACGCAGGCGAACAAGCTCTCCGCTTGCTACCTCCTTGTCCTCGGTGATGACGAGGCCGCTTCGAAGGAGGGCAAGCTGAAGGACATGGACAGTGGCAAGGAGACCGAGGTGACGCTAAGCGCAGAGGAGATA
>Ga0136651_10001733_pt1 | contig 12031 bp, 12 predicted proteins | sample Mar14236cmmetaG_FD_94867 | JGI IMG/M metagenome (GOLD analysis project Ga0136651, IMG submission 94867) | Marine hydrothermal vent microbial communities from Guaymas Basin, Gulf of California to study Microbial Dark Matter (Phase II) - Marker... ...
AGCCCCTGACTTGTCATAAATCATATCGTGGGGAGCATCACCTGATTCTTGACGTCTGGATAAGATGTGAGATTAAGACGACTGTGCGGCTGAGGCCGCACCTACCTTAAGGTCATTCCCGAAGGGGCCTTACCGGAGATGACGTCATATCATGCACCTGTCAACAATTGGGTAATGCTCCCATATCGTGCTTACTGAAATCATCAGATTCCAGGACTACTGCCAAGGGTCATGATTTCCACCCATAAAAAGGCTATTTATCCAGAGGTCTTGCCTCGTCAATGAGCATTATGGGGATATCGTCCCTGATCTCGTAGAGCAGCCTGCATCGGTCGCAGATCAGGCCGTCTCCCCCCTGGGTGAGATGGATTTCCCCTTTACATTTGGGGCACGCCAGGATATCCAGAAGTTCTTTGCTTATGGTCATTCCTCGCTCCTTTCAGATTTTGTGGTTTCTTCAACTATCTCCCTGATCCCATTAAAAACATCCCCAACCCCTATCTCCTTCATACACGTCATATGGGAGCACCTCTTCTTGAAACAGGGGCTGCATTCCACACCGGACCTGATGACCCTGTGACCTTTACCGTAGGGTCCGGTCCGCCAGGGGGCCGTGGGGCCGAAGAGTGCCACTACAGGACGACCCATGGCAGCGGCCATATGCATGGGGCCGGTATCAGTGGTAATCAGGAGCCTGCACCGGGTGTAAAGGCAGGCCAGCTCCTTAAGGGTTGTCCGTCCGGCCAGATTAAGGGGAAATCCCTCCATCATGCGGCAGATATCATGAATGACCGGTCTGTCAGTGGCGCCCCCGGTGAAGACGACCCTGCACCCCAGCTCCTTCCTCATCCGCCCTGCCAGGTCCGCAAACCGTTCAGGATCCCAGAGTTTTGTCTGCCATCTGGCAACGGGGTTTATGGCCACGAGGGGCTCTTCGCCTACCCCGGCCCTGGCCAGCATCATATCCACGGATCGCCTCTCAGCCTCGGTAAAGGGGATACGTCCGTCCCACAGATCGGTACGGCACCCCAGGTATTCAGCCACCCGGAGGTAGCGGTCAACGGCATGTTCTTCGTAATTTACCGGAATGGCGCGTTCATTGAGAAAAAGCCCTGCCCCTTCCCTGGACCCTGTCATGCCGATCTTCCTCTTCCCCCTTGAAAGTCCCACCAGCACACCGCTTTTGAGCAACCCCTGAAGATCGACAACAAGGTCATATTCAAACGACCTAAGCTCTCTCAAAAAAGCCCATACCTCGCGCAACGGTCCCAAGGATCCGGGCCTATGCTTCAGTGTTCTTTCCCACGACTTTCTGCGGCACAGGAGAACCTTGTCTATGGCCGGATGCCCTTCAATAAGCGGTTGGGCAGCCTCTTCCACAAGCCAGTCGATCCTGGCCCTGGGAAACCTGCCCCTGAGGACCTGGAGAAAGGCGAGCGCATGGACAACATCCCCGATTGCGCTCAGCTTGACGATAAGGATACTGGCGGGATCTTCCCCGTTCAAAATGCGACCCAATAGGACCCCCAAATCTTAACAGACCACTGCCTCTTGTCCGGAATGCGGGATATTCTCAAAGAATCAACGACACCGGCTGATCTTGGGCCTAACGCCTTATGCCTTATGCCTTGTGCCTTCGACGATCCATCTGGCCGCCTCCAGAAGATCATCGGCCGTATGAAGAGGCCTGAAAGGGAGTCCGGGAAACACGTACTCAAGGTCTCCCCTTCCGTAGCCGGTCTTGACCAAAATTCCCCTGGCACCGGCATTTCTGGCCAGCTCAACATCGGTGGAGCGATCGCCTATGACGTAAGAGTTCTCAAGGTCAATATCAAAACTCTCACAGGCCATCTTTATGAGCCCCGTGCCGGGCTTTCTGCACTCACAGGAGACGCTGTACTCAGGCAGTTTGCCCCCGGGATAATGGGGGCAGAAAAAAATCCCATCAACCCTTGCCCCCTCCCCTGCCAGCAGGGTCTTCATACGATCGTGCACCTCGTTGACCAGTTCCAGGGGAAAGTATCCCCGGCCGACCCCGGACTGGTTTGAAACAACAACAACCAGATATCCGTTTTCGTTAAAGAGCCTGATCGCCTCCGCGCTCCCCGGAAGAAGCACAAACCGGCTGATATGGTTGATATACCCCATCTGTTCGTTTATTGTACCGTCCCTGTCTATGAAAACAGCGGGTCTTTTCAAAGGTCATCCCTCCACAGTCCCGTTATCTTCTCCCAGACCTCTTCCCACCCTATGGCCAGCATGCATCTGTGATCAACAGGGCACTCCTGCTTCAGGCAGGGGGCGCACTCTGTGTCATGCCTTACAACCACAGCACCTGGTCCCCGGGGTCCTGTAGCCACATGATCGGTGGGGCCGAAAATGGCAACCGTGGGCACCCTCAGGGCGCAGGCCACGTGCATGAGGCCTGAATCGTTGGTCACAAAGATGCGGCACCGGCTGATCAGGCCCATGGCCACGTTCAGGGATGTGCGGCCGCACAGGTTCAGGGAGTCGTGTGCCATTGAACTGCAGACAGCCCCGCAGAGATCCTCCTCCCGGCCGCTACCCAATATGAGGACCCTTGCCCCCCACTCTTCAACTGCCCTGTCACCGAGCCGCGCAAATCGCGCCGGCGGCCACCGTTTAGCCCCCCCGAAGATGGCGCCGGGGCCCAGGCCTACTACCACCTCGTCTTTCCCTATACCCTCCCTTTCCAGCACGGCCCCGGCCGAATCCCGGTCCTTGCTGGAGAGATGTAAAACCGGGTCCCGGCTCTTCGCCTCCCACCCCATGGCCCTCAGGATGGACAGGTAGTACTCGGACTGGTGCAGTTTCAGGACCTTGCGCTCAGGTTCGATACTGTGGGTAAGCAGAAATCCCCGTGCGTCCGTACCGTAGCCCACTCGAAATCTCACGCCGCCCATAAAGCACAAGAGGGCCGCTTCAAAGGCATTCTGGAACAGAATGGCCAGATCAAACCTCTGCCTTCGAATGAGTCTTATAACCCTTGCTACCTCACGAAAACCGGTGAAGGCGCCCTCCCCCTTGTTGAAGGGGAGCACACTGTCCACTGCGGGATGTGCGCTGAATATGGGGGCCACCCACGGCTTTCCCAGGACAGTGATCCTGGCTTGGGGAAAATTATCCCTCACCGCCTCCAGGGCCGGAAGGGTCATGACCGCGTCCCCCACCCAGTTGGTGGAACGTATGAGGATCCGCCTGATCCCTTTCTTATCCATATTTCATGGTCTTACAAAAGGCCGGAACCTATGAGTCTGGTCCGGGGATTCCAGTACTGCCTGGCACAACCGGAAATCCGCATTCAATACTCAATCCGGAGAATCCCTGAATCCCTAAATTCCTCCATCCCTGAATCTTCCCCAAGAACAAAGACCTGTTCAATGAGTATCATCCCTTCTCCCGCTCCACCATGGCCTCCTTTATCATATCGAAAATCCCCTCCTGTCCGGCTGGAAAGGTGAATCTGATTGACAGATAGGCCAGATCCTCATGGGCCTGAACAAGGGGGGCAAGCCTCATCCAGTCCTTTTCCGTTGTAACAAGGTACCCTGCCCCTACCCTCTCCTTTTTTCGCATCAGGGCGGCCATATCATCCACGCTCAGGGGTTGGTGATCCCTGTATTCCCTGAACTCCAACAGATCGGCGCCAAGGCGTACCAGGGTATGCCGGAACTCTTCCGGCCGGGCAATGCCGGCAAAGGCCATGACCTTCTTTCCCTTCAAAAAGGCCGGTTCAAAGATCCTGCCTGAAACGGGAAAGACGAGACTGTCCGGGATATGATCCGCACAGAACTGGGGTATTGAAGGGAACCGCCCGGTCAAAAACCCCCTGGTCCTTTTTACCGGGTCTTTAGCGGTTCCTTTCCCAAGGCCCTGGTCGGTCCTGCACCTGGTGAGGATGAAGGCGTCTGCCCTCCCGAGCTGGCTCAGGGGCTCTCTCAGGGGACCCCACGGCAGGAGGTGGCCGTTCCCAAAAGGCTCTGTCCCATCCATAAGCAGGAGATTCAGGTCCCTCCTCAATCCCAGATGCTGAAACCCGTCATCAAGTATAAAGAAGTCCGACCCGAACTTCTTATGGGCGTACATCCCTGCCAGGTACCGCTTCTTTGAAACTATCACACAGCTTCCCGGGACCGCCCGGGCAAGGAGGAAAGGCTCATCGCCCGCCTCCCCGGCATGGGTACGGATTTGTCTCCCATCGGACACCTCTAAAAGATCCTCCCTGTACCTTCCCCTGTACCCCCTGGAAAGGATGGCTACACTCAGTCCCTCAGAAACGGCCCACCTGCCCAGCGTTACCACGGCCGGCGTCTTTCCGGTGCCTCCCGCGGTTATATTTCCCACACTCAGGACAAAACCGGGGAGCATATTCCCTTTTAAGATCCCCCTCTCATAGGCTTTAACACGGAACCACACACCGGCCCTGTAGCAGAGAGAGAAAAGGGCCAAGGGAATAGACCATAGGGAAAGGCCTCTCCTCTGATGGATCCTGGACCACCCGGTGAGAGGAAAGGCCACCTGTCCAGAGGGTCGCAACACCGCCCTCCGGGTCATGTCTACTCTGTTTTCCCTCTCAGCCTCCCTCTCAGGTCCCATGGGTCATGCTCTCCTTCACGTGGTGCACGACCCTTCTCAGTGCCCCCTGGTTATCCTCAACAAACCCACGTGCCCGGTCACCCATCCGCCTGAGCATCTTTTCATCCTGAAGCAGGGCCTTCATGGCCTGGTAGAGTCCCTCTTCATCCTTAACACGCCACCCTCCACCGGCCTGGAGCAGGGCCTCTGACATGGCAACAAAATTGCGGGTATGGGGACCGAACAGGACCACCTTGCCCCAGGAGGCAGGTTCCAGCAGGTTGTGTCCGCCTATGGGAACAAGACTGCCGCCCACAAAACTCACCTTTCCTAGGGCATAAATACGGCCAAGCTCACCAATGGTATCTAGGACCAGCACATGGTAGTCTTCATCCCTCTCAGGTCGAGTCAAAGGGGTCGCGGGAGGATTCCCGGACCCGGGGAAAGCCTCTGGAATTTCAGTCCTCAACAGGGCCTTCAGGTCTAACCGGCTGGCCGTCTTCACGATCTCACGGGCCCTGGCCGTGTCTCTGGGGGCCACCACCAGGCGGAGACGGGGAAAGGAGGGACAAAGTCTCTTAAACACCTGGAACAGGGCCTCCTCTTCACCGGGATGGGTACTCCCCGCCACCCACAGGGGATCGGAGGGTTTTAGGGCAAGATCGGCAAACCACCTGTCGCGCTCCTCCTTGCCCATCGGTTCCATCTCCCTGTCGGATTTGATGTTTCCCACTGTAACGACCCTTGCCCTGTCCAGACCCACCCGCAGGAGCCTGGCCCTGTCCAGGTCAGACTGCATGAGGCACAGATGGAAGGGAGCAAAGAGCCTGCGGGCAAGAAAAGGGACCCTCGAATAGCCCTTGAAGGTGCGTGGGGAAATCCTGCCGTTCACCAGGATGCTCCTTACGCCTCTGGCCTTCAAACGGGAGAGGACCCCCGGCCAGATATCGGTCTCGATAAGGATAAAAACAGCGGGCCTGAGAAACCTGATCATTCTCTCAACACACCACCACGCGTCAACCGGCATGGTGAGGATTGTGCTTACCCGTGGACCTAACTTCTCCCTCGCCACGGCCATGCCCGTGACCGTCGTTACTGTGAAGACAACAGGCCTCTCAGGAAATTCCCCCTCCAGGGCGTAGACCAGTGGGACCGCCGAAATCACCTCTCCCACTGAAAGGGCGTGAATCCATATACCGCCTCCCGGGCGGGAAACCCGGGGCAGGCCCAGGGACAGTCTTTCCCTGGTACGTTCCACCAGTCTCTGAACCTTTCCATTGTTTCGATGAGTCCTCCTCAGAATCCATAAGGCAGGGAGGCAGAAGATGAGACAGATGGTCCAGACAAAATGGTAAAGAAGCATGACCCGCTCAGACCCTTGTTGGGAGTTCAATGATGAATCTGGTGCCCCTGGGCTCGTTGTCCCTGACCCGTATAAAGCCGTCATGATCCGCTATTATGGTACTTACTATGGCGAGCCCCAGACCCGTCCCCTGTTTCTTTGTGGAAAAATATGGCTCAAACAGACGGGTCTTGTTTTCCGGGCTTATCCCCCTCCCGTTATCCGCCACCTCGATGGTCACCATCCTGAGGACCTTGTCGTAACGAAGATCGATGACCACCTTCCCCTCTTCCTCAATGGCCTCAATGGCGTTGTCAAAGAGGTTAATCATAACCCTTCTTATCTGTTCCCTGTCCAGATTAAAGAGGGGGATATCCTCTTTAGGGTCGTTGAACACGAAGTTTACCTGCCGATGGGACTCCCTGTACAGGCTCAGGGCCTCGTTGATAATCCCGCGTATATCCGCGGGCGCAGGGTTGGCGGCAGGCATGCGCGCGAAGTTGGAAAACTCGTTTACAAGACGTTTCAGCTCCTCCACCTGGGTAATGATCATCCCTGTACATTCATCAAAAACCTCCGAGTCATTCCCGTCCAGGATTTCCCCGTATCTCTTCCTTAGCCGCTGGGCCGAAAGCTGAATAGGGGTCAGGGGATTCTTGACCTCATGGGCTATGCGCCTGGCCACCTCCCGCCAGGCGGCCATCCTCTGGGCCTTTTCTATCTCACTCAGATCCTCGAACACAACCACGAGGCCCAGGTAGCTGCCCCGGTCATCACGAAGCACGTTGAGAGACACCAGGAGTGTCAGTCTCCTGTTCTCTATGGACAAAGCGATCTGCTGCTCGATGTAGCCTTTTCTGAAAAGGAGATCATCCTTCAGAAATCCCTCGATGACCCTGCAGTACTCCTCTGAAAGGACTTCTTTGTACTGCTTTCCGATAATATCTTCCGCCTTTATGCCCAGCATCCTCTCCGCGGATTTGTTCATGGTGAGGATCTTCCCGCCGGCGTCGGCAGACACCACGCCCGCCGCAACGTTGGCCAGGACGATTTCCATGTAGATCCGCCTCTGTTCCAGTTCAAGATTACTCTCGATCAACTCCCTGTTGGCCTGCTCCAGCTTGTTCTTGCTGGTTCTCAGATCCATGGTCATCCTGTTGAAGGAATTCACAAGCATCCCCACCTCATCCTTTGTCTCAAGGTCGATAAAGAAGTCGTAGTCCCCTGAGGCGATCCGGTTTGTCCCTTCGGCCAGTTCCTTTATGGGCACGGTGATCTCCTTGGAGAGATAAAATCCGAACCACACCGATGAAAAAATTATGAGGAGTGTAACGATGGAAAGGGTGATCATGTGGCTCGCCATTATGGGATTCTTGAGCATCTTCAGCTGGCGGTACTCCTGAAGGCCCTTTGAAACGGCCTGGAGACGGTTCACAAAGGCACCTGGTACGAATTTGGCCGCCACCACCAGACCAACCACGGCCTTTGACGGAGTCCGGGAAAAAACAGGGACAATGCCGCTGACCAGATCCCCGTGGGATGAGGGCTGGATATGCTGGTTGTCAGAACCCTTCTCAATGCTCTTTTTCAGTATCTCCAGATCAGGTCCCTTGAAATCGGAAAGATCGATCCTGTGGTCCTTGGAAACAGCTATCAGCTTCAGTTTTGTGGAATAGATCTGGAGGGAGGCCAGGCCAAGCTCTTTCCGCTTCTCATCGATGAATTTAACCAGCTTCTCCTTTCTCGACGGGATCATGAATCCCTCGTAGGTTATGACTCGGCCAAGATTATTGCCAAAAGAGAGGATCTCATCTGCCATGCCCTTATAGTAATCCTGTCCAACTTCCAGGGAGCACTTCAAGGACCGCTCTATCTGAAGGTTGAACCAGTACTCTATGGACGAGGAGATAAACTGAACAGACACGAAAAACAGGATTATTGTGGGAAGGAGGGAAAGTGTAACAAAGGCCAGGACCAGCTTGGTCCTTAACCTGGCCCCCATAATACTTTTTTTCCTCTCAAAGAGAAGTTTGACCAGGTTCCTGACCGTAAGAAAGAGGAGGAGGAGCAGGAGAATTACATTGATGTTGATGAGGGCAAAGGCAAAAATACTGCTCCCGAAAGGAAGTGCCTGCCCAAGGTGAAAGATGCGCATCCCCAGGTAGATGAGAAAGGACACTACCACACATAGGAAGATAATCAGGTATCGTTCCCTGCGTCGTCTCCTGAGATCCTGCTTTTCTGCCTCTAAGTAGTCCTTCATGATGGCGGATCAGGTAATGGCGGCGGAGCCTGCCTCCCTATGGTCAATATCTAAAATCAACCGAATACCAGTCGGTCTCGAAATCCCACAGGGAGAGGAAAAAGAAAACATAATGGAAATAAAAGGGGAGCCTGATCTTGTCCAGTTCGGCCATCATGCTGATCTGGTAGCGGTTTCCTCTCTCAAGGTTGTGAAGCTCCGTAACCTTCAGACCCACAATTTCGGACATGAGTTTCTTGGCCTCGCCGAAATCCTTCACATATATGGGCTTGTTATCCCTGGATGACAGCCTCACAATGTAGACCTTCTTCAGACTGTCGTACCTGATCTCGTGGCTCACCTTCAGGTCGGCGATGCTCCTGTCCCACCACCAGTTCCTGACCTCGTACAGCCTTACAAAAAAGGTGAACGTGGTGCTCACCCCGTTGTCAATGGCCCTTTTCATCTCCTCGGTGAAGCAATCGGATACGGTGAAGTAGGCCAGAAGATGGTCCTGGGTGTTGGTTATAACTATATCAGTCAGTCTGGCCTCTGCTCCCAGGGCGGATCCGGTGAAACACAGGCATGCGGCAAGGGCCAGCAGAAGGAAGGGTTTCAAGGGTTTATGGTAAGATGGCCTTTTCTTCATCACCTTTTCCCTGGGAAGAGGGAGACTAATCGAATCTCCGAAAAAACAGTCTATAGATTCAGGAAAAAGATAATAGGTGAGAGGAGATGAAAATGCAAGCCCTAACCAGGCCCGGACAGGGGATAATGGAGACCGAACCCTGCGGAATTCTTCTACGGAGGAAGGGGCAGTGAGATACGGGGCACTATTTCGCTCAAAAGAAGCAGGAGTATCTCAAAGGAGCTAACCTGAGGGACGGGCCCTGTTTTTACTTCCGGAACATACGCACAAAAGCAACCCGTTCTCAGGCGAGAGCAGGCTCGGACAGGCCAAAGGCGGGAATTCTAACCCTGTTTCTGCTGCAGTCCTCCTGTGAGACGAAAGTACACTCCTTCCAGTGTCTCTTGGACTGCATCAGAGATGTGAGCATCTGCTGGTTCAGGAAATGGCCCGACTTCTTGACAACAAAATGGCCTATTACCGGAGACTGAACAAGAGAGAGGTCGCCAATGAAATCCAGGACCTTATGCCTGACAAACTCATCTTTAAACCTCAACCCGTCCTCGTTGATTATCCTGAAATCGTCAATAACCACGGCATTGTCAAGGGATCCTCCTCTGGCGAGTCCGTTTGCCTTGAGGGCCTGGACATCTTTGAGAAAACCGAAGGTCCTGGCCTTACTGATTTCCCGCACAAAATCGCCACCTGAAAAATGGAGCTCAAATTCCTGATTTCTCAGAAGGGGGTGCTGAAAATCGATGATATAGGAGATCTTGAGTTCTCTTGAGGGATAAACTGAGATGGACCGGTTGCCATCATCAACCTTGAAGCTCTTCTTGATGACAATGAAACGTTTAGGGTCCTTCTGTTCGCGGATCCCCGCGCTTTTCACCAGGAATACAAAGGGGGCCGAACTGCCATCCATGATAGGAACCTCGGGCCCGTCGATCTCCACCACGGCATTATCGATCCCCAGGCCGTAAAAGGCCGCCATCAGGTGTTCAACGGTAGAAACCCTGCATCCGTTAACACCGATGCTTGTGGCAAGGGTGGTGTCAGATACGTTGCTGAAACAGGCATCAATGGCAGGTTGGCTGGGCATATCGGTTCTCACGAACCGTATCCCGGTATTGCAGGAGGCCGGTTTGATGTTGATTCTTATCATTTCACCGGAATGAAGACCTATCCCGGTGCAGCCTATCTCTTCCCTCAGCGTACGCTGTCTGTAATCCACCATTGAACTCCTTATGCTCAACTGTCCGTTCCGAATCCTGATGTGAAAGGTAGACAGCAAGTAGCGTGCCAACGGCCCAGGGTGAGAGATAAAAAGGAAGGTGTGGCCCTATGGCCCTGAAATTAATAACTATTTTATCTGGCGAAATATCTCACCTACCATGAAGGCCCTTCATGGGGGCGCAGACATGTGGCAAAAATAACACACCTGAAACAGCGAATCACCTGTCCTCTCCGTCCTTGCAAACCACGACCCTTTCCTCTATCATAGAGGCGCAAAATATCCTGGATACCGTTCCCGAACAAAGTTCACCGGAAAATCCTCAGGATCTCCGGTTCGAGGAATCCATGCTGACTGGCAGAGCAACATATCTGAGACATCTCCTCGTTCTCGCACTGGCCCTTTGCGGTTGTTATCCCACCCTCACAAAGGAGCCGCGGCACCCTGAAGAGTCCATGGTGCCTGTCCGCTTCTTTCATCCCCTGTTTCAGGATGACATGGACAGGGACTCCCTTGTATCGGCCGTAAGAAAAAACATCTGCTACCTTAACAGGCTTGACCCGGAAAAACCATTTTTTTACGGTTCCCGGATTTTTCCCTGCAGCCATGTGATAGAAAGTTACAGGGCCTTCCTCTCACTCATGGAAAAAGATTTGACCCCTGAGGAACTAAACGAGGCCATCATAAGAGATTTTCTCATCTATCGGGCCGCGGGACGGGTGGGGAACAACCATGTGCTCTTTACCGGATACTTTGAGCCGGTCTATGAGGCCAGTCTTAGACCAGGTCCTCCCTTCACCTATCCCATCTACAGAAAACCCGACGATCTGATAATCACCGATCTCTCCCTGTTCAGGCCCAGGTTCAAGGGAGAAAAGATAACGGGCCGGATTGAAGGGGGAAGGCTGGTCCCCTACTTTTCCAGAAGGCAGATCGTGGATAAGGGCCTGCTCAAGGGGAGGGGACTGGAAATCGCGTGGTTGAAGGATCCTGTGGACGTGGCCTTCCTTCAGATACAGGGCTCTGGCCGGCTGAGACTCCCCGACGGTCAGACCATCTGCGTGGGGTACAGCGCCTCCAACGGGCACCCCTACCACAGCATCGGCCGCTACATGATAGACAAGGGGTATCTGTCAAAGCAGGAGATATCCATGCAGTCCATCAGGAGGTTTCTCTCCGAGCATCCGGCAAAGACAGGCGAAATCCTTAATCACAACCCCTCCTACATATTCTTCAGACCCCTGAAAACAGGCCCTCTCGGCAATATAGGGGTCCCCCTGACACCTGGAAGATCCCTGGCCCTGGACTCCAGGCTTTTCCCAAAGGGGGCGCTGGCCTTTATCTCATGCAAAAGACCCTTGATCAATGAGAGGGGTCAGATAACCGACTGGAAGGAATTCTCCCGTTTCATGATAAACCAGGATACGGGAGGCGCCATCAAAGGGGCGGGCAGGGCCGATATCTTCTTTGGAAGCGGCCCTTACGCTGAAACGGCGGCGGGCCACCTGAAGCACGAGGGGGAACTGTATATACTGGTCAAAAAACCCCAGCCTGGAGGAGAATGACAACGATGCGAATGAACCGATTGCTTTTGTTGACGATCCTTGGAATGGCCCTCGTGGTGGAATGTGCCGTTCCTGCCTGGGGTGAGAGCTGGAGCATTACGGTCAAGATCAGGGCGGAAAACGATCCAAACGCACGCCTGTTTTTCTGGTATGCCGGGCACGGCCACACCCTCAAAGATGAAGGATTTCTGGTGCCCGTTGACGCACCGCCCCCCACATCTCCCCAGTTCAAGCTGAAGGCCATTCATATGCGGGTGAACGGGGGCCATAATATGTGAAACTGCGACCGGGGCACAGCGCCCATGCTCTGGGTTAAAACCCCTTCCGCTGCCACCTGGACGGCCCAGGTTAAATTTGAGATGCCGTCCCGCCTGGGCCGTCCAGGTGGCAGCGGAAGGGGTTTTAACCCAGAGCATGGGCGCTG
>Ga0136651_10001735_pt1 | contig 12016 bp, 16 predicted proteins | sample Mar14236cmmetaG_FD_94867 | JGI IMG/M metagenome (GOLD analysis project Ga0136651, IMG submission 94867) | Marine hydrothermal vent microbial communities from Guaymas Basin, Gulf of California to study Microbial Dark Matter (Phase II) - Marker... ...
TCCCTATACGGATAGGTGCCAAACATATCTGAGATTCTAAAATTGACTCTATCAGCAACATTGTTTTTTATTGCCGCTTCTTTTGCTAATTCAATTGCAGTTTTTGAAACATCAAAAGAAAATACTCTAAATCCCATCTCCGCAAGTTTAATAGTATGTCTCCCAGGTCCCCCAGCAACATCAAGCACCCTTATCCCAGCTTTGTCTTTTTCGCCAGCATGTTTTTTCAACGCCTCTTGAATATCACCAAAACCATAATATGGACTAATCAAATCTTCAGGAACTCCAATCTTTCTATATATCTCTTCCCAGGGGTTATCCCATGCAAGAGAGCTTTCAATCTCAACAAAATTCTTTCTATTAATAGGAGTGTCATCCCATAAATGTGACAATCTTCCGGTTATTTCTTTATTATTCGCACTCATCAAATTTTTCTCCTTCCCTCAAACGCTCTCGAGAGGGTAATATCATCGGCATACTCTAAATCCCCACCTACAGGCAGGCCTCGACCTATTCGAGTTACTTTAATGTCAAGATTCTTGTCGCTTACCAGCTTATGTATATACATAGCCGTTGCTTCACCTTCCATAGTGGGGTTGGTAGCCAATATAAGTTCTCGGATTTTATCACCATTTAGTCTAGGGAGCAAGTCAAAAAGATGTAGTTGTTCTGGGCCTATATTATTCAACGGCGATATAGATCCATGAAGCACATGATACAAGCCTTCATACCCCCCACTTCTCTCTATTACCATCACATCCAAAGGCTGTTCTACCACACATATCACCGACTCATCTCTATCTGTAGAATCACACACTTCACAAGGGTCAGTTTCCCCCACATTATTGCACACAGAGCATATTTGAGTGTCTTTTTTTAACCTTGAAAACGCCTCCGCAAATCCATCCAACTCAGCCTGTGGATTATGGAGTAAATAGAACACCAATCGTTGTGCAGTTTTAGGTCCCACACCAGGCAACTTTTCAAAATATTCAATTAAATTTCGTACTGCTTTTGGTAACCTCATAATTCCACCTAGTATAGCATTAGATTTATTCCTAAAAACCAATACCTTTTATCTATCTAGACACTACTTTCTAATCTTCTTTACTATCTTTTTTCTATCCGCCTCAGCAAACCCCCCCACCACAGTAATTGGAGCCTTTATTGGTCCATAAGGGTTATAGTTTTCAACCTTTACATCCTCAAAACTAAACTTATCAATATCCTTTATCTTTGGATTTAATTTAAGAGCTGGAAATTTTTTTGGTTTTCGAGACAATTGTTCTTTCACCTGCTTGAAATGATTTTCATATATATGCGCATCTCCAAAAGTATGCACAAAATACCCTGGCCTATACCCCGTTACGTGAGCTAGCATACAAGTCAGTAGTGCATATGAAGCGATATTAAAAGGCACTCCCAAAAACATATCTGCACTTCGTTGATACAATTGCAAACTTAAAGTCCCTTCCTCTTTATTCACACTTACATGAAAGAAAGTGTGACAAGGAGCTATCACCATACTCTCACCCGGTCGCGCCATCTCATATATATATTCAGGATTCCAAGCCGACACAATATAGTGTTTCTTTTGAGGTTTTAAAGCAATCTTTTCTATCACCCATTTCAACTGATCTATTTGCTTTTTATCTCTAGTGGGCCAATTCCTCCACTGATACCCATACACTGGCCCAATCTCTCCCCACTTTTTAGCAAACCTATCATTATCCTGTATTTTTTTCCTAAACTCTTCCAAAGAAATATTGGGCAACTTCTTTTTCATTTCCTTGTTTTTTCTAGCCGCCACATAATTCTTATACCCCCAATCATCCCAAATATGCACCTTGTTTCGAGTCAAATAAGATACATTTGTGCTTCCTGAAAGAAACCATAAAAGTTCATGAGTGATGCCCCTCATAAAAACCTTCTTAGTAGTTAGTAAAGGAAAACCTTTTGAAAGATCGAATCGCATCTGCGCTCCAAACACACTCTTTAGCCTCACTCCCGTACTATGACTCACCTTCCATGAACCTTTTTTTACAATCTCATCAAGTAAATCTAAATATTGATACTCTGGATGTTTTGCCCTTCCCATAGGTATTTTCCTTTACAAATTAATTTATCCCCAATACTCAATATATCACATCTCAAATGATACAATTAGACCATGAAAACAGAAGTCTTTATCATTGTAGCCACTTCCCTAGATGGGTATATTTCCCCTCAAAATAAACAAGACCAATCATCCACTAAATGGACTAGCCCAGAAGACACTAAGTTTTTTAAAGAAAAAACTCTTGAAGCTGGAGTAGTCATTTACGGATCCAAAACCTATCTCACTATTCCAAATAAATTTAGGCCTTTAAAAGATAGACTCAATGTCGTCTACACTAAAAACCCAGACTCCATCAAACCTAAAGACAACTTGCTTATCACTAAGCTTCCCCCAAAAGAACTCATCACCCTACTCAACGACAAAGGCTACAACCAAATCGCTATTTGCGGTGGTCATTCTATCTACAATCTATTCATCCAATCTGGTGTTGTAGACAAGATCTACCAAACCATCGAACCAATTACCTTTGGTAGTGGGGTTTCATTTCTATCTGATAGTTCCAAAAACCTACTCACTCAAATCGATACCATTTCCCTCTCAAAATCCACTAAAGTAAAGGTCTGGCAAGTTGAAAAGAATAAACTAAACAGTTAAAGTATCAAAGTTATACCAAAAAAGATTTATGAACTATCTAGAAAATTCAGACAAGAAAATAAAAAGCTTAATTGATCTGGAAAAATCCCGACAAGATAACACCCTCATGCTTATTCCCAGCGAAAACTACGTTAGTCGCGCTGTAGAAGCAGCAGTTGGTTCTTCTCTTTCAAACAAATACTCCGAAGGCTATCCTAATAAACGCTACTACCAAGGCCAAGAATTTGTTGACCAAGTAGAAACTCTAGCTCAAGATAGAGCCAAAGAATTATTCAATGTTCCTCACGCCAATGTTCAACCCTACTCAGGTTCTCCTGCTAACGCAGCCGTATATTTCAACTTATTGAATCCTGGTGACACTATCATGGGCTTAAAACTAAATAGTGGTGGACACCTGACTCACGGACATCCAAACATCACATTATCTGGCAAATTCTACAAATCTGTCCAATATGAAGTCAACTCCAAGGGACTTATTGACTACAAACAACTAGAAAAATTGGCCCAAGAAACTAAACCCGCCATTATTGTAGCTGGCACCACTGCCTATCCAAGAACCTTAAACTTTAGAAAATTTGCCTCAATTGCCAACTCCGTCAACGCCTACTTGCTAGCAGATATCTCCCACATTGCAGGTCTCGTCGTAGCCGGAACCCATACTTCTCCAGCCACTCATGCTCACATCATTACCACCACCACCCATAAAACCCTTAGAGGCCCTAGAGGGGCCATAATTATGGTCACAAATAAAGGCCTAAAAAAAGACTCTGAATTAACTAAAAAAATAGACAGGGCTGTATTCCCAGGATTACAGGGAGGTCCACACATAAACACTATCGCCGGCATCGCTGTTACTCTTAAAGAAGCCTCAAAAGCTAAGTTTAAAAAATACGGTCATCAAATAGTTAAAAACGCTAAAGCCTTAGCACAAACCCTTATGGATAATCAGATTCATATAGTCACCAACGGCACAGACAATCATCTTATGGTAGCCGACCTAACACCACTAAACTTAAAAGGTAAGGCTGGAGCTATTCTACTCGAAAAAGCTGGTATCGTTACCAACTACAACACCATTCCCCACGATCCCAATCCACCCTTCAATCCATCTGGAATTAGACTCGGAACACCTGCAGTCACTAGTAGAGGTATGAAAGAACCCCAAATGAGATATGTTGGCAAACTTATAGCTGATGTTCTAAAAGGTGACATCAAAATAGATCAAGCCAAAAAAGAGGTTACAGATTTGTGTAAAAAATTCCCTATCCCTGAAAAGTACTAAACTACTGTCCCATATTCATCATCTGAAGTTTCTTAGCAGCCAATTCTTGAGACTTTTTAATAGATTTGTTTAATACTGAAACAGCCTGATCACTAGAGATTCCTTGCACAGAAAACTCTTTTATCTTCTGATCTCCAGTAATAACTACTCTTACGTCTCCTTCTTCAACAACAACTTCCTCTTTAGCCAACTGTTTTTGAATTTGTTGAGCCTGTTCTCTTAATTTCTTCAAGTCTCCCAAGCCTTTTAGTGGATTAAATGCCATATTGTCTCCTTTATTTTTATATTTAAAATTTTATTCAACACCTAGTATTGTACCTACTTCCTATGTTCCGTCAAGAAATCTAAATCAGTATAAACCTAACTACTCTCTCTTTAATGATGGATTATTATTAGGTTTCCAATCAGTTTTTGATGCTCCACCCTTTTCCTTCCTTACGTTATCGAATCTCCTAGCTTGAGTATGAGACTCCTCCACACCAACGCCTTCTAGATACTCTGTAAGTTCTGAAGGAGTCAATATTCCTCTTCTAATTACATCTGGATAAATACCCATTTCCTCTGCAACTTCCTCCTCAATCGAACCTAAAACTGGAAGATCATCCCACTCCCCATGAAAAGATGGTTTAAACCTTTGTATTCTGGGAATTCCATCCTGATCTATTACTTGCACAAATCTTGTTCTTTTTGGTCTCCCGGGGAAAACTTCATCCTCTCCTTCAGTAACTATCTCATTTCCACTTCTTGTTATTCTAAGATTACCCTGAATCTTTCCAACAACTTGAACTGGAATTTCATCCCACTCTTCAGGACTTGTAGTTTGTGGCCAACCCGCAGCAATTTGCGCCTCTATACTCGATGGATCATCTACACATCCCAATCTTCCTTTTATATCATCTGGCAAACCACTTAAATCTTCTTTTCTCATATTTCCACGTCATTATACCTCAAGTTTACTTAACTTCAACTAATTTGAAGTATAATAAACTCCATGAATAAAGTATCAGTCATATTTTTCGGCTCATTTTTGCATTACTCCACCAAGGTAGCTTCTGCATTGTTAGATAGTCCATCCATAGATTTACTAGCCGTAGTTACCACCGAACCAAAAAAAGCAGGTAGAAATAAAGTACTCAAAAATACTCATACTCACCTATGGGCCAATGAAAATAATATTAAAGTTTTTACTCCCAGCAATCTCTTAAAAACCTCTCCAAAAGAATTAAACCTGCCTAAGCCAGACTTCTTCCTCACTGCAGGTTACGGCAACCTCCTCCCCTCAAATTGGTTAAATTATCCCCAGCATTCCTCCTTAAACCTTCACTTCTCCCTCTTACCCGACTTTAAAGGGGCTAATCCAGCCGAATGGGCTATTCTACTCGGAGAAAGAGAGACTGGAGTTAGTCTAATACAAATGAATTCAAACTTCGATTCAGGCAACATTGTTACTAGAAAATCCTATCCCATTGGGGATGATGCTACTAGGGAAACTCTCTATGAACCTCTTTATGATCTTGCCGCCCAAATTGCTAGAGAAACTATCCCCACATGCACCAAACTATCTTTCACCACTCCTCAAGAAAAAAGCCACAAACCAGAAGCCAAAAAATTCACTCGACCAGACGGTTTCATAGACTGGCAATTCATCTCCCACGCCTTGATGGGAAAGTTTCCAGAAAATCCCACCTCCCTCTTATCTCCCAATCTAAAAATAGCCTGGAAATACCTTTATGACCACCCCAGTGAGTCTGATGGCATTATCACCCCAGAAGTCTTTATTCAAAGGGCTACTAGAGCTCTCCACAGTTTTCCTGGAGTCTGGACCCATATTCCTACCAAAAACGGTAAAAAACGCCTTAAAATCCTCCAAAGCTCTATAGACAGTGGCGTCCTAACTCTTAATCAAGTCCAACTTGAGGGTAAATCCCCCTCTACCTTTAATCAGATTAAAAATATAATAAGCAAATCTTAATATGAATATTGTCCTTTTCGGTGGCGCCTTTAATCCTCCCCATATCGGTCATCTTATTGTTATTCAACAGGCTTTAGAGTTAATTCAAGCCGACCAACTCTGGCTGCTTCCCTGTTTTAATCACTCCTTCGATAAAGATCTAGCCTCTCCAGATCATAGATTAACTATGCTTGAATTAATTATTCAAGAGCTTCCTAAAAACCTGCAAAAAAAAGTTAAAATTTGCCCCATAGAAATCGATTTTAAACTTTCCGGTCAAACTCACGAAGCTATTTTTAAACTAACTAATGAAGAAAAATACTTAAAAGACAAACATCTCCTTCCTTCTAACTCTTCAATCGAAAACGTTAAATACTCTTTCCTCATGGGCTCAGACAACCTTAAAGACTTTGAAAAATGGCATCAGTGGCAAAAGTTAATCAAAACCATCAACTTCTATATTTATCCCCGAAATGGCTACACTCAAGAAAAACTCTACCTCAACATGACTCTACTCAAATCTGACACTCAAGTAGTCACCAATTTCAGCTCCACCATTATGAGAAAAAGGTTTAAACAAAACCTATCCCTAAAAAATTTCGTCCCTAAATCCATCTTAAAATATCTCTCCGCCCACTCTCTTTACTAACCCACCTTCTCGAATCTGATATCATATACTTATGAAATTACCAGACATAAATCCATCTCAAGAAAACCAAAAAATTATTGAGTTTATTAACTCAACCTTCAAAAAAACCAATAAAACCAAAGCTGTAATAGCAGTTTCTGGAGGCATAGACTCAGCTACTTCTCTCGCTCTCGTCACCAAAGCCCTGAGTCCAAAAAATATTCTTCCCATCCATCTTCCCAGCAAAACTACCAACCCCAAAAACACTCAAGATGCCTTAAATTCCATCAAGTCATTAAATATTTCAGAGAGCAACCTTACCACTATCAACATTAGTAGTATTATTCAAAAATCGTGGAGAGTAATTAAGCACAGTTCTCAAAATCCTCCCCATCACAAAAAGGGTGAGTCAAACAAAAAAGAAAAAAATACTCCCATCATCACCACCAACAAACTCAGACTCGCTAATCTCACAGCTCGCATCAGAATGATGCTTATTTATGATCATGCCAAGAAAAATAGTGCTTTAGTAGTAGGAACCGAGAATTTTTCCGAACATTTACTAGGATATTTTACTCGCTTTGGAGATGAAGCTAGTGACTTAGAGCCTATTGCTCACCTATACAAAACCCAAGTCTACGATTTAGCCAAACACCTCCAAATCCCTCAAGAAATCATCGATAAAAAACCTTCTGCAGATCTTTGGCTAAGACAAACAGATGAAGATGAACTAGGTTTTTCCTACACTGACGCCGACCCCATCCTCTATCTTCACACTCAAGGGAAATCAATTAAAGAAATCATTAAAACAGGCTTTAATAAGTCCTTAGTTGAAAAAGTAATCAATCGAGTAAATACATACTCATTCAAACACCAAGTTCCCTACAAAATTGAAGAATAGCTCAACTATCTTGATCAAACATTAATCCTGGACACTCCATTTCATCAGACACAACCACTCGTCTAACTTCACAGCCAAAAATAACTTCTCCAGTATCTACATCTCTCACTTCTCTGTTAAATGAAACATTCCATTCATCAATAGGTAATTTATCTTTCATATAAAGATCACACCATACTCGATATAAAAACACATTTAAATCAATACTAACCTCATCATCATCCAAGCTTTCTAGTCCTTCAATCTCGCCAATTATTTCACTACTAATAACTGACAATAATACTGGACAATCATTACATATTTCACTAAAAAATGGGTAAACTTCACCTGACAAACAATCACCGTCTTTTTCTACCTCTGCATGCATTCTTTCTCCAGTGTTTTTGAGGCAGATATTCTTGTTTTTAATTTTTCTTTTTCTTTTTCTTCGTCTCTTTCTCTTTTTCTTTAGCTTCTTTTGCCTTAGTTTCTTTTTCTATAGCTTCTGCCTTGGCTTTGGCTTCTGCTTTGATAGCTCTAGCCTTAGCCTTAGCCTCTACTTTTGCCTTAACTTTACTCTTAACTTTTACTACTTCTTCGGTCTTTTCTTCTTTTTTGACCTTTACAAATCTATCTGCTTTTCTTAAGCATTTTGTACAAAGTCTAACTTTCATTTTCTTTCCATTCACCATTATCTTTGCTGGATGAAGATTGGGTTTTCTAATAGTTTTAGTTCTATTCTTAGCGTGAGAAACTAAATGACCAAAGTCACTTCCCTTGCCACACATATAGCATGCATTTGCCATTGTATTTTTCCTTTAACTTTTTACTTATGATTTATCTTACAACAGGTTAGTATCTTACCAGAAACCCCACCAGATGTGAATAATCATAATTACGAAATTCTAAGTTTCCCTGCTAAAATATCTCCATGAGTATAATTTTAAGTCTAATCCTTTGGCTCCTAGCCGTTACCATCGCCATTACTGTTCATGAGTTTGCTCATGCCTTGGTAGCAGAAAAACTAGGAGATCCCACCGCTAGAGTTAATGATCGTATATCCCTAAATCCCCTTAAACATTACGATCAAGTTGGTACCACCCTACTCATCGTCACCTCCATAATGAAAGCCTTTGGTGCTCCAGTTATTCCTTTTGGCTGGGCTAAACCTGTTCCTTTTGATCCATATAATCTCAAAAATCCTAGAAAAGATGCCGCCCTTATCTCCATAGCTGGACCCGCCTCAAATATTATCACCGCCACCCTATTCTCTCTCATTCTCCGTATTCCCTTCTGGAACTTACCCTTAGGTATACTCCAATACATCGCCATTCCCATCATCACCATAAACGTAGCTTTAGCCATGTTTAATCTAATTCCAGTTCATCCCTTAGATGGAGGTAAGATACTTGTAGGAATTCTACCCAAAGATATTGCCATAGAAGCTGAGCAAATCCTTCGAAGATATGGCACCATCATCTTACTCTTCCTTATCATCCCTATGAACGGCACCTCACCCATCTTTTCCCTCATCTCTCCTGCCATCAACTTTTTCTTAAACCTCCTCATTCCCTAACCCACTAGACCTAACACACTCTCATAATCCTTTACCTATCAACCTTTTTTTGATAGAATCGCGCCACTATGAAAGAATTTTTTAGAAGAGGGTGGTTTAATCCGCCACTAGAATCAAAGCCAGAAAAAATTGAACAGAATACTATCACCTTTCAACTTCCACTTACGATGGAAGACGATAGTAATGAATTCCAAACAGATGCTGATAGTCAACAAGTAAAAAAAGTTACTATCTTGGATGTATTAAATCTAATAGAAAAAATTGAAGGAGCCAAAATTCACCCCGAATCTATTGGGTCAGGAAAAGGTATACATAAAATCATTGAACTTCCTAAAAATGAGAAGTCTCATACAATCTTTACTGAAGCTGGATACAATTTTTTAATCATAGAGGGCGAAAAACAAATCATTATGTTTGGAGAAATTCACCCCTTTCTCGGAGCAGATACTGCCATACTAGATAACGACAGTAAATTTTTTCAAGAACACCTAAACGCTCACATCAGCAAACTCAAAAACCCTAAATAATTCTCTTCTTCTCTATACCCTCCATCATTAACCATGATATTCTATTCATATGAAATCTGCCCAATCTCACAAACAAAAAAACCCACCCAAACATCTTGATCTCAAAAAAGCTCTTCTCTATGAACAAAAAAGCATGACAGAAGCAGATGTTCCCATAGTCACCGTTTCAGGTACTTTCAAAAAAGAGTTAGCTAAATACTTCCACACCACTCCATCACTAGAGGGGGACGTGCTCTATTCCCGAGCCCACTACTCCATGGCAGAAGCTGTTCGCCAACAAGCCCTTTCACAAGACCTCTCCACCTATCTTATCGACCCCATGAACTATGTTGGTCAAGAAGGTTGGAAAAAAGTCGTCTTTACCCAAACTGTAGGTCGACTCATGGCTCGCCACAAACTACTCCGATGGCTCAAAGATCAAGTAGATACAATAGCTAGAAGCAAACTCCCCATTTCCGAAGCCATTACTCCCCCACTTCTCTATCTTTCTAATTTTGTAAAAAAACCCATCATCTCTATGCACTACGAAGCAGGAAACATATTAAGTGCTAACAGATTCCCCATTCTCCAATACATCACCGATCCACATGTTCGTCCTCAGTATCTTGACCCTCTACCCAGTCTAGACACCCCTAAAGACCAACATTTCCATGGACATGTTACTTATGCAGTCTTTGATCAAAACACCAAAAAAGAAGTCTTTAGGGTCGCCAAAGAGCTAAACAAAAGAGTTGAAGAAGACCAAGTCATTGTAGTTGGTCCTCCCGTAGACCCTAGAATCATTGAAATCGGTAAAAAACATCCAAAAAAGATAACTAGAGATAAACCCATTAACATCGCCATTACCACTGGTGGAGTTGGCACCAACTACAAAGAAATTAAAACTCTCCTTCACCGACTTTACCCTCTACTAAAGCCTCCAGAAAAAATTCGTCTCTTCCTCTATACCGCAGTTCACAAAGACTTTAGAGAAATGTTTGAAACCTTTGCTGAAGAACATCATATCCGTATTGGAGATATTGATGACCAAGAGGCTAGAATCCGCATCTTACATGAAGATTCCATCCTCGACGCTAATGAAAATCTCATTGAGCACATGTTCCCTTGGGCTCATGCAGTTATCACCAAACCTAGTGGAGATATGGCATACGACGCCATCGCTGCAGGTTGCTTCACTCTTTTCCTTCAACCCCTAGGTCCATGGGAAGAAAACATTCAAAAAATATTTATCAAAGAAGACATTGGCTTTGACTATCACGTCGATACAGCCCTATCTCACTTCAGATCCCTATACTCTCATGGCAAATTCCACCAAGCCCTAAGAAACATTAAAACTCTAGATCCCCTCTACACTTCAGGAGTCAAAAATCTACTTAAAACCTACAAAAAAATATCCAAATAATTTCATCTCGACTTTTATTGACACCTAGTTTTAATTTGATATAGTCAAATAATGACACCAGAGCTTAGTCCTGATATATCAAACCATATTTACTATGATTTAGTACATAGAATTCATCCCGACAACATTCATAAAATTTCACCCTCTGATTTAAATAAAGACCTCCGTTTTCTTACCATAAGTCAACCAAATCTATCTTTAAGAAAAATAGTTTTTGAAAATTCCCTTGCTGCCATTTTACTCGAATCTTCCCAACGACTAATTCAATCAGACACTCAAAATCCAAGCACTGTGACTATAGCTCATAAATTACTTCCCATAATCATGCTCAATCAAATAAATCAACGCTTTGAACCTGTATGGAAAACTATGATTAATCAACAAAACCAATTATCAAGCCCACTAGAAAACATACTTCTTTCACTGGGAAATAGAAATACTGGTATACGAGCAGTGGCGCTATTACCAAATAAAAACCAGGACTTTACTAAACCACCCATACATAAAACCTCTCAAGCCTTTTCTGAATGGATTCGTTCCATCCATCCCGATGATTCTAATTACGAAATATCCAAATTTCTTGGATGGTATTCAGATTTCTATTCTCCATCCGATCAAAAAGCACTTATTGAAAAAATTTCCCTTCAATCACTTCCAAAGAAAATAAAGAGTTATTTCAATCATTTTCAACAGAACAATCTGATATAATCAAAATTCAAATTGCACACAAACCACTTTCGCGGATTGTTTTGCAAGTTCTTTAACAATCTGTGTTTATAATACCAACCTCAAAAAAAGGAGTCTCATGTTTTCAAATCCAACCTCAGCTAAAAATTTAAAACCCAGAGAAAATGGTAAAGCTGGAGATAAATTTCAAGTGCTGGATTCTACCCACAAACCTTTCCCTACCATCTACACCTGCACTAGAATCGAAACTAAAGGTGACTTAAATAATGTTCACTGTACTTTCGAAGGTAAACAGGGCAAACAAAAATTCACTGGACACACTCTGTTTCCAGGAGAAACTAAAGTCGTAAAAGTCTAACCATCCTATCCA
>Ga0136651_10001737_pt1 | contig 12008 bp, 9 predicted proteins | sample Mar14236cmmetaG_FD_94867 | JGI IMG/M metagenome (GOLD analysis project Ga0136651, IMG submission 94867) | Marine hydrothermal vent microbial communities from Guaymas Basin, Gulf of California to study Microbial Dark Matter (Phase II) - Marker... ...
GATATTTTTCTTGTTTTTATCATTCCGAGGATATCTCTTTTGTTTTTATCATTCCGAGGATATTTCTTTTATTTTTTGTCATTCCGAGGAACGATAGTGACGAGGAATCTTATCCTAACAAGCAATAAATTTTTTATATCAATACTCTTTCCTAACAGGATTAAAGTATTGTGGGGGTGTCCTCTATTTAAAGAATAATGAGGTTTTTGATAAATTTCAATACTTTTAGTTAACAAAATCTGATTTATAGTGGGAGGGGATAGCATGGGTATTGGTATAGTCGTTGATTCTGGTTGTGATGTTCCCGTTGATGTAGTTAAAAAATATGATATTAAAGTAGTACCTCTTAGGATAATAATAAACGGCAAGGAATACGAAGAAGGAGAAATATCAGAGGATTTTCTTTTCGAGCACATAGATGAAGAAGTCAAAACATCTCTTCCAATTTCAGATAGAATAATAAATACGTTCAAAGAACTTTTAAAACAGGGAAAGAACGAAATAATAACTCTCAACCTATCAAGTGGGTTAAGTGGGACTTTCAATCTTTTTAAAATGATCTCAAAGGATTTCATGAACGAAAATAAAGATGTAAAAATAATCAACATAGATACACTGAACATCTCGATAGGTTCTGGATTGGTCGTTCTTAAAACAGCTGAATATATTGAAGAAGGTAAAAAAATCGATGAAATAGCAAAACTCATCGAAAAAGATGTAAAGAAATCGAAAGTGTTTTTTGTGATTCCTACCCTTAAATATTTGGTTAAAGGTGGGAGAATAGGCAAAGTTTCTGCCACGATCGGTGAGTTTCTCAAAGTAAAACCCATAATCTCCGCCAATGAAGAAGGAATATATTATACAGTTTGCAAAGCACGGGGACTAAATAAAGCGTTCAAAAAGGTATTTGAAGAATTCTCAAGGTTTGTGGGCGAGAAAAAATTTTTAGCAGGCGTTTACATCAGTGGCAGTGAAAAAAGAATCAAAGATGTCCAAGATGAGTTCAAAGAAAGAATAGAAAAGATGAAAAATTCTCAAAGAGTCTTCGAAGGAAAAATATCAAGTACATTGGCTGTGCATACTGGTCCCGGTCTATTAGGAATAGGTGCATTGATCTTGGATTAATCCCCTTTTTGTTGTTTTACCTTTTCAACTTTTTGTTTTTTGTCGATATTAAACACTTCAAAATTTTTAAAGGGATTGAGATGTTCACTCCTATAACAGAACCCAAATGGCGGAGGGATTCTTCTCATGATAAAGATATTGACCTTTCTCGGTACGATGAGATACCAGGAAAACAATATTCATATTGACGATTTTTGTATGTTCCATCGTATTTTTCCAGTAGCCTTAACAAAATATTACCTAAAATCTGTGTCGAAAAAATCTTTAAAGTTGATTTTCTTTCTTACTCATGAAGCGAAAACCCATGACAATTGGCTCAAGTACACAAGACCAGATTTGGAACGTATTAAAGTGAACTACGATATTGTAGGTATCACTGCAGACATGGAACCGATAGAGTTAGTGAAAAAGATGCTTGATGTAGTAAAAGAAGGGGATGAAGTTATCCTCGATACAACACATTCTTTCAGAAACATTCCCATAACTGCTTCTATAATATCCCTTTATTTGAGAGAGGTGAAGAATGCTAAAGTAAGAATTTTGTACGGTTGGTATGATAGAGAATTGAATGCCACAAAAGCTTTCGATATGACCAATATTGTGGAAATGGCTGATTGGCTCTATGCTGCAAGACTTTTCAGAGAATATGGTTACAGCAAACCGCTGGGAGAACTTGTGAAAAATAGAAACATTTCGCTTTATAAAAATAAAGACATCCAGGAAAAGCCTAAGAAACTTGGCAGTCTTCAAGATGCTCTTCGGGATCTCTCCGATGCCTTGAGACTTGGATCCATAAAATCTATAAGGAAGAGTGTAAGAAAGCTTTTGAGACTTCTTGAAGATCCTAAAGGTCTTGCCATGAAGGACCTTGAAAAGTTTACACCAGAATTGTATCCTTTGATTCCTTCCATGGTTGAAAAATACAAGAAACTCGACACTGAAAAAGAATCGATTGAGCTGGACGAAAAAGAACTGGAAGCAGAAAGAGAGCTTTTGAAGTTTTATCTGGATACTGAAGATCTCGGTATGGCATTGAGGCTTGCAAGAGAGTATATAGTAAATGTCACACTGTACAAACAAGGTCAAAGATCAGAAGTACTGAACAGAAAGATAAGAGAATCAGTTATATTTCCTGAAGAAAATCTTATAAGGGAAGCAAGGAACCACGTGGCCCATTTTGGTTTCAATAAAGATGAATTGCCATCATCTAAAAAAACAAGAGAACATCTGAGAGGGCTTTTAGAAAGATCTCTTGATGAGCTGTTTGAAACTCATCAGAAAGTCAATATCAATTCTGTGAAAGCCGTTTTTTCTCCTCTCGGTACGTCCAAAGGAGCGTTGTTTACAGTCTTAAAACATTTTAATCCTGATGTATTGGTCGTGATTACATCAAAGCAGGCGGCAGAAAATGTTGATGAAATAATCGAAAAAGCAAATTTTAAAGGTAAACACTATGTGGTATTGGTCAATGATCCATTCACAGGGGTAGATGAAATCGATAAGGTAACCGAAGAAATACGAAAATACCTTGAGGACAACAATGTCAAAGATATTGTAGTGAACTTAACAGGAGGAACCTCTCTTTTGGGATACATTGCAGAACTTGTGAAAGAAAAGATAAGGTATGGGAGAAGGATTACTACAGTCTTAGCAGTGGATAGAAGACCTTACGAAGAACAGAAGGAAAATCCTTACATAGTAGGTGAGATTCTCGAATTACCACGGGAGTGAGGTAATAGAATTTTTACTTGCTAACTAAAACAAAACTTTTTTCGATATCGCCGATAAGTTCGTTAATTGTTGGCGGTGTTTGACAGTTCTTGGAATTTCATCGACAACATAAGAAGTGGGGTTGGTATCTATTCACGCGGGTAAAGTTTTAGAATTTGTTGAAGAACCAATTACAGATCTTAAAAATCTTTCAAAACCAATCAAAAAGTTATATAATTAATTGCGTAAATTAGTATCCTTCCCAAACATTTCCGCAAGGAGGACTTTCAATGGAGCGTCAAACCAAAGGTGTTCAACTTTTACGCGGTGATCCAAAAAAGGCAATAATGAGGTTATCATTTCCAATGATGGCGGCTATGTTTGTGCAAGCATTATATAACCTTGTAGATAGTATATGGATTGCTGGACTTGGCCCACAGGCATTGGCTGCGATTGGAATTTTCTTTCCAATTTTCATGATAATTCTGGCATTTTCAGGTGGAGTAGGCGTTGGTGCGAGTTCTGTGATTTCGAGAAAGATAGGAGAAAAGAACAAAGAAGAAGCTGACAGCGCTGCGGTTCATTCAATCATTCTCGCGATTTCCTTTGGTGTTATAGCGACTATCGGAGTTTCGCCGATTATTGGATCCATTCTCAAACTAACGGGTGCCACCAACGAAACCCTTGCCCTCTCCGTGAATTATTCTAAAGTACTTCTTTCGGCTATAACACTTTTAATGTTCAATAATGTAGCAAACGGTGTTTTGAGGGGCGAAGGTGATACCAAGAAATCGATGTATGCTATAACCCTTGGCTCTATCTTGAATATATTTCTCGATCCAGTGTTTATATATGTTTTTAAACTCGGAATAAAAGGAGCAGCATATGCAACTGTTTTATCAATAGCCGCTTCTACAGTTCTGATAATTTATTGGTTGTTTGTAAAGAAAAACACCTATGTCTCCATCCGATTTAAAGCTTTCAGACTTAATATCCAGATACTTTGGGATATATTGAAAGTTGGCATCCCCGCTTCTTTTGCACAAATAATTATGTCTATGTCGGTATTTGTATTGAATGTTTTTGTTGTAAAAGCAGGTGGAGATACGGGCGTGGCAATTTTCACAAGCGCGTGGAGGATTATAAATTTCGGAACAATACCACTTATAGGCATATCCATGGCAGTAACCTCTGTGACTGGTGCTGCTTTTGGAGAAAGAAATGCCGTAAAACTACAAAGTGGCTATCTTTTTTCGGTAAAGTTTGGCCTCTTGATAGGTTTAAGTGTGATGACAGTAATACTGCTTTTTGCTTCAAAAATAGCCTTCATTTTTACTTATTCAGAGCAGGGAAGTCTGATGTTTAAAGATCTTGTAGAAGCATTGAAGATCTTGAGTTTCTTCATTCCTACTGTTCCATTTGGAATGTTTACTTCTGCTATGTTTCAAGGTATAGGGCATGGTATGAAAAGTCTGGCGGTTTCCATACTGAGAACTATTGTACTCCACGTTTTCTTTTCCTGGTTTTTTGTATTTGTTTTGAACCTTGGCTTAAAAGGTGTTTGGTGGGGAATGGTCGCAGGAAACGTCACCGCAGAGACCGTCACTTTTATTTGGGGGTTGATGGTTTCCAAGAAGTTGAAAAAAGAATTTGAAATGAAACTTCTGAGTGAAGAGAGTTGACCAGCAAAATACTCTAAATCCCACTTAGAAGAATGAATGACATATATTAGAAAAAGATTTCAAAAAGACATGCAGTATAGCATGATGGTTTCTTTTTGTGCCTTTCACATATGTATAAGTACCAATATACTTTTCATTAAGAGTAGATTTTGAAAATGTATTTCCTCGCCGTGTTACTATTCCCCACCCGTTTAATTTATCAATAATATAATTCAAAGGTTTCCCTCCCGCGCAGCAAATTTCATTTTTCTTTTCGTTTCCTCCGAAATATATCTACGCTGCATTTCATATACTCCGAAAAGCATCCAGCGAGCAAACCAACTTGCAGGAGTAGAGGTGCCAAGAGGTTCTAAAACGGCATAGACAATAACACCTTCTTTCACCTCCGTATTGCCATTTGGTATTTTTAGAGTGGAAAGATTTTGAAAAAGCAGATGTAGAGTTTGAATTCACTTCGGGGATGATTTGGAAGACAAATTCATGAAACCAGATCGCCCAAAAGATGGGGATATCACGTGAAGCCGTCCGTGATTATGTAAATCGTGCATTGGAGAAAATATTTCACGAAATATTCACTTGATTTGCCTCACACTTTGTGGTATAATATATATGCAATTGAATATTCTACGACACCGGGCGAAAAAGTCCGGTTTTTGTTTTATATACTCCTCTTAAAATATGGTTGACAAAATGTCAGACGTATGATATTATAGTATCGAACAGCGGGGAGGTCTTTGAAAAATTATAAAGGGGGTTAATATTAGTGAGACTGGATCTGTATGCTGGTCTTGCTGATAGGAATGGAAATGTTTTTGGAAAGAATGAGAGATTCAAAGCATTTTTAGATGATCTTACGGAATTAACAGGTGGCCTAAGTGTTATGGATCAAATTGGCAGGTATAAAAACCGCGAAGGGAAAATAATTGAAGAACCTTCGGTAGTGATAACCATATTTGGTATTAACGAAGATCAATTATCCGCGGTGAAAGAGATTGTAAGGAATTTTTTGAAAGAAACGGATCAAGAAAGTGCAGTCCTTGTTAGGGATTTGGTAAATCCAGAATTTATTGAAGTTTAATAAAAGCCCTCCCCGCTGTTTATTCAAAAAGGGAGGGGTGAAGATGATAAAAGATCGCGTGGCAGTCAGACTCGATGAGAAAACAAGGCAAAAGCTTGAAAGCTTCATCAAAAGAAAAGGTATGAATGTAAGCGAAGTAGTTCGGGAGGCTGTGAATGATTATCTGCGGGTTCAAGATATCTCATGGGCTAAGATTGATTATGAGGTTATTCCCATTATTATCTCAAGTTTCAAAGAATTTGGCTTTGAGTTGATTGAAGTTATAAAACCAGATACGGATATATCGCGTGTTATCGGTAAAAAGATACCTATTATACTTTGCTTTGAAAATGCTGATATAAGAATTGATGTTAAACTTTATATCGAAGAATCGAATGGAAAATACATATTGGAGATTGAGTTTCCAAACAATCAGATAGTTGAGACAGGTGATATCACACTAAGTACCGGGAATATAACTTATATGGGCTTATTAACACAATTCAGTGAAGAGAAATTCAAACCGTATCTTGAAGATACTCTGAAGATCAAAAATTCAGGATTATCTAAGAAGCAGATTGAAACAATAAAGAATTTAATAGATAAAAAACGAGTAAAATAGGATCCAGTCTCACTTTTGTTAACCCCCAAACCCGCCTTCGGGCGGGTTTTTTGTTGCCCAAATGGAGGCGATAAAATGGCAAAACGCGGTAGAAAACCTAAATATTCAAAGAAATTTCTCGCAGAACTTGCCAAAAAGTTTGATGAGTATATTGAAAATACAGATATTCCTATAATTGCTGAGTTTGCTTATTTAAACAATATAGACCGAACACTTTTATACGATAAGCCGGAATTTTCCACACTATTAAAAAAAGCAATTGCAAAGAAAAAAGCACAACTTGAAAAATTAGCATTAAAGGGAGAAATAAATCCCACGATGGCTGTATTTTCTTTGAAACAACTTGGTTGGAGTGATAAGATATGCTACCTCAATAGGGCCTTACTGAACTTTCAAAAATAAACAAATCAGAAATGACTATTTCTTTTCCAGTATTCAATTCTGAAATTTTGTACGCAGGCATGGATAACCCTGAAAAGATAAAGCCAATAGCTGGAATCACAGGAATATGGATCGAAGAGGCTACAGAGCTTAACATCGATGTATTCACAGAGAAATACCTTGGAGATGCCGGTTCAAATAAGTTCTGGGACTTTGTTATAGCTGCTGCAGAGAATATTAAACAGGCAGCAGAGAGGATGAAGGAAAGGGACTCCTTTCCTAAACCCAAACAAGAATGAACAGATAAAGCGCATTATCTCCCTTACGGTTTCATACTTCATAGAAAGCCTTTTCAACAAAGAAAACCTTCTGCCCCCGGAAGTCCGGAAGTTCCGGGAGTTCGAACAGAAATTTTATGAATTCTTGTACGGAGAACAAGCAAATGAAATGCTTGAGCAAACCCTGAAAGAATTCAAAGAAAGCACAAAATACAATGAACAAACGAAAGATATTGATGATTTCTTAGAAGGCTGGAAAAATCACATCGATTGGCAAAAATAAAGCCCGGGTTATCCCGGGCGTTTTCCTTCTGGGTCTACTTTTAGACCTAATTCATGGCAGCCCCACGGGGAATCGAACCCCGACCTTCGGACTGAGAATCCGATGGACTAGCCGTTATCCTATGGGGCCACAACGCAAAGGAATTATACCACAGTCCTTTTACAAGTTCAAGCCCCGTAAAATTACAAACAGTTTACCCACATTGGAACCGTGATTTTTATTTCAAAATTTGTTTTAGTTTACTATATAAAAGTTAAATGATGATATAATTATACAAATGGAGGTGATTGAATGGTAGCAATTATAATTTTAGTAATATTAGCTATTTTGACGGCAATTTTCATCGCGGTTTATAATTCCTTAGTTGTTAAAAGAAAAAGAGTACAAAATGCGTGGAGTCAAATCGATGTACAACTTAAGAGAAGGCATGATTTGATTCCAAATCTTGTGAATGCTGTAAAAGGATACATGAAGTTTGAGAAAGAAACATTGGAGAAAGTCATAGAAGCACGTTCCAAAGCTGTGAATGCTGGAAATTTACAAGACAGAATGAAAGCAGAGGGAGAACTGAGTGGATTCTTGAGTAGATTGTTGGTTGTCATGGAGCAATATCCTGATTTAAAAGCATCTCAAAATGTTACTCAATTGACCGAGGAGTTAACATCCACTGAAAATAGAATTTCTTATGCTCGACAGTTTTATAACGACACAGTCATGAAATACAACACTGCGTTGGAAGTTTTTCCAAGTAATATAGTAGCATCATTATTTAAATTTAAACCTTATCCATTTTTTGAGATCTCTTCAGAAGCTGAAAGAGAGGCTCCAAAGGTAAATCTTGATTTTTAGTTCAATTATGAGATACCGAATTGTCCTGTATTTTTTTATAACGTTTATCGCGGTGACAATTTTTTCTAACCCAATTCTGAGTTATAGGGTTTTCAAAACTAAACACGTGGATGTCATCTATCAAGAGGGATTAGAAGCTTCCATATATGATTTTATTCAAGAAATTGACAAATTGTATGAAGATATAACCAATTTTTATGGTATTTATCCAGATGAGAGGCTTAGAGTAATTATAACCGATGGTACAGATATATCGAATGCCTCTGCAATTCCTTTTGACGACTCAATACACATATATGCGTGCGGAAATTCCAGTGATGAAATTTCATCAGATTATAAAAATTGGTATAGATTCGTCTTCACGCATGAGTTCACACATGTATTACTTGGAAATTATTACAATCCATATTACTCCGTATTAAGAACATTTGGTAATCCATTACCTTCTTTGATACTCAGTTCCCAGATTCCTCTTTATCTTCATGAAGGACTTTCCATATTCACAGAATCAAAATTCAACAGTATCTTTGGGAGATTGAATGATGCAAGATTCCAAATGTACATCCGTGCTGATCTGTTATCTGGGAAATTTAAGGGACTTGAGCTTGCCGGAGGATATTTCTCACATAGAGAATGGGCACCTGCTGGTATGATGTATGAATATGGAGCATCTTTGATTAAATTCATCTCAAAGTATTACGGTGAAACGGCTGTTCACCACTTTTTATACGAGTTTTTCAAGGCACCAGGACTTGGTGTAAGTGCAAGTATACAAAAGCTCTCTGGGGAAAACTTTAAGGATTTTGTGGATGAGTGGAAAAAATACGAGTTAAGAAAGGCTGAAGAAGTGAAACGTTGGGTGAATTACAACACTTTACGAACGGGCAGAAGATTGACTCATTCCGGTTGGTGGACAGGAATTTTCGATGTCACAAAAAATGGCCATATTTATTATTTTGAAGACAAGGAGAATTCGGAATCCGCTCTGATGTTTTTGGATCTCAAAACAGACAGAAAGAAGAAAATTTTGGATCTCGGTAAAATACCACGAGATATCGAAATATCACCTTCAGGAAGATACATAGCGATGGTAGTGAATTCTCAGCAGTATTTCAACCTTTTTAATTTCAATGAGTTGGTTATCTACGATACATTTAAAAAGAGATTCTTGAGCCCAATTTTGCAGAGAGTTGTATCTGTTGATTGGCTTAATGAGGAAAGTCTAATTTTACTGCGGAACGATCGTGGATTCAGAAAAATCCAAAAATATGATTTAAAAACCAATACCCTAAAAACTCTGCTCGACGGAACAAGAGGGATATTCATAAATTCCATTTCTTGTTATAATGATTCGATTTATTTTTCTGGCTCATTCAATGGACAAAATGATCTATTTGTCTTAAAACTTTCTAATAGTTTTGTTTATAGACTCACCAACGATGTTTCAAATGATCTCGATCCAGAAATCTCAGAAGATGGTAGATACTTGTGTTTTGTTTCTGACTCACCTGAAGAAAAATACAATATTTTTAATGTTTATATCGCTGATCTGAAAAAACAGCGAATTTTCAAAGTAACGAACGTTATATACGGTTCATTCAAACCGCGATTCTATAAAGGCAGCCTCATTTACAGAGGTTACACTCCGGATGGCTATGATATATTCTTCATCGAAAAACCATACAATAGAATCTATGAAACTCATAAAAAATTATATTATGATCGCTTCGATCATGCAGAGAATATTTCGAAGAAAAGGGCATACGTGGCAAAACGCAGTATTAAATTCTCGAATTATATTAAACCAAGGATCTGGATGTTTCTACCATATCTTTCGATCACCGAGGATTCAGCGCAATTCATGATGTATCAATTCAATGCCTTTTGGGACACATTCGTTGAAAATTTAGTTTTATCATACGGGGTTTTTAGAACAGCCGAAGAACCCATCAATTTTTCGCTCCTTTTCGTAGGAAAGCATTTCGTGAACTATTCAATGAATTTCAATTTCAAATACTCTTTCAAAGAGTCAGAAAAATTTGAGGGATCGATGAATGGAAAAGCAGAGCTCTACATTCCGTTTGGTAATCCACTGAAAACAGGGATTTTCATCCAAGGAATGAACATTCAAGTATTAAAACAACAAAATCTTCTGATGAATTTGAATTCAGCCTTGATGTTCGATCAAGTTTACAGCAGATACTTTGATAAATTCTGGCGGACTACTGTTATTGCAACACTTGATCTAATGAAAATAAGCAATTGGAATCTCAGATTGATGAATTCCTTCGTTTTCCTTAGAACATTTTGGAATTTTGAAACATCTTTAAAAGAGAGTTCGGTTACTTTTAATGTAAAAACTCAAACACCTGTTTGGATAATAGACAAGGGCACCTTGGATGGGAAATATTCTATAGGCTCCATCGATTTTGTAACAAAAAATGGGTTGAACCTCTCCCTCGGATCGCTTGCGCCTATTAGTAGCTTTGGATTCAAAGTTAATTTTGCTTTTCAATACTATGTGGAGATTGCCACTGAATTGGGGATAAAATATGAAGGAAATAGAGTTTACCCCTACTTTCAATTGAGCCCAAAACTATTGGATCTTTTCTGATGGTTTTTGAGGATTAACGAAAATAGTCCTGTAATTTTTATAAAGAACAAAACCTGGTTTAGCTCCTTTGGGTTTCCAAACATTTTTTACCTCTGTATAGTCAACTGCTACTTTTGAAGATTGAGATGCCTTAGAGTGTTTTGCAGCAAGAAAGGCAGCGTATTCTATAACACGCTCGTTGGACTTACGACCATCCAATTTCAGTATCACATGACTTCCCGGTATCTCTTTAGCATGAAACCATAGATCACTTTTATTGGCTATTTTGAAAGTTAACGCATCGTTTTGTTTGTTGTTTTTACCGACGAAAATCTTAAATCCATCGAATTCATAAAATTTGTACTCCTGATTTTGTCGTGCTTTTACACTTTTGCTCTTTCTCGATTTTAAAAGCCCTACATCAATTATTTCTTCTTCAATACTTTCGATATCCTCTAAACTCCTGGTATTATCCAAATAATAAAAAAGTTGATTCAAATAGTCATATTCACGCTTCAATTTATCATAGCGTATTTTCGTTCCAGCATATTTTCCTTTATATTTCTTGTATCTCTCAAAATAGATTCTCGCATTTTCCAATATCGATTTGGACGGATCAATTTCCACTTCCATTTCTTCATTTGTTTCCCAATCGTACAATTTGACTTTCTCGAGGTTCTGCTTATGTACTTCCAAACTGTGTAAGTTGGTCATTATCAATTCCCCGATTTTCTTGTAATTTTCGTATTGATCGTATTTCCTTATTTGCTTTTCTAATATTTCCAAAGCTCTCTCAACTTTTTCTCTTTTGCTCCTAACAATGCTCATCAAAGTGTTAATTTTACTTTTGAATTGTTCATGTTCGCAAAGGAAAGTGAAAAATCTTTCCAATGCTTCGAAAGGGTTCTCAAAATATTCATAATTATCATTTGAAAACATTTGTAATCTTGTTCCAACAATATCTAAAATATTTTGAGACATATACAAATACATTCCAGGATCGTTAATGACCTCAAGAGCTACCTCTTTTATTTTTTCGCGCAATAGATTCACATATTCGTTGACATCATCACTTTTTCTTTCAAGTTTCGCTCTGTGAAGTACTTCATCCACTAACAAAGGTGAAAAACCTTGTAAAACTCTCAAAAGGCTCTTTTTAAAATTTCCATTCTTAGGTATTAGATCCTTTGGAAGAATCTCAAATGGTTTTTTTTGATCATTTTTATAGAAATTGAATCTAAAATTAGGTTGTATATCCCTAAACCTTGTACTTATTCGTCTATGAGCATCCACAATTTTGGAAGTTTCGAGATCGATCAGAATGATATTCGAGAATTTTCCCATGAGCTCGATTACTAATCTGAATTTTTTGACTTCACCAGACTCCCTCAATTTCTTTAAATCCATCACAAGAACCCTATCAAAATC
>Ga0136651_10001740_pt1 | contig 12002 bp, 8 predicted proteins | sample Mar14236cmmetaG_FD_94867 | JGI IMG/M metagenome (GOLD analysis project Ga0136651, IMG submission 94867) | Marine hydrothermal vent microbial communities from Guaymas Basin, Gulf of California to study Microbial Dark Matter (Phase II) - Marker... ...
ATTTTTATTTGTATGTGGATGAATTTCAAAATTTAGCCACCGAGACCTTTGAAAACCTTTTGGCTGAGTCGCGGAAGTATGGCCTTTGTTTAAACTTATCTCATCAATATATTGGCCAGCTTCTTCCACGGGTTTTTTCCAGTGTTTTAGGCAATAGCGGGACAATCATTGTTTTTCGGGTCAGCGGCGAAGATGGGAAAAAGTTAGAACTAGAGATGGCGCCCGTTTTTAAGGTTAATGATATGATTAACTTGGGGATCCGCCAGTTTTATATTAAAATGACTATAGACGGAGAAACCTATGATCCTTTTTCTGCCGAGACGTTGAAAGTTTTACAACCGCCCCATAAGTCATTTCGGAAGGAGATTATAGAACAGTCGCGAGAAAAATATGCTCTTCCGGTTTCCGAAGTAAAAAGATTAATGACTGAAGATGAGAAAATGATTAAACGTTCAGCCGAAGAAAAAGAAATCATTGAGGGTAAAAAAGGAGAGAATGAAAATAAAAACATAGAGCCGTTAGTTTAATAAAAATAATCAATAAATAATATGAAGTACGAACCCCAAAAAAGAGTTTGTCAAAGCTGTGGAAAGGAGTTTCTAATAGAGTCAGAAGACCTAGAATTCTATGAGAAAATAGGCGTTCCGGCGCCAACCTGGTGTCCAGATTGTCGGGAACAAAGAAGAATCGCCTTTCGCAACGAGAGATCTCTTTATAAAAGAAAATGCGATCTTTGCGGAAAAGAAGTAGTTTCCAGAATTTCTCCTGATAAACCCTATCCGATGTATTGCAAAGATTGTTATTGGTCAGACAAATGGGATGCTATTGATTATGGCCGGGACTACGACTGGGGCAAACCATTTTTTGAGCAATTCAAGGAGTTATTATTTTCTGTCCCTCATATTTCTTTATTTGCGGCAAACCTCGTTAATAGTGATTGGGTTAATCAAGAGTCAGACGATAAGAATTGTTATTTGAACTTTGGTGGTTATTTTAACGAAAGTTCAGCTTATAATACCTATGCGGTTCATAGTCGGGATTCTTTTGATAATTTTTGGTTGCTTAACTCAGAACTTTGTTATGAGAATATAAACTGCCATCACTGCTATAAGACTTTATTTTCCCAAGATTGTTTTGATTGCCATGACACGATTCTTTCTTATGATTGCCGAAATTGCTCAAATGTTATTGGTTGCGCTGGCTTACGAAACAAAGAATATTATATTTTTAACAAGCCGGTTTCAAAAGAGGAGTATCAAAAATTTTTAGAAGAAAATTCTTTAGCTTCCCATAAAAACCTTTTAAACTTAAAGGAGAAAGCCTATCAGGTTTGGCTTTCTGTGCCTCGGAGAGCTAGGCGTATTATTAAATCAGTGAACTCTTGGGGAGATAATATTATAGAGTCAAAAAACGCTAAAAATTGCTGGTGGTGCGGAGAGATAGAAAATTCCAAGCACCTTTATATCACCGTCTCGTTAAAAGACAGTTATGATTGTTCTTCCCATGGTTCGGGCGAATTGTGTTATGAGATTGCCCATTCCAGCGGTCTTTATAATTCAAAATTCTCATTATTTAGTTTAGGAGGGAGAGGAAAAAGTGATGCCTTTAATTTAGAATATTGTTATGCTGTTCTTAACAGCCATGATTGTTTTGGCTGTGTCGGATTGATAAAAAAAGAGTATTGTATTTTGAACAAGCAATACAGTAAAGAGAAATATAAAGAGTTGCTCCCGAAAATAAAAAAGCATATGAATAAGATGCCCTATGTTGATAAAAAGGGAAGGGAATACAAATATGGAGAGTTTTTCCCGCCAGAATTTTCTCTATTTGGCTATAACGAAACAGCAGCTCAGGATTATTTCCCACTTACCAAAGAAGAGGCTGAGGAAAAAGGATTTATTTGGAGTGATTATGAGTCAGATTCGGGTTATCAATTTTCCGATTATAAAATTCCCGATGATATTAGAGATGTTAAAGATGATATTTTAGAAAAAATATTAAAATGCGAAGTTGCTGGTAAACCTTATAGAATTATTCCAATGGAATTAGAGTTTTATAGAAGAATGGGTCTTCCTATTCCAAGAAAATCTCCTCTTCAAAGACACCGGGAAAGAATAGCCAAGCTTCCGCCGCGAAAGTTATATAAGCGCCAATGCGCTAAATGCGGAAGAGAGATTTATACAACCTATGCTCCAGATAGGCCGGAGATTGTTTACTGCGAGGAATGTTACAAGAAGGAAATAGGATAGGAGTTTTAAATAATATAAAAAGAATTAGTTGGTTAAAGAGGAGATAGTAATAACCATAATTATAACGATCATGAATAATAACAATCACCAACCCCAGAAGAAAATCTGCCAGAATTGTGGAAAGGAGTTTCTAATAGAGCCAGAAGACCTAGAATTCTATGAGAAAATAGGCGTTCCGGCGCCAACCTGGTGTCCGGACTGTCGTCTCCAAAGAAGACTCTCTTTCCGTAATGAAAGAGCTTTATACAAGAGAAAGTGTGATTTATGCGGTAGAGATATTATATCTATGTATCCTTCTGATATTCCTTTTCCTGTTTACTGCCAAAAATGTTATTGGTCAGACAAATGGGATCCTATGGACTATGGTCGAGACTACGACTGGAACAAACCATTTTTTAAGCAATTCAAGGAGTTGATGAATAAAACCCCAAGGCTTTCTCTTCTTGTTTACGAAAGTGTTAACTCAGAATATACTAATTTTGCTGGGAGGAATAAAAATTGTTATTTAATAGTCTCTTCAGGAGAGGCTGAGAATTCTATGTATGGTTATCGTTACATGAAGACAAAAGATGTAGTTGACTCTGAGGATGTTCGTAATTCTGAATTATGTTATGAATGTTTTCAGTGTTCTCATGTTTATAAAGCTGTGTTTTGCTCAAAGTGTGAAAACTCTCATGATATTTATTTATCTTACAACTGTCATGGATGTTCTCATTGTTTCGGTTGCGTAAATTTGCGGAATAAAAGCTACTATATTTTTAATCAACCCTATTCTAAGGAGGAGTATACTCAAAAAATTAATTTTATCTTGGGATCTTATACAAAGTTCAAAGAGGCGAACATTAAATTTCAAGCTTTATTAAAGAAAAGTATTTTTAGATTTGCCCAGATAATTCATTCTGTTGATTGTAGAGGTGATAATATTAGTGATTCTAAAAATTGCATCCAAAGTTTTAATGTCGCGAGTAGCAAGAATCTTAAGTATGTTAGTTTTGCTGTTAACGCTTTTGATTCTTATGATAGCGGCTTCATTGATTATTCAGAAATGTGTTATGAGTCCCTTAGCGGAGATAAAGATGCGAGAAAATATTTTACTTATGGATGTTGGGGATCTTATGATCTGTATTATTCTGATACTTGTTCTTCCTCCCACCACCTCTTTGGTTGTATCGGTCTTCGCCACAAGTCCTACTCTGTCTTGAATAAGCAGTATACCAAGGAGGAGTATGAGGAACTAGTCTCTAAGATAATAGAGCAGATGAAGAAATTACCATATACTGACCAGAAAGGAAGAGAGTATAGGTATGGAGAGTTCTTTCCTCCAGAATTAAGCCCTTTTGCCTACAATGAGACTGTAGTCCAGGAATACTTCCCTCTGACCAAGGAAGAAGCTCTCAACCAAGGTTATCAGTGGAAAGAATCAGAAGAAAAGAACCTTAAACCAGATATCTATACTCAAGACCTACCAGATCATATCAAGGATGTTTCTGATGACATAGTTGCTAAGACTATTCAGTGTGCTCATGCTCAAGTCAAGGAAGATGGAGCCTTAGAACCTGGTTGTAATGAGCAATGTACAACAGCTTTCAGAATCACCAAGGAAGAGTTAGACTTCTATCGAAGAATGAACCTTCCTTTACCAAGACTATGTCCTAATTGTCGTCACTACCAGAGAATTAAACAGAGAAACCCTTTGAAACTTTATCAGAGACAATGTATGTGCGGAGGAAAGACTTCAACCAATGGAGTTTACAAGAATACTAGTCAGCACTTCCACAAAGAAGAGCCCTGTCCCAATACTTTCTACACAACCTATGCTCCAGATAGGCCGGAGATTGTTTACTGCGAGGAATGTTACAAGAAGGAAATAGGATAGGAGTTTTAAATAATATAAAAAGAATTACTGAATTAATTACTGAATTAATTCAGTAATTAAATATGTAATAAATAAAAAGCGATAAAAATGACATTAAGGACGATTAAAGAAACGAATGTTAAAGATAAAAGAGTTTTGGTGAGGGGAGATTTTAATGTTCCTTTAGACGGCAACGGCAATATTGCTGACGATTTTAGGTTGAGGCAATCTGTCCCGACGATTGAATATTTAATCAGGAATAACGCCAAGGTTATTTTAATGAGCCATTTAGGCGACCCCGGGGGCAGAGTGGTTGAGTCTTTAAGATTGACGCCGGTTCAGGCGAGATTAGAGAACCTTTTAAATCTTAAAATTAAGAAGGCCGATGACTGCTTAGGAAGAAAAGTGGAAAAGATGGTTGGCGGGCTTAAGGCGGGAGAAGTTTTGCTTTTAGAGAACCTAAGGTTTCATAGGGAGGAAAAAGAGAATAACCCGGAATTTGCAAAATCGTTAGCGGGTTTGGCTGATATTTATGTGAACGACGCTTTTGGCTCTTGCCACCGGTCTCATAGTTCGATCGTTGGCGTTCCTGAATTTCTGCCTTCTTTTGCCGGGTTTTTGCTGGAAAAAGAAATTGAAGCCCTTTCTAAAGTTTTAAACAATCCGGAAAAGCCATTGGTTGTAATTATCGGCGGGGCAAAAGTTTCAACCAAGGCTAAAGTTATTAAGTATTTTTTAGAGAAAGCAGACCACCTGCTTATCGGCGGCAAAGTAGCCAATGCTATTTTAACAGTTAAAGGAATTTGCGTCGGTCGTCCTTGGCCAGAAGAAGAGGCGGTTAAAGACATTGAGAAAATAAACCTAACAGCTACTAATTTTCATCTCCCGATAGACGCTCTTATTTCTCCAACAAAAGAAGGCGACCTTTATATTCGCGAGGACGCGCCGGGAAGAGTTAGAACAGACGAGTTGATTTTAGACATAGGCCCGGAGACCATTAAGATGTTTTCTAAAATTATTAGTTTAGCAAAAACAATTTTCTGGGCGGGTCCTTTGGGATTTTTTGAACAGCCTCGTTTTGAAAACGGCACTAAATTGATAGCCGAAGCAATTACTCGAAATCGGCAGGCTTTTAAAATTACCGGCGGCGGCGATACGGTTGCCGCTTTGGATAAATTTAATTTAAAGGAAAGGTTTGATCATATCTCAACCGGCGGCGGCGCGATGTTGGATTTTCTTTCAGGCAAAAAGCTTCCGGGTATAGAAATTTTAAAAATAACAGCTAACAGCAAAAAATAAAACTATGGAAATTAAAAATTTAAGAAAAGCGGCTAGAAGGATTTTAAAGGCGGTGAAGTCAAAGGAAAGAATTGTTCTTTATGGGGATTCTGATATGGACGGGATATCTTCAACTGTTATTTTGAAAGAGGCGATAGAGAATTTGGGCGGAGAAGCGGCTTTTTTTTATTTTCCCGACCGCCAAAACGATGGCTATGGGTTAAACCGAAAGGCTCTTTCAGTCCTAAAAAAGTACGCGCCGGCCTTATTGATAGTTTTGGATTGCGGGATAGGTAACTTTAAAGAAGTGGAGGAAGCAGAAAAAATGGGCTTTGAGGTGATAATCATTGATCACCACGAGGTTTTAGATAAATTACCGAAGGCGTCTATTATAATTGACCCAAAACAGCCTAAAGACAAATATCCTTTCAAGCAGTTAGCAACAGTCGGCTTGGTTTTATATTTAGCGGATTATCTTTTGGGGAAAAATTTGAGTTCAGCGTTAAAAAACAACTTTTTAGAATTGGCGGCGATGGCAACTATTGCCGATATGATGCCTCGGGTTGAAGACAATAAGAAAATAATTGACGAGGGGGTTCCTCTTTTAAGAGACAGCTGGCGGCCGGGAATCCAAGCTCTTTTTAGTGTTTGGTCCAAAGAGGAAATTATTAATGGGGAGGCTGAAGCGAAGGGATATCTTGGATTCAACTACTTGTCGCCAATTCAACAAGTTGAAAAAATGAATTCGCTTTTGAATATTCCTCAAACCGAAGACGGTTTGCCGCTTGTTTTTAAGCTTCTAACCTGCCCTGACATTGAAACAGCCAATAAAATAGCTGGAAAATTATTTAAAAAGCATATCCAGAAGAAGAGAAAGATAAGCCAAATAACGTCAATTTTAGAGGAAAAAGTTCTAAAAGGCGAAAATGAGAAGATTGTTTTTGAGGGGAGAGCGGGCTGGGAATTAATTTTACTGGGTACGGTCGCTTCTATCATCTCTCGTAAATTTAACAAGCCGGTTTTTTTGTATCAAAAAATGAAGTCAGAAAGCCCCGGAAGCGTTAGGGCGCCGGAGGGGTTCAATGCTGTCGAGATGATGAAAAAATGCAGTCAATTTTTGGAAACCTTTGGGGGCCATCCCCAGGCGGCCGGTTTTCGGGTTAAGAATAAACACTTGGAAGAGTTTAAGAATTGTCTTATTAAAAATATATAAACTTAAATTTAGCAATATGAAAAAAATAATCATTCATACCGATGGCGGGGCAAGGGGCAATCCCGGGCCGGCGGCAATTGGAGTTGTTTTTTATAACGAGAAGGGGCAGGAAATAAAAAAATACTCTGAGTATTTGGGGGATAATTTAACCAACAACGAAGCTGAATACAAGGCGGTAATTTTCGCCCTAAAAAAATTTAAATCGCTTTTTGGCAAAGAGCTGGCAAAGAAAACTGAAGTTGAAATTAGGTCTGATTCGGAGCTTGTGGTTAATCAGCTTAACGGAAAATATAAAGTTTTAAATCCGAGGATTCAATTATTGTTTTTGGAAGTTTGGAATTTAAGGTTTGATTTCCAGAAAGTAAAATTTAAATTTGTTAAGCGCGAGAAAAATTTTGAAGCTGATAAGTTGGTTAATCAAGCTTTAGATTTGCAGGGAAAATAAAAACCCCAAAAGGGGTTTGTCTCAACGGGGCTGTAAGCCGAATTCTGTTCCTCCTAAAAAGGAGGCGGCGGTTATCTATCTAAGCGAACTACTTTTTCCCCTCTAAACTAAGAGGGGTTTGTTCTTGCACCCAGCAAGGATTTAGCCGTTTCACCCAAGCGTTAAGCGCCTAACGACGCTGAACCGCTTGGCTACTCCTACGAAAGGAGCCCTTGATTCTTGCGAATCTCGGCGTCTCTGTTCGCACCTCTCCCTGTTTTAACAGGGGACGGCCTTATTAAGACCGCTGCTGTTTAACCCAGAATAAAATAATTCAGGGTGGGTGTTCGGACTTTCCTCTTAATATGTTTGAAAAAACATATTAAGCAACCGCCCGCCCCGCTAAGACATAAATTATTTTAAAATAAATGCTCGGGTTTTGTCAACTAAATGCGCCGCGTTTCTTATTGAACTAATAGATAATTTAGTTTAAGATAAAATGAGATAGGGTGTTAGAAAAAAGATGTATAGACGTATTTTTGACTCGCAAAGCAATACAATAGTTAGAGCTGCTTGGATTTTGTCCGGAGCTTCTTTTGTTTCAGCGGTTTTCGGCCTTTTAAGGGACAGGCTGTTGGCTGGAAAATTTGGGGCGGGCGACGATCTTGATATTTACTATGCAGCTTTTAGGATTCCCGATTTTGTTTCTATGGTTTTGGTGATGGGAGCAATCTCGGCGGCGATTATTCCTATTTTTTCAAGCTATTTGACAAAGTCACAGAAAGAAGCTTGGGAATATTTTTCTAAAATTTTAAATCTATTTTTATTTTTTCTAATTTTAATTTCAATAATTTTAATTATTTTTCTGCCTAAGTTATTTTTTTTAGTTGCCCCGGGTTTTTCTGGAGAAAAAAGAGAAACCGCAATGCTTCTAACTAGAATAATGTTTTTAAGCCCGATTCTATTAGGCATCTCCAATGTTATTTCCGGCGCATTAAGGGTTTTTAGGAGATTCTTGGTAACCTCGGTTGCGCCGATTATGTATAATTTGGGCATTATTTTCGGTATTATTTTTTTTGTTCCTCGCTTTGGGCTGGCTGGGCTGGCGTGGGGGGTTGTTTTCGGCGCTTTTCTGCACTTATTGATTCAGCTTCCGATTTTGTTTAAGCTCGGGTTTAAGCCGAAATTAGATCTTAATTTTTCTCATCCTGGAATTTGGGAAACAGTTAAATTAACAATTCCCCGCGCCATTGGATTGGCCGCTGGCCAAATAAATTTAATAATAGTTACGGCTGTCGGCTCGACTTTATCCGCCGGCAGTATCGCTGTTTTTAATTTATCAAACAATCTGGAAAGACTGCCGATTAATCTTATTGGCGTAACTTTCTCTTCAGCAGCTTTTCCTTTTTTAGCGAGTTATTTTTCGCAAGGCAGAAATGATAAATTAAAGCAAGAGACCTCGTTAATTTCCGAAAAAATGCTTTTCTTGATGGTTCCCGCGAGTCTTTTAATTTTTATTTTAAGAGCCCAAATAGTCAGGATTATCCTTGGCACTGGAAAATTTGCCTGGGTTGATACGAGGCTTACCGCGGCTTGTTTGGGCGTTTTTAGTTTTGGAATTTTGGCTTATAGTTTTGTTCTTTTGCTTTCAAAGATTTTTTACGCTATACACGACACAAAAACTCCGGCTCTTGCAAGTTTGGTTTCAATGGTTGTAAACATTATTTTTGTTTTCCTGTTTGTTTGGATTTTCAGCCTTAATAATTTTTTTCAGCAAGCAATAATAAACTTTCTTGATATCCAAGGAATTAAAGAAAGCGCGGCCGTTATCGGACTGCCTATGGCTATTTCTTTATCTGGGATTTTTCAGTTTTTACTGCTTTTAGCTTTTCTTAAAAATAAAGGTGAATTTTTTGATTTTGCTTCTTTGCGGCGGTGCTTTTTGAAGGTTTTTTTGGCAAGCGCTTTTTTGGCAGTGTTCTCTTTTTTGTTCCTTCGCTTCGGCGCTTTAGTTTTTGACACTAAGAGGTTTTTGGGGATATTTTTTCAGGCAGTGGTTTCTGCTTCAGCCGGGATAACCGCTTATATCCTTGTTTCCCGAAAATTAGGATTAAGCATTAAGAAATTTTTAAAATAACCTATGAAAAAAGAAGAGACTGTTAGAAATTTTTCTATCATAAGCCATATAGATCACGGGAAATCAACATTGGCGGATAGATTTTTAGAGGTAACCGGAGCGATATCTTCGCAAAAGATGAGGCCGCAGTTTTTAGATATGATGGATCTTGAAAGAGAACGGGGGATTACAATAAGAATGCAGCCGGTGAGAATGGAGCTTGACCCTAAAAAAATGGGCATAAAAATCAATCAAAAGAAGGTGGTTTTGAATTTAATAGATACGCCGGGGCATGTTGACTTCTCTTATGAGGTGTCGCGTTCTTTGGCTGCGACCGAAGGCGCAGTCCTGCTGGTTGACGCTACTCAAGGGGTTCAAGCTCAAACCTTGGCTAATTTAGACTTGGCTCGGAAACAAGGGCTGGTAATTATTCCGGTTATTAATAAAATAGACCTGGAGCAGGCTAATGTTGAAGAGGTTGTTAAAGAGTTGGCTAATATTTTAGAAACAAGCGAGGATAATATTATTAAAATTTCTGCCAAAACAGGAGAAAATGTTGTAGGGTTAATTAAAGCAATAATTGAAAAAATTCCTCCGCCGATTGAAAAAGAAGGTCCTTTGCGGGCTCTTATTTTTGATTCCGAATATGATCCATACAAAGGGGTTGTCGCTTATGTTAGAATAATGGAGGGAATCGTCAGGAATGGCCAGCAAATTCGTTTATTCGCTTCTCAGATTAAAGCCGAAGTGAAAGAAATTGGCTATTTCCGGCCAGAATTTTCTTCAACTAATGTTTTGCAATCAGGTGAAATAGGGTATATCGCCACCGGAATTAAGGAGCCGAATAAGATAAGGGTCGGCGATACAATTATGGGCATTGATTTAGGAATTAAGCCGTTGCCGGGATACAAAGAACCCCAGCCAATGATCTTTGCCAGTCTTTACCCTAAAAATCCAGACGAATTTGATATTTTAAAGACAGCCCTTTTGAAATTAAAGTTAAACGACCCCTCTCTTACTTTTGAGCCGGAAACAAGAGAAGCGCTGGGGAGAGGTTTTCGCTGCGGTTTTTTAGGAACTCTCCATGTAGAAATTATTGCTGAGCGATTGCGCCGGGAATTTGGCTTGGAGCTGGTTATCTCAACCCCGTCAGTGATTTACAAGCTTGTTGACCAGAAAGGAGAAGAAAAATTTATTTACGGGGCGAATGATTGGCCGGATTTTTGTCAGGGACTAACTATTAAAGAGCCTTGGGCTTCGTTGGAAATAATTACGCCTTCCCGTTATATGGGGAAGATTTTGGATATTTTTAAGGATTTGCGGGGAAGTTATATTGAAACAAGGTATATTAGTTCGGAGAGAGTGGTTCTCTTGTTTGATATTCCTCTTGCCGAGATTATTGCCAATCTTTATGATAAAATTAAGAGTGTTAGTCAGGGGTATGCCTCAATGAACTATAAAGTTTTTGATTTTCGAGTTGGAGATCTGGTTAAAATGGAAGTTTTGATAGCCGGAGAAAAAGAAAAAGCTTTTTCAAAAATTGTTCCTCGGGAAAGGGTTTACCAGGAAGGGAGAAGGCTGGTGAGGAAAATTAAAGATTATCTTCCTCCTCAGCAATTTTCAGTTGCTATCCAAGCGGCTGTGGGCGATAATATAATCGCTAGGGAAACATTAAAAGCTAGAAGAAAAGATGTCACCGCTCCTCTTTACGGCGGAGATTATTCGCGGAAGAAAAAACTTTTGGAAAAACAAAAAAGAGGCAAGAAAAAACTGAAAGAAAAAGGGAAAGTGAGAATTCCAACAAAAGTTTTCCTAGAGGTTTTTAAAGGTTAAATTAAATGCCAAGGAGGGGGATAATGGTAAATATTATCATCCCGAAGACAGTCAAAAAGGCAACGATAATCCAAAATATTTTAATAGTTTTATTTTGATTTTTTTTCATAATTTATATAAGCCCGTATTAAGCTTTCTGGATTTCTGTAATTATGATAACAAAAATTAAAAAAAATAGAAGAGGTTATTCCGGTCAAAATCTATTTTTTTCTGTAATAATAGCTGTTTTTATTTCATTGACGATATTTTTTTTAATTGTTAATAATATAAAAGTGGCCAGGCAGAGAGCTGAATTAAGAAGCAAAATTGAAGAAGTTAAAGCAAAAATTGAGCAATCTAAGCAGGAAAAACAAGAATTAGAGAAAATTATTTCTCAATCCGAAAATAAAGAAACGATTGAAAAGATAGCTCGCGAACAGCTTAATTTAAAAAAACCGGGCGAAGGGGTTATCGTGGTTAAAAAAAGCGAAAAAAAGTCAGATAGGGCAAACGAGGAGGATAATAGAAGTTTTTGGGATTTAGTTAAAGATATTTTTAATTATTAATTTGCGGGTGTAGTATAGTGGCAGTACGCAACCTTCCCAAGGTTGAGGCGTGGGTTCGATTCCCATTACCCGCTTGATTAAAATTTATTTTTTGCCAGTGTAGCTCAGTGGTAGAGCAATGGTTTCGTAAACCATAGGTCGTGGGTTCGACTCCCACCGCTGGCTTGCAGATAAAGCGTTTTAAAAACGCTTTTTTCTCTTGATTGTTTGATTGTAAGATTGGATTATGGTAAATTATTATATTAGAAGCAGAGAAAAAAATGGAAGAAAGAGAATTAGATTTTAAAGCCTTAAAAAGCAGACTCCATCATTTGATGGATTGTCTTTGAATTAGAAAAGAAAAGGAAAGAGTTAACCGAACTTAATAAAAAAACGAGAGATCGTAATTTTTGGCTGGACGGACGGTTGGCGACGGAGACTGTTAAAAAAATCAAAGAGTTGGAGGGCGAAATAAAAGAAATAGAAGACATTGGGCGGGAAATTGAGCGG
>Ga0136651_10001743_pt1 | contig 11999 bp, 8 predicted proteins | sample Mar14236cmmetaG_FD_94867 | JGI IMG/M metagenome (GOLD analysis project Ga0136651, IMG submission 94867) | Marine hydrothermal vent microbial communities from Guaymas Basin, Gulf of California to study Microbial Dark Matter (Phase II) - Marker... ...
GATGTTAAGAATGGCCCCCAAGGTATCGATGGAGCATTATGACCCAAAGACCATCGAGGAACGCCGGGCGGTGGCCGGGGAGTGCGAAACCGCGCTGCAGTATGGGGTTCGGACCTATATCGACGAGATGGATGATCATGTGAATAAGACCTATGCCGCCTGGCCCACCCGCCTTTATCTGGTCGGCCTGGATGGGAAAATCGTTTATGGCGGCGGTTTGGGACCCTATGATTTTAAACCCTCCAAATTAAAGGCGACCATTGAAGAATACTTAAAACAACTCTCAACTAGCTAGTTTTAGTCCTGGAACATTAAATGAAACTAGGGGTTGGCTATGGAAAAAAAAGGCTTTGCTGAAAGATTAGGATTTACACGGAACTCTATTAAAGACGACATACTCCAGTTTGCTATCCCTGGGATGGCTATCTTTATCATAGAGCTTGTATTCTGTGCAAGAAACGCTGCGGAAAACGATTTGTCAGGATTTTGGGGAACCGTTTGGGGTTTGATTAAACAACCACAGAATCTATCCTTGTTCTCTGTCCAGAGCGTTATCGGATTGGCTCTCATAATTATTGGGTTTATCATCATGATTGTTGGCCAAGTAACATTATTCCGAAATTACTCTGGGACTGTGGCTATCAGGGAAGATCACCAGCTCATCACCCACGGCATATACCGTTTTACACGGAATCCAATCTATCTGGGAGGAATCATGGTCGTCACCGGCCTGCCGATATATGTCGCTAGTCTGTCTGGTTTTTTGACTTCGTTAGTCCTGATCCCGATTATCCTTAACCGGATCAGGCTAGAGGAAAATTTATTGACAGAAGAATTCCAGGATGCTTATCAGAAGTATAAAGAGACTACTAAAAAACTGATTCCTTTCATCTATTGAGTTACTAAACAAATCAATAGAAAATCTACCTGGATGAGGTTATTGGGGGTTATGAGGAAAAATGCTGTAAGTCGTAAGAAGTAATTCGATCAGTGGTCAGCGTTAAACCCAACCGGTCGGGGTGTTTACCCGCCCCGGTCTCTTTATCCCCGTCTCCTCTCCCCGGTCGGATGCGCAGCATCTCCCGGTCCCGAACGCAGCGTGGTTAAGCCTGCCCCGGTCGGGTGCACAGCTTCCCCCGGTCCCGAGCGTAGCGAGTTTATTGTGGGAAAATAATGTCTATTATGTATATTCTTTCTACCCTAGATGCATCGGAATTGCACTGAGAAACTGTGATTTAATGGCGCCTGAAATCAAATTAATAACTTATTAATTCAAGGTTTTCTGTTGAAAAATCAGATACATTTTATATCGATATAATCCTCGATTTGATATTTGATAACTAATAAAAAACCAGGAGTATATTTACAAAAATCGCTCTCCGTAATCGAGAGCGATTTCTACTTTTAATATCTGCTTGGATATTATATATGCTGTCTGAAAAATTTTGGGTTCCCAGATTCTTATCTAAACTCGACTTTCATTATTTCAAACGTGTCCTGGTCTTTTCCTTCGTCCCAGCGAGCCCAATAAGAATGGATTACGTAAATATCCTCATCTTTTAATACAGTTACTGGATCATACTTGCTATGAGCTAATGACATACCTACATGACTAGCAGATGACCAATTATCAGTACTGCTTAATCTTCCGATCTTATTGGACATTGCATCTGTTGCTATCAAACTTCCATCAGGATGCAAAACGAGACTAGCTGATGGTCCTATCCCAAGGTAACCTTCTGGGATATCGATCTGGATTATTTCTGGGTTTTCAATAGGCACCTTGTATAGGAAACCAGATGACCCAAAGATTAGAAAACCATCAGGATGAACGACTATTCCGTTTCCGAAATTTATTAATCTATCCTCGATAAAGACGGATGCTTCTCCATCTTTATCAACGCGATATATGACAGGAGAGTAGAAATCTGTCACATATGCTATACCATTTGAATCCACTGCTACGTCATATGAATTATGGGATAGTGATGAGGACAAATCAGAAAGATTAACCAAGAAAATTCGCTCAGAAGTTGACAGATCATACGCTGCTAACATTGATTGATCTTCTGCTTGGCTGGTGCTGGTTACCAAAATGCGATTATTTTTATTATCGATTTCTAATCCAGCTGTCATTTGGAGCTCATCATCAACTATGAACAGCTCTAAAGATCCATCATCATTAACCAGGTATATAATTCCTTCGGTAAGCGAACTTACAAGGAATTGTTTCCTGTTCTTATCAAATCCAATTCCCAGGGGAAATAAATTTTCATGCGTTATAACTATTTCATCAAGAATGTCTGGTTCTGGTAATGGCGTAGTTGTTGGGGGTGCTTCAGGTGTTGCTGCAGCGCAGCCATAAAGTAGTAGTGATAGAACAACAGAATAAATAACTGACTTATTCATTTTCATGTTTTCTCCTTTAGATATCTATATTTCACAATCCTAAACGTTCAATAGTCCATTTCCGTTTCTTTCTCACCCTTAATGGCAAAGTATTGCTATTAGTTTCTTTATTTGCTATTATCAAGTTTCAGGGAAAATCCAATATTTTATCTCCCCATATTCTTTGAGGTTTCAAAATGACATCATCACACAAACACACCCGGAATCGTGGGGGTTTGTTGTGATTCTTCTTGCGATTTCTACCAAAACAAGTTTGCAATTGTTGGTTGATTGACTACTGATCAGCTACCTGTAAAAAATAACGAATCTTATTAGATCATTAAATTCACAATACATTAAGCAGGCACCAATGTCACCATTCTTTTGAATGGTTCGGAGTTGATATTTAGATCAGAGGAAAATGGATAACTAAAATACAAGCACAGCAGGCGGTTATAAATTTTTATTAATCTCTCCATACATGAGATAAAAATGCAGATAAATTTAGCGCAGCCAAACTTAGAGTGTCTTACGATCCGAGAGATAGAAATTCTCCGGTGGATAGCAAATGGTTCCATGGATCGCGAAATTGCCCAGGAACTTTACTTAAGTGTCAATACGATCAAATGGCACAACAGGCAGATCTATGCCAAATTGGGTGTGGGCAGCCGGACCCAGGCCCTGGCAGTCGCTTTAGAAAAGGGACTGCTTGAAGATCAACAGCCCAAAGTGAGTGCCGGAATCAAGATCAATAAATATAATCTCCCCACACAGTTTTCTCCCTTTGTGGGGCGGGAACAGGAGATCAAAGAAATCAAGCAGTTGCTGAGATCAAACCGTCTGGTGACTCTTACCGGCACAGCCGGTGTCGGAAAAACCAGGTTGGCGCTTCAAGTGGCAACCGAACTAATAGGAAATGATGATTTTAAAAATGGTATCTTCTTCGCCGAACTGGCACCTTTAAGGAAATCAGAACAAGTAAAAGAGGCATTACTGGCAATTCTTGGCTTGACAACCCCTGACATAAAGTTTTTTTTCAACATTATGGAAGAATACCTATATAAAAAACATCTATTACTTCTGATTGACAACTTTGAACATGTTCTCGATGCAGCTTCATTGGTACAGAGGCTATTGTCATTCGCCCCAAGACTTAAGGTTATTATTACAAGTCGGGAACAACTTAATCTTTCTGGTGAAAAGGTCTACCCAGTTTCCCCTCTGACAATACCTGAGTTGGGAAACAAAACATCAATATCATCACTTCAGGAATATGAATCCGTAGCTTTATTTATCCAGCGAGCAAAAGCAGTCAAACCAAATTTCTATCTGGCTGAAAATGATCTGGTAACGGTGGCTGAAATTTGCGCAAGACTGGATGGCCTTCCATTGGCAATCGAGCTGGCAGCTGCCCAATTGAAGTTTACCGAAGTTAAGTCATTATTACAGCAGCTGGAGGATCGCTTTACAGCATTAACTGATGGCCCAAGAGATTTTCCTGAAAGACATAGAACACTGCAGAGGTCAATAGAATGGAGTTATGAACTACTCGACGATCTGGAGAAAACGTTGTTTTACAGATTGTCCGTATTTCAAGGTGGTGGAACGATCGATTCAATTGAAATGATTTGCTGCCGCTATTTACCAATAAATGCTTTGGATGGGTTGGATTCATTATTCAATAAAAACCTTATCCAGCAAAAAGAAGGTTTGGATGGTGAAACTCGCTTCATTATGCTGGAGACCATCCATGATTTCGCTAGAGCGCGCCTGAATGAGAGTGGTGAAGAGGAAGTTGTTATAAGGAGACATGCTGAATTCTTCACAGCACTGGCCGAGAAAGCCAAATACTACACCAGGGGTGGTCCAGACACAATAAAATGGTTGCGGCGCTTAGAGGCTGACCACAGGAATATCCAGGCTGCATACGATTGGTCTATGAATGGTGGTGATGTAATATTGGGCCTACAGCTGGTAGGTTTGCTTGATTATTTCTGGTGGCGCCAAGTTCATTTTGAAGAGGGAAAAAAATGGACAACTCGTGCACTTGAATTGATATATGAAGCACCCCCAAAAATTCAAGCAAGTGTGTACTCAGCAGCTGGTATGATGTCCTATCTTTACGGGGATCGATCATCATGCAAACGAATGTATAAACAAGCCCTGGCTCTTTTTCAAGAACTTGGGTACCATCGAGAAATAGGTTGGGCCTATACTCATTTGATGATGCCGTCTGAAGGGATTTCGGATGAAACCGAAGAGCTTAAGGATAATTTTAACAAAGGTGTCACATTGCTTCGGGATGTGGGAGATAAAGTTGGCGTATGTGAAGCACTTGCCAATCTTACCTGCCACGAGGGAATGACTGGAAATCCTCAAAAAGCAAGGCAGGCCGCAGAAGAGTCTTTAGAAATTGCCAGGGAAATCGGGGATAGATACCGCGAGAGCATTGATTTATTGAACCTGAGCGAGTGCATGTTGGATGAAGGTGATCCTGTATCAGCTCATGAAATGTGGAAAGCGAGTCTTAGACTTTCACTGGAAATCAATCGGACAACTACAATCCCCGGAAGTCTTTCAAGCCTGGCTGGAATAGTTCTAGCTCTTGGTCAACCAAGACGTGCAGTAGTTTTATTGGGCGCAGCAGATGCCTGTTATAATTTAAAAGGATGTTGGGCTGGACAATCTGCTCAACCCGTTTTCGAACGTTATCATAACGATGCTCGCGAGCACTTGACGGAATCAACCTATAAGGAAGCTTGGGAAGAGGGGCAAGCTATGAGTCCTGATAAGGCAATTGCATATGCTTTAGACGAACCGTAATCCAAATTACAATAACTCGGAATATGTAAAAGCTCACAACTAATAAAAATGGCTTAAAAGGCCACTGCTAAACGAAGAATCCAGAAAGAGAATGGGATTATTGGGGGAAAAGTGATGAGTTTTGCTGTAAAACGTAAGACGTAAGATGAAAGTCGAGCAAAGTTCAGTGTTAAACCCTACCGGTCGTGTGGTTTTACTCGCCCCGGTCTCCTGTCCCCGGTCCTCCGTCGCCAGTCTCCCGTCGCAGGCGCAGCCTGCCCAGATATGCACCGGAATTGCACCGGGATAAGATGTTTGATAAAGAGTCAGTGGCAATTAGTCTTTGTCAATGGTTGCATACTCGGACAACTTACTATTGAGAGAGAGAGAGAGAGAGAGAATTATTCACTATATTGAGAAGGCAGGTAGGAGAATCTTAATTTTCTATTTGTCAGCCTTAAATCATCCAAGGGCGATGTTTGTTGCGTTTTTTAATAAGCGAGCGGTAAAAACTAAGCAGTTCGAGATCTTGGGTATCTCCCCAGACCATGGGTTCGCGGGATCCAACCAATCCATCTACACGCCCATCATTTAATTCCTGAGACATTCCAACTTCTGTTCCATAATAAATAATTGGGGGACCCGCTTGTTCAAATTGGACCTTTGCTGCCTGGCGCAACCTTTCTTTATCTCCACCCGTAATATAAAGAAAACGATCAACATCGTGATTGTCTAAAAAGGTGGGCATCACCAAATCTGATCCATTAAAGAATTCCCGGTGGCGATTTATTACGGAATCAAATTTCTCACGAGAGTAGCTGTTGAAAGCGAAAGCACGACGAACAGAATCATTAAATGTAAAATCGAGTAGACCATCCAGCAGCCCGGAGTAAAGCAGGTAGTCGGGAGGAGGTTCCACCACTTCGCCAAAACAAAAACATTCATTATTTTCTTCCTTACAAGCAGCTTGGAACTCAGCCCAAAATTCTGGGCCAGGTCCATTTGCATGATCCAAGCGAAAACCGTCTACCTTAAATTCCCTTAACCAAAATCGTGCAATATCGATCATCCATGCTCTGGCTTCTTGATCCTGCAGATTAACCTGAGGTAGACTGCGCACACCAAAGAAAGTCCTGTAACCTATTTCGGATTCATCAAAGAGATAGTACCGGCGGTATTTGCTTTGGGGATATTCAAGCGCTTCTAAAAAGTATGGGTGTTTGTTAGACGTGTGGTTGCAGACAAGGTCCAATATGATTTTAATACCACGAGAGTGGGCTTCTTTGATCAGGGCGTGCATTGCTTCTTCGCCCCCCAATCGCTTTGCAACCGTCCTGTAATCTGTTACATCGTAACCGTGGTAACTATTGCTCGGCCAGGTAGGACTCAACCAGATTGCAGTTGCTCCCAGGTCCTGCAAATAATCAAGTTTATCTTTTACACCCCATAGTGTTCCACCGTAAATATCTTTAAGATCCTTGGTTTTATTCCATTCACGGTTATTCCCTGGGAAAAAGCGGTCAATGAAAATATGATAAATAACTGCCTGCCGAGCCCAATCAGGTGCACTGAACCGATTCATACTGATTGAAAATGTTTTTCCCGATGTAGGATCATCGGGTATAAGAGTCGGTGAAGGAGTATCGTTAAAATGAGCATGCGTAGCGAGTTCTTGGTGATATTTTGGATCTGGCCAGTCGGCAAATATCTCAGGCTGCCCATCTTTCCAGGCTCCGATCCTATAGCGCACAAGAGTTCCATCGGGTTGTTGAGGAATCTCTGTAGTCCAGATTTCCGCATACCCCCATGTCAAAGTCTCCCATTCCACACTAGAACGGGAAAACTTCACAATAAGTCCAGATGAGTTCGTGCCGTGATCGCCTTTAGGGAGACTGCCATCTAGAGTGTAATAGCAGTATACATGTTCCACATCAATATCAGCTCCTACCAAGACTGATAAAGTGACTGGCTTCCCTGGTATCGGTCTTCTTGGGTTGATAGCGTAATTATGCTGTAACCCTCTTCTGTGTGATCTATGATGAAGAAGTTTAAGATCATCGGTGATTAGTGTTCCAAAAATATAATCTTCCATAAAAGCCCTTCACAAAATATCCGGATATTTCCGTAGTCAAAATTGAATTCTAAGATTGTTGCAGATGACTAACCCTTTACGGCACCAGATGTTAAACCACTTACTATTTGATCCTGTAATATTAAATAGAGGACCACGGTGGGGATTGCTCCAATGATCGCTCCCGCAGCGAATATACCCCATTGCTGAGCAAAGTTTTGAGTAACGAAAAGATACAGTCCAACCATCAAAGTAAATTGCTCTGTACTTCGAAGAAGAATACTGGCTAATACAAACTCATTAAATGTGCTCACAAAAACTAAAACACCCACAACTGCCAGAACTGGGCGTACTAGTGGAAAAATCAACATCCAAAAAGACTGCCAATGGGTGGCGCCATCAACAGCAGCCGATTCGTCTATTTCGCGCGGGATGGAATCGAAGTAACCTTTCATTAACCAGATGTTTATTCCCATCTGAGTTCCAAGGTAAACCATTATTAACCCTCCATGACTGTCCAAACCCATCAAAGGGAAATATTCTCCGATCTGCCTCAAAAACAAGAAAAGTGCGACCATAGTGAGGAGATTGGGGAAAATCTGTATTAACAGAATAGTTAGTAGTAAACTGCGGCGTCCGCGGAACCTGAAACGAGAAAAGGAATAGGCTGTAAAAGCTGTTACGAATACAGACAGGATGGCCGTAATTGAGGAGACTTTGACTGAATTCCACATCCAATGAAAGAAAGGGTGCAGTGGATTATTAAGCAATTCTTGGTAATTGGCAATCGAGGCATTGGGGGGAATGAGCTGCTGATTAGCCATTGAACTTGTGGGATTCAAGGAAGCTGAAAATATCCAGATGATGGGAAAAAGTGCGAAGGTTACAAAAATCACTGTAATCACTATCTGAGCGCCCAATTTCAGCTGATTTCGCCTTTTGGGAGACCAGGATCCAATATCAAATAATTTCTGTGAAATTAATTCTCTTTCAGACATTTTCAGATATCTCTTCCCAGGTGCCCATAGCGCGGTACTGCACCAATGTGATGGATGCAACTATCAAGAATATTACGATGGTAATAGCATTGGCATATCCGTAATCCGACCCACGTCCAGATTCAAATGCGATTCTATAGGTATAGGAAATTAGGATATCCGTATATCCAGCAGGTGTTATTGTTCCTGGAATCGGCGGCCTCCCCTCATTGTAGGCATAAATAACTGCAAAATTATTGAAATTCATGGTGAAGGAGGAGATTAAAAGCGGACCAACATTAACAAACAGTAACGGCAGAGTAATTTTGCGAAATCGTTGCCAAACCCCTGCACCATCCACGGTCGCAGCCTCATAAATTTCAGACGGTATGGTTTGAAGTGCACCACTGCAAACAAGCATCATATAAGGGAATCCAAGCCACAAATTTACGATCAATACGCCGACCTTACTCCAGATTGGGTGAGTAAACCAACCCGGTGTCCATCCAACAATATTCACCAGGTTGGTGGTCAGCACCCCAAAGTGAGGATTTAGCATTCCTCTCCAGATTAATATTCCGATAATTCCAGGGATGGCGTAGGGCATAATAAGGAAGGCGCGAATCAACTTGCGGAAAGGGAAGGTGGGATCGTTATAGACAAGAGCCAAAAAGAGGCCAAGGGCAAAAGTGGTGAACACTGAGAGGAAGGCAAAGACGATCGTCCAGATAAATATTTGAATAAAGGGACCACTCAAGGCAGGGCTATTAAATAAGCGGTCGAAGTTTCTCCATCCAATTTCAACTTGGTAACCGGGGTTTAACGAGACACCCTCTGAGGAGGTAAACTGTCCCTGGGATTCGTCTGCAAAGTAAACTGTGCCGGTGATATTTTCTATAAACAAATCTTGTTCATCGTCGTATTCAAAACGTGGCTTTAGCTGCGCTGCTTCCCGAATCGATTTTATTCTTATTGTTAGCGGTGGATCCCCAAATTCTAAAGGGGCTAATTGACTATCAAGTATAGGGATTACATCCAGCAATTCCATGCGGGTATACCCTTCAACATTCAAAGGGAAACCCGCATTGTCTAATTGACCAATTTGTGAATCTTCGGGGGATACCTGTTCCAAAGATTTATCCGGCTGGGCGAGAAAGGCTTGACCATCTTCGTCAATCAACCACAGCAAGAAATCACCTTCAGGCGAACGGTAGCCAACCCAATGGTAGACATTGCCCTCTTCCGGTAAATAAGTATCCTGGCTGATACGACGGATGGTCTGGATTTTTGTCAGCAAGTGCCCGTCGCCGTAATTAGTAAAGGCTGTATAAACAGTAAATAAGATCGGATACAACACCATCAACATGATGATGGCTAAGGCAGGGGACATCCAACGGAGTGGAATAAGCCGATCCGAGAAATTAATAACATTAACAACCAATGTTGTAAGAACAAGGATAGCAGCAATCGGCCAAACTCCATCTCTAAGTAGGAGATATAGCAACATTATGGCAAATGCATCCACCACGGCGAGGCCGAGGATTCGCAGGGCCATACTAGAAAAAAATTTTCTTAGGAGGGCCAGGGAAAGTTTCCTTTCCCTGGCTGTGGGATTATTAGTTGACACTGATCACTCTATCGCTATTGTAATCTAAATTATTCTGCGATCAGGGTTCGCACCTGAGTTGCAGCATCAGCTAATGCATCCGCGGCATCTAGTTGCTGTGTAATGATCAGGGAAGTAGCATTACCCCATGCTTCCCAAACAGAACCCATTGCCGGGATCGCTGGCATCGGATAACCCGTCGCGCCCGCCGCAGCAAATGCTGCTATATCGGCATCGTCCGTTGAATCACGAACTTCTAGGTAAGCCGATGGGCGTGGATCAACGTCATACATAGCCTGCATGAACTCTTCAGTAGCAAAGATTTCATCCAGCACAGTCTGAGCGAGCAATTGGTTCTCGCTGAATGCGCTGACCATAAACCCTTGTACGCCCAGGAAGGGACGTCCTGCGCCTGTATCGCCTGCGGGGAAGGGACTGATAAAGTAGTTTACACCAGAATCGCGGATCATACTCAAAGCCCAGGGGCCGGTGCCAATACAGGCCGCCTTTCCAGTGGTGAAATAAGTATGCAGTACATCATAATCGACATCCGCAGAGAGGTGCCCTGCTTCAACCATGTCCTGTAACCATTCACCTGCGGCGATTGCGCCAGAACTGTCAAGACCTACATCATCGGGATCATAGCCCTCATCCGTGAGTCCAAATACATAACCACCGAAGGAATTCGTGAGCGGGAAATGGTGATAGGGGTCAATAGTTTGGATTATCCAGGCAGTTACTTCGCCATCGGATGCTGCCTCAAGGTCAACAGCCAAAGCCGTCACTTCGTCCCATGTTGTCGGGGCGGTATCTACCAAATCTTTGTTGCAGAAGAAAGCGATATTCTCTGTGGCGTAGGGCAAGCCGTATAGTTGCCCTTCGTAAACGAAGGCTGTAATTGCGGCATCAAGAAATTCGCTTTCCTTCTCACCAAAATCAAGCGGGGAAACCAGACCATTTGAAACCAATTGTCCTAACCAGTCATGTGCACCAATTAAGATGTCCGGTCCTTCTCCAGCCGGTCCAGCCACTGCAAGTTGATCTCGAATATCACCAAAACCCATTTCTTGGATTGTCAGTGATACGCCATATTCATTGGCGAACTGATTGCCTAAGTCATTAATGATCGGGGCGCGTAATTCGTCTGCCCAGACTACTAGTTCGACAAGCTCCGGTTCCTCTTCCACCTCAGGCTCTTCTTCGACAACAACTTCTGTGGGTTCTGGAGGAGCTTCAACTACCTCTTCAGTTGGTGTCTCCACTTGTCCACCACAGGCAGCCAGCACAAGACTGAAGATAATCAACAAACTAGCAAACCAGAAATATTTCTTATTCATCTTTTTTCTCCTATGCCTTTAATGGGAAACATAAAGTTAGTTCTTGTTCTTTCCTCTTGAATTTTTTATTTCGCCTCCTTTTCCACACCCAATTGCTTAAGCTCCAGGTAATTCACCACACCTTGTTTTAGCTTATTAAGCATCTGGGTCAGACCTTGTTTCTCGTTTTCATCCAAAATATCAAAACGTTTCGCCAAAGAATCTTGATGTTCCTTATTAATCCTGTCTCTTAATGTTATTCCTGCTTTGGTCAATACTACAAGTTGGGCTCTGCGATCAAGTGGATCCATAGTTCTCTGGACAATGTTATTTTTCTCCAGCAGGTCAACAACCCGTGTAATTTGACTTTTCGATCGCAATAAGCGGTCGCTCAACGCAGTTAGGCGCTGACCTCTTTTTGAATCAATTAAGTTGAGTAGACGAAATTGGGTTGGAGTTAAACTAAATTTGTTGAGAATCAGGCGATCACCATGATCGAGATAGACATAAACATCGTGAATGAGCCTAAATAGGCTCTTTTCTTCATAACCGCTGGGATTTGGGGAGGGCATATTGGCTCCGCAATAGTTGTATGGGGGATAGTTGCGCATGCAACTATATATATGATTATAATTAAGTTATAAAGGATGTCAAGCTAGATATGTCGATTGTCAGGTAAAACAAACACAATATCATTTTAGCGAATTGCTAGGGATTTGCTCTGGGGAGATGTTATTATGAATGTTTATCACTTAAAAATAAATATATTTCCAAGTCAAAGTTCGATTTAGTTCAAATAATAGTTTATGATAACTGTATTTATCTGAACCATAGATCGC
>Ga0136651_10001745_pt1 | contig 11995 bp, 7 predicted proteins | sample Mar14236cmmetaG_FD_94867 | JGI IMG/M metagenome (GOLD analysis project Ga0136651, IMG submission 94867) | Marine hydrothermal vent microbial communities from Guaymas Basin, Gulf of California to study Microbial Dark Matter (Phase II) - Marker... ...
GCCATTAAGTTAAGGGCAACCACAAGGGATTGCCCCTACAAACCGTTATGTAATGTAGGGGCAATCCTTTATGGTTGCCCTCACCCAAAAGCTTAACTTAATGGCATTGAATCAGTCGCATGGGGTTCTCCGATTGAAAGGGTTAGTGAATGCTACTGTTAAATATCATACAAAAAATTGGCGGATAGTACAACTCACAACAGCAAACTACAAGGATTAGCTCCACAACAGCAAACTACAAGGATTCGTTATAATAAAGGATAATAACTACAGGCCGATTCGTTATAATAAAGGATAATAACTACAGGCCGATTCGTTATAAGAACGGATAAAGTTGTTGGAGTCCAAAGCTTTAGCTTTGCCACAACAACAGCAAACTACAAGGATTCGTTATAATAACGGATAATAACTACAAGGATTTTTTATAATAAAGGATAATAACTACAGGCCGATTCGTTATAATAAAGGATAATAACTACAGGCCGATTCGTTATAAGAACGGATAAAGTTGTTGGAGCCCAACGCTTGCCGCTTTGGCACAACCGCAAACTACAAGGATTAGTTATAAGAAAGGATATGGAGTCCAAAGCTTTAGCTTTGGCACAACAGCAAACTACAATAATTCATTATGAGCCGAGCTAGATATTGCCAGTTTTATGGAAACCGCTTATGAAGTCGGTGGCGATTATTACGATATATACTCAAGAAGGGAACAAATTGGATTTTTTGAGGAAATACCGAAAAGCCCCAACAGGGCGAGATTAATATGATCCCTCCGATTGTCGGGAGGGGCAACGCCCCAGGAAAAAGCCCCAACGGGGCGACATTAATAAAGCCTGGGGCAACGCCCCAGGAAAAAGCCTTGTGAATTTTTCGGCAATGTCTCTACTACAATGGAGACGCGAACCTTCGGGTAGCAAAGCTTATTCAAACGGATAGCGATAAACGCCAAAATCTTTACCGTGTTGAGCCTTAGCCTGGCCCACTTCCGATAAGGAATTTGGGGTAAGGGGGCAGGTAAAGTAGGCACCTTTGGGAAAGCTACCGAACCGCACGGTTAGAAATTCACGTTGTTATGATTTTTTAGGTTGGCTGGAACCCAAACCTTTAGGTTTGGCTGGAATCCAAAGCTAAAGCTTTGGACTCCATGCAATTTATACTAGATGAGTTGCTGATGAATCCGCCCTAAAAGAAGGCCTCCAAGGGTATTACCTGCCCATTGACAATCAACTGACCCTTTTTAAACTCAGCGGCAGATTTGTAACTATTGTCCGTCTCAACCAGCAATTTCATCGCGACAAACATTTTGATTTGTCCCCTGATATCTCTGGCTTCACTTGGCGATTCTTTTTCCAGCATCGCCAATGCTTGTTCTAACAACGTTTTGTCGATGCTGATTGAGGCCCGTGCATGCAAGGCCGGGATTAAAGCGAATGGGTTTTCCAGCGAGGTCACTTTTGCCCCGTCAATACTCACGCTCAGGCTACCTTGCGCATTCCCTTTTGACGTTTCCAGCGTATCAGTCAGCACGATTTCGGGAGATTTTGCCAACAATTGAGGCACTACTTCGATGAATTTCTCATTCATCTTCTCCTCTAACCTTGGATGATATTTTTGCTTAGACAACTTATGGGCCGTGGTTTGCAACGCCAACAAGGCCTCAGCGTCTAAGCGGCGAAGGGCGATTTGGCCGACATAGCTCGCAAACTCGTCATTGCCCGATGTCAAGGCCTTTGGTGGGCGCAATTTGCCGATTTTCGCCTGCACGGTGAGGTTGATAACATCGCCTTGCTCATCGAAGTCATTTTTCACCACCAGATTTTCTAGGCGGAATTTTGAGTCCTTGTCACGGAAATAAACATGCTTCACTTGGGCATCCACTTCAACCAGTTTAAGGCCGTTGCTGGTTTTTGCGACATCTACGTTGAACGCCAAGTCTTGCAAATTAAGTTCGCCGTCATCATGCCGCTTGTGAATAGAGAATTTGAAAGTCGGCACTTTCAAACTCATTTGGGTGGGCATCAAATCGGCATCGAATGTGCCACTGAAGGTGGTTTCTCCCAAAGAAGCGGCACCTTTCCCGCTTGTTTCGGTCGCGGTGACTCCCAATAAACTTAACTGGGCAGTCAGAGACTCAAATTTGTCGCTGAAAGTGAAGTGAGCCTTTAAGCCCTTGCTATCAACAAGGGTATTATCACGCCTTACTTCAGTGATTTCGCGCTGATAGGGAAACCACGCCAAATCGCTTTTGCCAATGCCATCGTTGTCTATGTCAGTCTCCATAAACAGCACCGGCAATTTGCCGAAATCTTTAGCCGCCCGCCTTGGCAACACCAACTCAATAACAGTGCTGGCTTGCACCGGTTTTCTCAGCATTGCCAACTGAGACCATTTCTGTTTGAGGAGCTCAAAAAAGAACAGCGGATTGGTGTCGATTTTATCGGGCGAGATCACTACCGTCTCTTTGGGAAGAGTCACGCCGTAGCCATTTCGATCAAGATAATGTTGAAAGATGACACGGAGACTGTTATCCTCAGACGTTCTCTTTACCTTGATGAACTGTGCCTCGTCAGGCCGACTATTTGCCGAAAAGACGGGAGACACCGTAGTCATCGCCTCAGCCTGGTGTGATGACGCGGTGGTAGCCGCTGACAAAGACAGGGCTAGGCTCATTGAACTGACGAGTAAACTCGTCGCGGTGCGTTTTCGTACTCTATTCATAATCAAAAGTTTCCTTTATAACAATCCAAACTAACCCAATTAGGGAGTTCAAAAAAAATGATTATATACCGGCGTTTTTAAAAAAAATTAAATACATGCCTAGCAACGTGGTTTGGGGCCGGCAACCAAAAACCAAACCCACCTGACATGGTGGGTGAAAAATGCGGATAATTATGCACTCATTGATTGGCGAATGCAATACCTTTCGTTAAAAGCGCGAGATTATCTTGAGTAATTTCCTATCTATCGTAAAATAGTCATAACTGTTTTACGATGGATAATAAAATGGATAGGTATTATCACGCTATTTTAGCTAATGAATTAGTCGAGCATCGACAAATGGCTTTTGTATCGGGTGCGAGACAAGTGGGTAAAACCACTTTGGCTAAACAGATTAGCCAATATTTCCAGCCCACTGTCTATTTAAATTGGGATGCTATTGAACATCGCCAGATTATCTTAGGTGAAACCGCCACGTTGGTTGATATGTTGGGCTTAAACCAATTATCGGCGCACTCGCCATTACTGATTCTGGATGAGATTCACAAATATTCCCAGTGGAAATTATTTTTAAAAGGCTTATTTGACAGATTTGAAGGACAACTGGCTATTTTAATCACCGGTAGCGCACGGTTGGATGTTTTTAAAAAAGGCGGTGATAGTTTAATGGGGCGATATTTCAATTATCGGCTTCATCCTTTCACTGTTGCTGAGTTGATTAATGCTGATTGGACTACAGATAAACTGATTCAAGCGCCGCAAGCTCTAGCGTCTGAGCTATATACCTATTTATATCAATTCGGTGGTTTTCCAGAACCTTTTTTGAAGGCTAAACCTCGTTTTTACCATCGTTGGCGACGATTACGACAACAGCAATTGGTTCGAGAAGAAATTCGTGATGTGGCTAGAGTGCAGGAGATTGCCCAATTAGAAATGTTGGTCGTATTATTGGAAAAACAAGCGGGGCAAGTCACAAAATACAGCACGCTGGCTAAACAACTGCGCGTGTCAGTCGATACGGTGCGTCGTTGGTTAGATGTGTTAGAAGGGTTTTATTATTGTTATCGCATTCGTCCTTGGTATCAAAATATCACCACCGCCTTACGAAAGGAGCCTAAAACCTATTTATGGGATTGGTCAAGCATTTCTGATAACGGTGCAAAAGCCGAAAATTTTGTGGCATCGCACCTCCTCAAAGCGGCTCATGCGTGGACTGACATTGGATTAGGTGAATTTTATTTATATTATTTGCGAACCAAAGATCAAAAAGAAGTCGATTTTTTAGTGACTAAAGATCACAAACCTTGGCTATTGGTAGAAGTTAAAAGTTCTATGCAAGCAGCATTGAATCCCCATTTAGCCTTGTTTCAAGCAAAAACGGGGGCAAAATACGCCTTTCAAGTAACGATGGAAGCTGACTTTGTGAAAGCCGACTGTTTTCAACATACGACTCCCATTAAAGTACCGGCGCGAACATTTTTATCTCAATTGGTATAATATACACGAACCGTTTGGAGTCCAAAGCTTTAGCTTTGGACACGGATAGCCCTGTAGGTGGGCAACGTGTTTTTGTTGCCCACCAATATGTGGATCATTATTAGTAAGTACATGAGGGATGGGTTTCGCGCTGTGAGAACCATCCCTTATGATTTATTTAAAGTCTTGGCAACCGTCTCAATTTCACATAGTCCAACAACCCATTTTAATCAAGTTCCCTCCGTTCAAAGGGATCGTCGGGACTCGAAATGACATCTTTGTTCATATTTTTCATTCGCATTTAAAGTCTTGGCAACCGTCTCAATTTCACATAGTCCAACAACCCATCTAAATCCTCTCTGGTAGACCACAAAACCCCTTGTTTTTCCATCAACGTTTCGGCTTCCCCGGTAAAACCCTCATGCCCAAAAAACCAGACTCGTACAATGTCAGCTTCCCTATCTTTTCGGACTATTTCCGCTTTGTCAAGCAATTGGTTAACGTCTTTGACACCGACTTTTCGCCCCGTAATCCACCGACTTTCCGCCACCCATTGTTCAGCACCAGCACCCCCATGAACATCCATTTCGCAACCCAAACCCGGCCCTAAGCGTTCTCGGAGCCGAACATAAGTAAAATAGGGCACGGAAATATTTTGTTCCTGATGAAAATATTCCCCAGGTAAGTTTTGCCGTTGGGCATTGAGCAGAATTTGAGCCATGTAAACTTCGGCCAAATAGCCCTTCAGTTCACTGACTTGTTGTTTAAGGTGGCGGTATTGCTTCCGTAACTTGTCCCGAACGATCTCCCCATCTTGCTTTTCAACTTCAATTTTGCCCCAGACTTTCAAAAAATCTAACAAAATGGGATCATTAATCTTCCCAAACCAGCCACCAAATTCTTTGTAGTCAATGAGATCACCTCGGGAGAGTTTAATTAACACCTCTTTGATTGTCTCAATGGAGACTTGTTGAGCGTCTCGTTCCAAAAGTTGTTGCTGAATGCGTTTAATATCTATCTCTTCTCCTTCTTCCAAAGCCGACAGATAGAGTATCCATTTGGTGATACCATAATCATTTATCCGCTCAATCCAGCGGTTGACTTGATCGGACAACTCGTTCCAAATAAAGCCTGAGCTTAAATCAACCGCTAACATCGCATTAAGTGTCTGTTCATCTTTCAAGGCTTGTTTTTGTTTCGCCGCTTGCCTGATAACCGCAGTGATATAAAAAGGATTTCCGCCACAGCGTTCGGCTACAACGGGCGCAATTTCTTCGCTCAAGGTGGTTTGATAATACTTAGCCGCCTTGCGTGTCAGTTCGGTACCAAAGTAGCCGGTAAGCGGTTGAATTGGCTCACTGTCAAAACGCCCAAATAACGAACCTCGCCCCAAAATTTCCCGTGCCAGAATACTCATCGCCGAGCCGGTGACAAAATGGGGACAGGTAGGCGATTCTACCGCTTCCTGCATATAGCCCACGACATCAAACTGATATTGTGGCATGCGTGTATTTTGAAACTCGTCTAAAAACACGACAATGCTGCTGTCATCATAATCTGAAACACGGCGAGGATGGCAAAGAGCCACTTCTTCAGGTATGGTGACGGTTTTTTTCAGAAAACTCCCTAACAGGTGAAGTGAACCTTCAACACCTTCCGTCATAGCCACTTTTTGACGGACAAGGGTTACTAATTCCTCACGATCTAAAGTTTCTTCCAATAAGAGGCGTGGTTCACGTAAACGAAATGCGGCGTACCAACGTATGAAATTTTCCACGTATTTGATTGAAAAATCCCAACGACCCGTGACCTGATCCTGAAAACTATAATAAATAGGTACCACCGCCTCCGGATCACGATGATCTTGTTCAAAAAACAGTCGATTAACGACTCGCTTAAAGATTTCCGTTTTACCCATTCGCCGTTGTCCAAGCAAAACAGTGGACATTGTTCGACGAGTCCGCGCGTTAAGAGCGGCTTGATAGAAATAGTCTAAAAAGTATTGACGATCCGTATAAACTTCTTCGGGAACTAAAGTTTTAATCGCCCATTTTGGAGTGTGTGAATGTGTCATGTTATTCGTATAATAATAATGTGTACCATGTAGGGATAACGATTATCCGGCGTTGTTGTGGATATTTCCGGTTCTACCTCTGGTAATGAGATATTTGACTGACTTATTTTTTTAATATGGGTAATGATGAGGTACTTTCAACCAGCTATTTTCATAACCGTTTTAAATTCAATCGCTTGCATATTAGTCTCCGGTGAGTACAACGGATTAGGGGAGTAAACGGATTGACTCAAGCCTCTAGTACAACGGATTTTGGATTGAACGGATTAACCCACTATTTTTATTAACAGGATTACACGGATTTAAAGATTAACAGGATTAAAACAGGAGGTTTGGCAGTGCCAGAGTCGTTTGGCAATGCCAAGTTAAAACTCTGTTATCCGTCAATAGAACTTTGACAAAGTACTCGTACAATCACATCTTAACAATAATCCGTTGTACTCATTCAGACAACTTTTGCCGGATAGCGTTGATAATCTGGGCTTATAATCCGTTTAACCGCAAGACGACAGATAGCCGTTTTTAGAAACCCATTAGAATACGCAATTTGTCTTCCACAATAACTAATGTAGCAGCATCAACACTACCCAAACATGTCTTTTTGATCTTCTTCAGTGACGGGAGATTGAAAATCCAATCTGTCAGAATGTTGATCGTTAAAAGTTTGGACTCCTGAACAAAATGGTGGGTGCAGCGAAGCTCTACCCCACTGCCATTAAGTTAAGCAATAAAACACCTACAAAAAGTATAACAATGAAGCGCGACAGAGGGCCATAACCTCATTTGAAAGCACTTTATGGCCCTCAAATAGTCCAAAAACCCTCAAAAAGATAGGTCAATAACAAAGCCCACGTATCACTACTACTCTGCCAAACTAAAAACTTTAGCGTCGTTTGGACTCCTGTGATTTTTCGGAGCGGCTATGGATTGGCACTCGGTAAAATAAATAAGCATCGGTTATTTTGAAAACGCTTAAGTTATAATTCAAACATGATAATCTATTATGAAAATTATATCATTCTGCAAATTATGATTCAGACAACAAATAATCCTGTCTATCCTTTAATCCGTGTAATCCTGTTCAAACCTCCCCAGCAGCACGCTAACAGAATAAAGTTATTCCAATGCCTCTAACACTTGTTTGACAATTTTTGGGTGTAAGGTTTTTCCGGCATGAAAGGGGATAACAACGCGCCGATTACTTTTTACATAGATGCCCTTGCTACGAATGTGAACGAAACCTGCTTGTAAAAGCATAGAAGCGGCTTGTTGCGCGGTGAGTTGTGGTAGATTAGGCAAAGGAGACTTCCATTGCTGTCGTATAAATTTCTCGGCTTAAATACGGTTCCACTTCTTCTGGCGAGAGTGTTTCGATATAAAGTTCTACCGCTTCTTTGATATTGGCGTTGATTTCTTCAAACGTATCGCCTTGACTTTGGCAACCGGGCAGTTCCGGGCAATAGGCATAATAGCCATTTTCATCTTTTTCAATGACAATACTGACTTTTCGGTTCATGGTTTTTCCTTTAGTACAACGGATACGCGTTCCGAAACGGATTAACCCATTGTTTTGAACAGGATTACACGGATTTTAATATTAACAGGATATTCATCTTATCTTTAATCCTGTCCATCCCCTAATCGTCTGAATCAGAATTTACAGAATTTTAGAATTATCAGAATAATAATTTTAAAATAAATTGAAAACTCTTAAGTTCTAATTCAAACATGATAATCCATTCTGAAAAATTCTATCATTCTGAAAATTCTGATTCAGACCAAATAATCCGTTAAATCTTGTTCAAACCTCCCCAGCAATCCCGCGCAGGATAGCATTAATAATCGCCGCTTCTCCATAACCCAACGGCTCACACAACATCGCCTCATCTCGCTCGCCGTCTAAGATGCAACGAATAGCAGCCACTCTATTTTTCCCACCTTCTCCATATCTCTCTAGGGCAATATCTACGGCTTCCCTATTTTCTACACCATCCACAGCGACAATCGTCATTGCAATCAACTTTCCATGTTTCTGCAATTGATACCGCGCCCCCTGAAACCCCTGATACGCTTCCCGCGACTGACGACGATATTCAGAGGCTTTAGTGCCGTTTTTTTTTTCGGAAATTTCTGCCAAAATGTTATAGGTTTTCCAAATCTCAGCCGCTGCGGGGTCTAATTTTTCATCTTCTTCCGCCAATTGCCGCGCTTCTGGTAGGCGGTTGGGGTAATGGGTTTGTAGCAAGTCGGCGAGGTTGTTGAGTACCTTGGAAACACTGCCTTTCTCTTTCAAAGTTTTAAAACCATCTAATGCCTTACGATACCAAGCCTCTGCCTCTTCAGGTTTGCCAGCACCTTCAGTGACAATGGCTAATTGATTCCAAGTCTGTGTTGCACCAACTAGATTACCTTGAGATTCATCAAGCCGTGCTGCTTCTCGGTAGGCTTGTTCTGCTGCTTCCCACTGCTTGGCTTCTTGATACACCCAGCCCAGTTGATAATGAATCACTGCTTCTGATTCTGGTTCATTCAAGCGGTGAAAAATCGCCTGTGCCTTAGTATAACGTTGGGCGGCTTCTTGGAGGTTGTCTTGCTCCAAGGCTAGGGTGCCTAGTTGTCCTTCAACCGCTGCTATCTGACGATTATCATTTTGTTCTTTTGCAATAGTCAATGCAGACTCATAAGCTTTCCTTGCGCCGTCATAATCATCCATAGCCATCAGCACATCCGCTAAATCCGTCTGCAAAATACCCCTCCCCCGCTTCACATCTTGAGACGGTTCCAACTGCTCTGCCACGGCCAAACCTTGACGATAACATTCTGCGGCTTGTGCCGCTTGTCCTTGAAAGTCAAAGCATAGTCCTAAACGATGCAAAGTATTAGCACGGTTATAACTCGGTTCATCCCCCAAACCTTTTAGCACTTCACTAAACACTTGCGCTGCTTTCTGATATTGCCCAGCACTGTATAATTGTTCACCTTTATTGATATGGGCAAGATAATCATCCAAGTGTTCAATCCGTTGGCTCAGGGCTTTGCTATCACGGTTGAGTCCAAATAAATTAAGAAACCAGTTTACATTCCTAACAAACTCCACCGCATACGCTTCCTCCGCATCCAATGCCCCGTGAACCGCAAACAGTAAATTAGGTAATTCGCGCTGGACAACAGCACGGGTTTCGTGGGGATTTTTGTTATCTTCAAAAAACAAAAAGCTAGACTGTTCATAATAACACTGTCTATGACTGGCTTGCAGTTGTGCCTGTTCTTCAGAACCGATGCGTGTCCAGAGTGCCGGGGCTAAGGTGGGATGAAATTTGAAGTAAATTTTACCACCAGCAAGATGTTCCGCTTGAATCAATCCAGTCGTTTCTAAAGCCGGATATAATTTTTGCCACTGCTCCTCAGTGAATCCAGTAATATCGAAAAACAAATTGGTTAGCATAGTGCCACCCTGAAACACACCCAACTTCGGCAACCAACGCCGCACCTCCTCATCCAATCTATCCAACGATAAATTTAATGAAGCCAATAACGGATTATCTGGCGTTTCTTCAAGCAACACCTCTAAACGTTCTCCCAATTTATCCAGCGTAAGTTCTTTTAAGCGACTCGCCAATAAGCCAATTGACAAAGGATGAAAATCCACCTTTTGAAACAATCTTAACAATTCATCGCGTTTAGGTGGTTGAACTTGTGGCATTGGCGGTAATTTCATTAAATGCTCGAAATACTTTAGAGCATCTTCGTTTGACAAACCTTGCAATGGCAAAGATTGATGTATCTTGTTTTTATTTTGAATTGGATAATCAGGATTGTGAAAATCCGGGGTGCGCGTCGTCAACAATACTCGACATTGACCGATTTCAGACCATTTTTTTGCTATCGTCAATAATTCACTTAACGATTCTGTGGTGATGGCCTCCAAATTATCTAAAATTAGCAAAGTCGGTTGCTGCGCTAACGCCGCTGTCGCTGCCTTAGCATCCACTAAACTTTTATCCAACACCGTCGCCAACGTACTAATCGCCAAGCCGACAGCATCCACTCCCTGAAATGCGGCATAATCCACAAAGCACACTTTCTCAAATAAGCCCGTGCGGTACAACCATTGCCCCGCTTCGATAGCCAAATAAGTTTTCCCTTGTCCTCCAAAGCCAGAAATGGTAAAGCGGCGCGTCTTGTCTTGGACGAAAGCGCATTCAATTTGCCATAATTCTTGAGTGCGCCCCCAAAAGCCGGCCGCTTGTAAGGCGCGTAAATTACCCCAATGACTCTCAGCCGGTTTTTCTAGATTTTCTACTTCAATCTGGGTTGTCAACAACGGGGTATCTTCACCGGCTTGATACAATGCCGGTAAAAACCAATCCTGTAATTTCAGGATAACGTGTTCTTGCCCGCGTTGCAGTTCAATCCGATCGGGGTTTTGGTATAAATGACTCCGCGCATTATCCAGTGCCTCGCCGATACCCTTGCCGCACGTCAGATGTTGATAAAACGCCGCAAAGAGCGCACGAGTCGCGTTGACATGCACGGAATGAGTCATCGCGATGACGCTCGGCACACCCGCATGAGTCAGTTGCACCGCCACCGTACCCATTGGCTCTTCACTATCTCCTATCGCTGCCGATTGACATGCGGATAGAATGACTAACGGAATATTGGCAGCGCCCAAAATGAAACCCAGCCCTTCCGCAGAAACTTTCTGTACATTCCAATTACTGTCGTTTGGAAAAAGCAAGTATCCCATTGATTCCTCTGAATTAAAAGCACCATGCCCGTCAAAATGGAGAATGTCGATAGGCGGTTTCGTCTTATCTTCTAAGCGAGCCATCAAATTCTCTAAAGTAGCGGGGCGCAAAAATTCCACCTCAATAATCCGCCCCGTTTGATCCAACGCATCCAAAACCGCTATTGGATCAGTACGTGGATCAATAAACCCAGCACCGCGTGGACGACTGACTACAAAGAGTAAATGTAAATGCGCTTTTTCTGTAAATGCTAACGGTTTTTTGGCATCAGCCAAGTTGGCTAAACGGCGACGTATCGAAATACGGGGCTTTTCATGGAATAAATAAGGCCCCTGTGGCACTCGCAATAATTCCCACGGCAACGATAAAATCGCCGGGTGGCTGGCACTTATCGTCAATAATCGGCCCACATTGGCTTGGCGATGGAATTGCTGAAAGAGTTCAGCGGCCTTATCGTTGTAACAGACTGCTTTTAATAAGCTTTCTCCCAATACGGGCAATCGTGCCGCGATTTTGGCAGCCCGTTTATCATCAACATCGGTGGTATACAGATAAGCGTACACCTCTAAGTACCAGCGGATGTCTTTTTGATCTTCCTCGGTGACGGGAGATTGAAAATCCAGCCTGTCAGAGTGTTGATCGTTAAAATGGATAATGACTTTATTTTCAGTGGGGAATTCTAGGTTGAGTTCTTGGGGCATGATGGAGCCTTTGTATAAAATTAGTACAATGGATTAGTACAACGGATTAGTACAACGGATTAGTACAACGGATACGCGAAATAAACGGATAAGACTTTCCTAGATTTACTTATCAGCGAACGGTTTCAATCCAATAGGACTTACGCATTGACAGATGAAAATATTTATGATTTTTTTTAAATACAAGGAATTACAAATTTGTTTTTGGGCAATTTTCATCAATTTAGCCATTGGTAAAATATTCATAACTCATTGATATTAAGAGTGAATAC
>Ga0136651_10001748_pt1 | contig 11986 bp, 8 predicted proteins | sample Mar14236cmmetaG_FD_94867 | JGI IMG/M metagenome (GOLD analysis project Ga0136651, IMG submission 94867) | Marine hydrothermal vent microbial communities from Guaymas Basin, Gulf of California to study Microbial Dark Matter (Phase II) - Marker... ...
GTTTCTTTATGTTTCCGTGAAGGCTTGACAAACTATCTTCGTTTAATCATGGACATCGGGAATTATACCGATCCCAACGTCATTTTACAGAAAATTCTGGAGGTTAAACAGATGAAACCGCAAATACGTGAAGAAACTTGGCCTTAGGAATATCCAAAAAATAAATTATCCCAGTGTGTTTTGTAGGGTGGGTAACGTGTTTTTGTTGCCCACCATTCCCTCTGCTTGAATTTTCTGCCCTCGTTTTTGCGTGCAAAAACTTTTGCATTTGGGATAATTATTTTTTTTGGACTTCCTTATATTGATCTGTTTTTCCAATAAATGCCAGAGGCGATGTGGAAAATTCAGACTTTCCAAACTGCACTGGTAGAAAGCTAGAAAATGGCAGAACGACGAGGCGAACTGATCTGGAACAATTGGATAATTGGCTAGTTCAAGTGATTGCTGCTAATTCCCTTATCGTATATATGGTTTTTAGTACGCAATCAATAATGCGACAAGGTGTACAAAGTTGACTTTGTGAATTTGACTTTTACAACTGTGTTTGGACTCCATTTATCACCTGTGGGCAACGGTGTTGCCCACCAATCAAGATAAATCTTGAACGCCAATTTCAAGATAAATCTTGAACTCCAATCAATGAACTCCAATTTCAAGATAAATCTTGAACTCCAATCAATTATCAATAGTTAAAATTCGTTTATCTTAGTAATTCGTTGTACTAGTACAAGAAAGCGGAAATATCGAGACCAACCAGCCAACAGCTTTTCACGCCAAAGATTTTGCGCGCAAAATCTTTGGCGTGAAAAGCTGTTGGCTGGGTGGTCTGATCATTGGAGCGATCCTGCACTAGCTGATGCCTAAAATTTCAATAAATTCTTTGAAAATCTGTTCAAGATTATCGAGATCAAAATCTTCTGCTGATTCCTGCAACTTTTCAGCATAGTGAATCAATCCCGGCAGATTATATTCAGAGGCCTGTTCTATTAGCGTATTGGCAAACGCTTCTATGCTATCCGTTTCCATCATGCCATATTGTATATCCTCTAACAGTGGTGTGATGTCTTGTTTTAGTTGCTCGCTCAATTCGGTAGGAATGGCCATTTTTTCCACTGAAAGCGTTGCTGACGCTTGATGTTTTTGACTGTCGCGTTTTGAGTCTTCAGTGGGGGCTGTCTCGGTATACTTTAAATACTGTGATAATGCGCTAAACAGGGCGGGTATTTTGAGGGGTTTGGATAGGTAGTTGTCAAAGCCATAAATTATGAGCTTGGATTGATTATTCAATTCGACAGAAGCGGTTAAAGCGATAATCGGTATATGTTGGGTATTGGGATTCTTTTTGAGTACTTGGGTGGCTTCATAACCATTCATGCCGGGCATTATTATATCCATTAAAATGAGATCAGGTTGATATTCCTGTACCATCAACAGGGCTTTTTGTCCCTCTTCAGCTTCTATCACTTCCAAATTGACTTGGGATAGGCATTCTTGGATTAAGGTGCGATTGGATTCAATATCATCGACAACCAGTACCTGGGCTTTTTCAAACTGGATTTTATTGATATCAAAGGTGTTTTCGTTTTCAATTGGAACGGTTGGTTCGGTGTTCAGTATTGAGACTTGGTGTAAAATGATTTTAAAAACGCTGCCTTGGCCGACTTGGCTTGAAACCAAAATTTGACCATTCATCATTTCTACCAGTCGTTTGCTGATGGCTAAGCCTAAGCCGGTGCCGCCAAATTGTCGAGTACTTTGACCTTCTTGTTGTCGGAATGATTCAAAAATAACTTCTTGTTGGTTCTCTGGAATACCAATACCCGTATCAGTCACAGAGATGATTAAATCAATTTTGTCATCAATTTGCTCACCAGAGGGGTAAGCACTTAGTTTAATGTAGCCCTGTTCCGTAAATTTGATGGCATTACCGATCAGATTGAGCAACACTTGCCGTAATCGGGTTTCATCTAAACGTAGTGTTTTTGGTAATTGTTCATCAATGTTAATAATCAATTCTAAGTTTTTATCGGCAATATTGACGGCAAAAATCTGTTTCAATTCTTCAAAAATGAGATAAGGATTGATCGCTTCATACTGAATATCTAGTCGCCCTGCTTCAATTTTGGAGAGATCAAGTATATCGTTGATCAGGGTAAGTAAACTTTTGCCAGCCGTTTGAATTGAGTCCAAATAATTAGTTTGCTTTTTATCGGTGATTAAGATAGATAACAGGTTGCTGAAACCGATAACCGCATTGAGGGGGGTGCGTATTTCATGGCTCATGTTAGCGAGAAACTCGCTTTTAGCGCGATTAGCCGATTCTGCTGTTTCTTTGGCTTGTTGCAGTGCTAATAAGGTTTGTTGTAGTTTGGCTTCCACCCGTTCACGTTCAATCAATTGCAGACGCAGTTCGTTTTTTTCTTGACGTAAGGCTTGCTCAAAATAGGTTGATTCAGTGACATCGCTGGTGGTAACCAATAAAGCCGCATCAACATAGTCGCAAGCATCAATTTGCAATTCAAAGTAGCGTTCTTGTTCATCAAAGTTCTGATGAAGAATTTGAGGTATGATGACGGGTTGTTCGGCCCTTTGAATTAAGGCATGCAATCTATCTTCATAGCCAATTAACATGGGAAAGATATCGGTAAGGGTTTGTCCGATTAAATCAGTTGAGACATCGTTTACCCATTGAGATAAGGGCGAATTGCACTTGATAATGATTAAATCGTTATTAACCAGCGCATAGCCAATTTCGTGGAAGTCAGACATGGTATTTTTCAGTTATCAGTTATCAGTTCCACCTTTCACGCAAAAGTTTTTGCGCGCAAAAACTGGGGCAAAGAAATCAGTTAGTCTATGAGTTCTCATTTGAGTTCTGCTTTGAAAATTTTCACACTGTACGGTTAAACATAAGATGTTTTATAGATATTTAAAAAAATATTCATGATTTGTAGGGTGGGTAACGGGTTTTTGTTGCCCACCATTTAAGCTTAAGGTGGGCAACAAAAAGACGTTACCCACCATTTCACGCGCGTAGTGAAGCTTCGCTAAACTTTAGCGTGAAATACATTTATTATTCGTAAGTAGAATGAGGGGTGATTAGTATAAATATTAATAATATCAATCTGTTAATAACTGTTCATTGATAACTGATAACTGATAAACCTTCTTTAAAAAAACTTAGCCAGCAACATAAACATAATAATACACCCGCATGCGAACCAGCTAACGCTATCGGTTAAGGCAAACAGCACTGGATCATCTAACATATGCCCACGGTGGGCTAAAAACCAAATACGGATAATCCAATACAATAAAATGGGACAAATCAGCCACAACAGAAATGGCGAAGTGTAAAGCATACTGACTTTGTCGCTGTCGATATACAACGAAAAGACTAAGATAGCGAGAAAGCCGCTTGTTGGCCCCATACTGGCTACCATCTCTATATCACCCAGCTCATAGCTACGATTTTTGAGTGTTTTTTTATCAGACAGTTGTAGCAACTCTACATAGCGTTTGAGAAAAGCTAAACTGATAAAAATAAACATGGAAAAAGCCAGTAACCATGAAGAAATCTCTACCGTTACGGCAATGCCACCGGCTAATATGCGAAGAGTATATAAACCGGCTAAAACCAGAACATCCAGTATCAGCTTTTGCTTGAGATAAAACGAATAAGTCATCGTCAGTAGTAGATATAAAGCCAGCATACCGGTAAAACCTGACGACAACCAGCCTAGTGAGATTAAAAAACTTAAGCTTACTAAAGCCACAAATAACGCTAAGCCTGCCGGAATTGACAATAGCCCTGCGGCAAATGGGCGATACCGTTTAGTAGGATGCGTGCGATCAGCGGCTAAATCCAATAAATCATTTAACACATAGCCTGACGAAGCGGCAAGACTGAAAGCAATAAAAGCTAATAAGGCTTCCACCAACTGACTGCTCTCCAATACTTGATGAGCTAACACCAGTGGCAAGAAGATCAAGACATTTTTCACCCACTGATGGGGGCGTAATGCTTTTAACCAAGTTTGCCATTTGGGTTTAGGCTCAGAAAACACATTGTCAGGTGGACATTGGGCTTGTTTAAGCAGGTTCCGACTGGGTGTTACCAAAAAGGCCTCTTTGGCGGCTTGCAAAATCGGTAAATCTGCCTTGGAATCGCCTATATAACTATAGACACCAAAACGTTGTTTGAGGGTATCACGTTTAGTGGTGCTTTTCATATTCGTGTTTGCATCGCTCGCGAGAACAAAGTCAAACAGGTTTAAATGAGCCGCGACAGCTTGTGCAATTGTTTGATGAGCAGCCGTGGCTAATACCAACGAACGCCCCTGTATTTTTTCTTCATGTAAAAAAGTCAAGACGCTTTCGCGGTAGGGTAAAGTGGCTACTTCCAGCGTAACATGCTGGGCAATCTGATGTTTAAAATAAGCCTTGCCTTTTAGCAACCATAATGGTAGTAAAAAACTAAGCCAGATATTTTGTCTTAATAAGACTAATAAACTTTCCCACAAGGAATCTGTTTTGATGAGTGTGCCATCTAAATCAACACATAAAGGGTTTTGGATTTTTGAAGTCATTTTTGATGGATTTTGATCGTAAAAACCTGTCAGGTTTGGGCCCGTAAAAACCTGACAGGTTTTCAAAACCTGTCAGGTTTGGGCCCGGGAAGCTTTGCGAATAGAAAAAGTTACTTCACAACCAAATTGTTCACTTCAGCAATGCCTTTATGATTAGGATAATTTAACGTCAAAACTTTTAAGGCATTATCCGATAAATCATTTAAGGCCATAATCTTGTAAGCCTTAGCCATAATGACTAAAGCCTCTGGTACGGCCGGTGTGCGCGGGTAGGCTTGCACCACTGTTTTAGCCCGATTGGCTGCGGCTAAATAAGCGGAACGTTTCATGTAAAATTTGGCAACATGTAATTCATGCTTAGCCAGTCGATTACGCAGATGAATCATGCGCTGTCTCGCATCTTGACTGTATCGACTGTTAGGAAAGCGCCTGAGTAATTCAGAAAATTCTTGAAAAGCCCGCTTTGATGCAGTTGGATCACGTTGCGAGTGATCAAGCGGTAAAAAGCGATCCAACATGCCTTGATCAAGTTCAAAATTAATTAAGCCTTTGAGGTAATAAACATAATCCACGTTTGAGTGGCGTGGATATAATTTAATAAACCTGTCTGCTGCGACTAATGCTGATTCAGGCTCCTCGTATTTGTAGTAGCCATAAATGATATCCAGTTGTGCTTGTTGGGCATATTTTCCAAACGGATAGCGTGCTTCTAGTATTTCATAATATTTGATAGCGGTTTCATAATCGCCGACATCCAGTGCATCTTTTGCTTCTTGATAAAGCACATCAACAGGCCAGTTGTCAGTTATCGGATCACTTCCACAGCCTGATAAAATCGTTAAGGTGTATAATGTAACAAACAGTAAAATGGGTTTCATTAAGAACCTCTCAATATTGAGTTATTTTGAACAATCCAAAATCTCCTCATTTTTCAAATGCTTAAACAACCCTGAAGGGGTTGAATATGAATAGCCCCAGGTGAAACCATCATCATTAGACACCAGTCTTTAATTATTTGATTTAAACAAGATTTGTAGGGATTTTGTAACGTGTTTTTAAAGCCTGCCCCTTAATTTAAGTATTTTATTTTAATAAGATTTATAGGGTGGGCAAGCTTAGTGGGCAACAAAAACACGTTACCAAACCCCTACATTTTGATTTAGGTATAACGATGAGGGTGAAACCTGGGAAAAATATAGGGTATAACAACCCCTTGGGTATTGAATATGAATAGCCCTAAGTGAGACGCAGTAATTCGCTGTGCGAGATCAAGCTGGGGGAACAAACAACGGCGCTAAACAATGATTATAGAAGAACATTTTAACACACAAATTCCGGCAGATATGGCAGGCTATCGTCTTGATAAAGCCCTTGCCGAATTATTCCCGTCTTATTCACGAGCGCGTTTGCAGCAGTGGATACGTGATGGACAAATATTAGTTAATGATATCCCGTGGCGTAGTAAAGATAAAGTCAAGGGCGGTGAAGATGTACACATTATGGCACAACAAACTGAAAAAGTATCTTGGCAAGCCCAAGTGTTGCCTCTGTCACTGCTTTATGAGGATGACGATATATTAGTCATCAATAAACCGGCGGGATTAGTTGTCCATCCAGGTGCCGGTAATCAGGATAACACGTTGGTTAATGCTTTGCTAAATCATGCGCCTGAATTAGCACAGTTACCTCGTGCGGGTATTATTCATCGCCTTGATAAAGATACCAGTGGTGTGTTAGTGGTAGCGCGTTCTCTACAGGCCCATACGCATTTAGTGACACAATTACAAAATCATGAATTTATGAGAGAATATCAAGCCGTTGTCACTGGCGTATTGGTTGCTGGGGGAACCATTACGGCACCGATAGGGCGGCATCCAACACGGCGCACTAGGATGGCCGTGATAAACAAGGGTAAGCAGGCGGTTACCCATTATCGTATTATCCAACGTTATCGCGCCCATACGCTGGTGCGTGTCCAATTGGAAACAGGACGCACTCATCAAATTCGTGTTCATTTTGCTCATAAATATTATCCTTTGATAGGCGATTCGGTGTATGGTGGACGTTTACGCATACCCCCTAATAGTTCTGATCGTTTTAAGAAAATATTGCGAACCTTCCCACGTCAAGCCTTACATGCTGAGCGATTAGGCTTAATTCACCCGACTAGCGGCGAATGGATAGAATGGAGCGAGCCTTTGCCTGAGGATATGCAAAATTTATTGTTGGCACTGGAACAGGATAGTGCGTAGTAATCGCTTGCTTTTTTTGAAAAGTCAAAAACCGGTGAAGTTCAGGCGTTCAGGACTTCAGTATAATGAGATATTCAGGCGTTCAGAAAAATGTCAGCTTTGTGTTCTAAAATATTTGAAAACACAATGGAGCGCAAAAACTTCTTAAGTGGAATGCATTGGCATTCAATATTTTAGTTAAAGCGTTTTCCTTTATATTAGACATTATACCGATTTAATTTAAGTTTCGCGCCAAAATTGAGGCTCAAAAAACTTTTGGCGCGAACACATTTTCTGCCCCAGTGCAAAAAAATGATATGATCAAAAATATTCATTCTCAAAAATTGATGTTTTTGCTTGAAAATGGTTTTTATTTGATAATATCTGAACGTTTGAATTGATTATCTCCCAAAATATTTTATAAGCCACTCAATTTGTCATTTAAGTTTGTCAATAATCAGTAGCTCGAAAACTAAAATGCTGTCAAAATTTTGAAGTGGTTTGATAATCAAAAAGCTGGCGCACTTTTTATTTATAATTTATTGTTTTATTAATGAGTTGTTAGGTAGCGAATTAAAAAAGATTAGATTATAAACTCATGAATTTCATAACTTCTGAACTCATGAACGCCTTTTTTAAAAATTCAATTCATTGTAAATGAACACAAGCTCAAAATACTGTTACTGATTACCCATTATTCAACTTAAAAGGAGCCATCGCATATTATGAAATGTGATTCATGCAAAATAGGGATAATGATCGTCGCTGTTATCCTGCTCACTCTAATCATCGCTTACCAATTTGTTGAACCGCCCCCTCCTGACGAAATTCGTATTGGCACCGGCAGAGAAGGGGGGGGCTATCACGGCTTTGCATTGGAATATCAAAAGCTGCTCGCTGATGAAAAATTTCAATTAGATATTCAACCGACGGCTGGCTCAATTGAAGTGCTTCAGCGTCTCCAATCTGGAGACGTTTCGATTGGCTTGGTTCAAGGTGGCACGGCTAAAACGGTGTCTACTGAAGGATTACAATCTTTGGCCAGCCTGTTTTATGAACCTGTCTGGGTTTTTTACCGTCAAGCCTTGTCGTTTGAATATCTGTTTGAACTCCGTGGTAAGCGTATCGCGGTAGGTGAAGAAGGCAGTGGTACGCGACCAGTAGCAGTACAGTTGCTAGAAGACAACAAAGTTACGCCAGACAATAGCACCTTTGTCGCGCTTTCTTCAAAGGAAGCCGCTCAACAATTGGTAGCAGGCGAAATTGATGCTGCCTTTTTTGTGATGTCGCCTAAGAGCAGTACTATCCTTAAATTGCTCAATAACCCTTCGATTGAACTGTTAAGTTTTAAACGCCACTTGGCTTATAGTAGCCGCTATTCGTTTTTAACCAGTGTCCAAATCGGGGAAGGCATGATTAACTTGGAAAAGAATATTCCCGGACAAGACAAAATACTATTAGCGGCCACAGCCAGTCTCGTTGCCCGTCAGGATTTACATCCTGATATTGTTTACTTGTTGCTCCAGACACTGGTTAAAGTGCATAAAGACGGTGGATTGCTTGAAAAAAAGGAGCAGTTTCCTTCTACCCAATTTGTTGAATTTCCCATGAATCAAAATGCAGCTCAATATTTGGAACATGGGCCAAGTTGGCTACAAAGCATTTTCCCCTTTTGGATAGCCAGTGCATTGGATCGATTAAAAATCATGCTGATTCCCCTAATTGCGATTCTGCTTCCCTTATTCAAGGGTGCTTTTCCGCTATATCGCTGGAGCATCCGCTTCAAGATTTTTCGCTGGTATGGGATATTGCGTGATATTGACAGCGAAATTGATGGGCTCGCTGATTTAGAAGCTATCAAAGAGGAAATGCAACGCATGAAATCCCTGCAAAAAGAGCTGATTGAACAAGTTTCTGTACCGCTTTCCTACATGGGAGAATTTTACGGTTTGCGTATGCATATTCAGTTGGTACTCAAGCGTTTAGAAGAGCGAGAACAGGAAGTTAAAGCGTAGAGACGCACTGCGTGCGTCTCTACGGAAACTATATGAAAACAGTTATAGACGCACGGCAACGCATCTCTACAGAAATGATATGGAAAAAATTAAAGACGCACGGCAGTGCGTCTCTACTATTCTAAACAGGAAACAATATGGACGAAATTTATGAACCACTCAATAACTCTTTACAACATGTCGGTGCCTTGATGGATGCCGCAGAAACACATGGTATCTTATGTGGTTTCTTATGTTCCTCCCAACATTTCTCCTTGGATATCTTGTTTGGGCAAGTTCTTGGAGAAACCGCGACTCAAGATGGTTTAGCTTCAGAATGTCAACAACAATTATTGCTCGTGAAAAATTATACTGTAGAGCAATTAACTTCTTTTAACTGCGAATTTACACCTTTACTACCCAGTGATGACATAGTCTTGTCGGAGCGTACTCAAGCATTAGGCGGTTGGTGTGAAGGATTTTTATTGGGTTTAGGACTGGCCAACGTTGAGACCGATTTATTACCTGATGAGACGAAAGAATTTATTCAGGATATCATCTCAATCTCAAGAATTGCGCCCGCTGATGATACCGAGGAAGAAGAAGATTATATGCAACTTGTTGAATATATTAGAATTGGCATCATAACCTTATATGAAGAACTCACTCAAGCAGATCGAGAAGATGAATAACAGTGAATTTAAAAAACGTCGTCAACAATTAATGGAAATCATGGGCGAGGGGAGTATGGCGATTATACCCGCCGCGCCTGAACATATCCGTAACTGTGATCTACATTATCCTTATCGCCAAGACAGCCATTTTTATTATTTGACCGGTTTTCCAGAAGCACAAGCCCTTGCCGTTCTCGTGCCGCAGCGGAAGCAAGGGCAATACATCTTATTTTGCCGCGAAATACAGCGAAATAAAGAAACTTGGCAGGGTAACCGCGCCGGTTTAGAAGGCGCTTGTGAAATATATGGGGCTGATGATGCCTTCCCCATTACCGATATCGAAGATATTGTGCCCGGTTTAATGGAAAGTTGCCGCCGTGTGTACTATCCAATGGGTTACTATCAGGAATTTGATGATCAAGTGGTGGAGTGGATGAATCAACTCCGCGGCCGTGTTCGCGATGGTGTCGTTGCGCCCAGTGAAATGGTTGCCTTAGACTATGTTCTACAGGAAATGCGTTTGTATAAAACCGAAGCGGAAATAGAAGCAATACGTGCATCAGCCTTCGTTTCTATGCGTGCCCATAAACGCGCCATGCTATTTTGTCGTCCCGGTTTGTATGAATACGAACTCGAAGCTGAGATAGTTCATGAATTAATGCGAAGTGGTTGCCGTGAAACGGCATTTCCCACCATCGTAGCAGGGGGTAAAAATGGGGGTATGTGTCACTACACTGCCAATAGTGATATCCTGAATGATGATGAACTTGTCGTGGTTGATGCTGGGGCGGAACTGGATCACTATGCTTCTGATATAGCACGCACTTATCCCATTAATGGGCATTTTACTAAGCCACAAAAAATCCTGTATGAACTGCTACTTAAAGCGCAACGCGCGGCCATTAATAAAATTTATCCGGGCAATCAATGGAATGAACCTTATCAAGCATCTGTTGAAGTCATCACTCAAGGTTTCATAGAAATCGGCCTATTGGTAGGCAAATTTGATGTGTTGATGGAAGAAGAAGCTTACAAACGTTTTTACACACAGCACCATATTGGTCACTGGCTAGGTATGGATGCCCACGATCCTGGCAATTATAAAGTCGATGAAATTTGGCGGGAATTAGAACCGAATATGGTCATGACAGTCGAACCGAGTCTATCTATTCCGGTTCAAGAAGATATAGCAGAAGAATGGTGGAATATCAATATTAGTATTGAGGATGAGGTGTTGATAACGGAAAACGGACATGAAGTGTTAACGGCCGACTTGCCAAAAACGGTCGCTGAGATTGAGGCCTTTATGGCTGGTGAAGAGGTATTTTGATGAGGCTTATGATTGAGGCGGCTATGATGCAAAAAAGTTGGGCCCAGCCCTGAAATTATTTTTCTAAAATACTATAGCCTAGGGATTTATCCCCCAGGTTTCTTTTTAGAATTGATTGATAACTGAAATGATGCCTGATAATGTATTAGTTCAAGTACATCATATTGATGTGCAATTTCAACAACATACCGCTTTGCAAGATGTGTCACTCAAAATGCAGCGCGATCAGATTATTACCTTAATTGGGCCTAATGGCGCGGGTAAATCGACGCTAGTGCGAGTCATGTTAGGTTTATTAACGCCACACAAGGGTAGCGTTTTTATAAAACCGAACATGCGTATAGGTTATATGCCACAACGCTTAACTCTCGATCCCATATTACCCCTGACAGTGAAACGGTTTCTCACCTTAGGCAGTCTGAAAAAATCGGCCCAACATGTACTGACAGAAGTGGGGGCGGATCATTTGTTCAAGCGCCCACTACAAAGCCTTTCAGGCGGAGAAATGCAGCGAGTATTGTTAGCACGCGCCTTATTACGTGAACCCGATTTGCTCGTACTGGATGAACCGATACAAGGTGTCGATGTTTTGGGACAATATGAACTGTATGAATTGATTGCACAAATTCGTAAGCAGCGCGGTTGTGGCATTTTAATGGTGTCACATGACTTACATATAGTGATGGCGGCCACAGATTGTGTCGTGTGTTTGAATCAAAAAGTGTGTTGCGAAGGGCATCCAAAAACAGTCGTTCAGCATCCAGCTTATTTAAAATTATTTGGCCCAAGGGCGGCAAGGGATTTAGCGATTTATACCCACAGTCATGAACAATGAACAATTATCGCCGATCTTGTAGGGTGGACAAAGGGTTTTTGTTGCTCACCATTCTCGACTCCAATTCCGTTTGGCCTTTCATCAGTGAACTCTTCTGATAACTGATTTCCACTTAAGAAGTTTTTTAGCAAAAATTTATTTCACGCTTAAGTTTCGCTTCGCTATACTTAAGCGTGAGCCTTCGGTGCGCGAAGCTAAATGTGAAACTGATTTTCACTTAAGAACTGATGTTACGCAGACTGATTCTTGGGCGAACACACAGGTTCGCCCCTACACCCAATATTACTGTGGACTCTTGGGCGAACACACCGGTTCGCCCTTACACCAATATCA
>Ga0136651_10001749_pt1 | contig 11985 bp, 10 predicted proteins | sample Mar14236cmmetaG_FD_94867 | JGI IMG/M metagenome (GOLD analysis project Ga0136651, IMG submission 94867) | Marine hydrothermal vent microbial communities from Guaymas Basin, Gulf of California to study Microbial Dark Matter (Phase II) - Marker... ...
CGTCTTCAATATAGATGTGTGCATTCGCATGCACATATCCGTTGAGGGAGAGTATGTAATCTTCTCCTTCTATATCTCTAACTTCAAGGGCAAGATTTGCTATCTTTCCGTCTATTTGTATGCTTCCTCCAGTTTCTTCAATGCTATAGTTTCCCTCCCCTTCATACACCCATTTATCTCCAATATTCCATTTTGGCACATTTTTTGCCAAACTCTTCTCATAAACAACTGGAAAAGGAAAACTAAATAAAACCATGATAGCAAGTAAAATGCAAAATATTCGCCGCCTCATCTATAATATTAAGATGTTGTGTATTTAAATATTTCTAGCGAGTGTGTTTTTCTTTTTAATTGCCACCATAGTCGGATAAGGCAAGAGGATTCTAAATGTTGATTTAGATATAGTGGCTTTTCATTCCTTCATCAATCTTTTTATTTCCTCTTCCATTTGCTTTTCTATTTGCTTAAATCTTTCCTCATATTCATCATTAGGTGTGGTGGCCATTCTGGCTATAGCCTCTTTTGCCTTCAGATTTTTAAGTTTCTCAAAATCAACTCCTTTTTCCACCGCTTCCCTCATTAAATGATAGAATTTTAGCATTATTCGAAGCATTTCATATTGTTTTTTGTATGGGCAATAGGTATCGATTTCATGATATGCATTCTGCTGCAGGAAATCTTCTCTTATGATGCGCGCTCCCTCCAGCACCACTCTATCCAGAGGTGGCAGAGCATCTGGACCCACAAGCCTTATTATTTCCTGCAACTCATCCTCTTTTTGCAGCAAAGCCATTGCCTCATTACGCAATTCAAGCCAGTCCTTGCCAACATTCTCCTCCCACCATTCCTTTACTCTATCAAGATACAAAGAATAGGAACGAAGCCAGTTCACTGCTGGAAAGTGGCGGCGGTCAGCCAAATCGGAATCTAAAGCCCAGAATACCTTAACAATACGAAGTGTGTTCTGAGTAACTGGTTCTGAAAAGTCACCTCCAGGAGGCGAAACAGCTCCAACTATTGAAATCGAACCCTCTCTATCTTTGCTTCCCAATACCTTCACTCTTCCTGCTCTTTCGTAAAATTCTGCAAGGCGAGATGCAAGATATGCAGGATAACCCTCCTCGCCCGGCATTTCTTCAAGCCTTCCGGAGATTTCTCTCAACGCCTCCGCCCACCTGCTCGTCGAATCTGCCATTAAAGCAACATCATAACCCATATCTCTATAATATTCAGCGAGTGTAATACCAGTATATATCGATGCCTCTCTCGCCGCCACAGGCATGTTTGATGTATTTGCTATCAAAATGGTTCTTTCCATTAGCGGATGTCCTGTTTTGGGGTCTTTAAGCTTTGGAAAATCTCGCAGCACTTCCGTCATTTCATTTCCTCTTTCCCCGCATCCAATATAGACAACAATGTCAGCATCGCTCCATCTGGCCAGCTGATGCTGCGAAACTGTTTTTCCTGTGCCGAAGCCGCCTGGAATTGCTCCTGTGCCGCCCTTAGCCATGGGGAAAAAGGTATCGAAAACTCGTTGGCCAGTGATAAGGGGAATACTTGGAGGAAGTTTCTGCTTAAATGGGCGTTGCTTTCTCACCGGCCACTTTTGCATCATTTTAATTTCCTTTCTTCCTTCCTTTGTTTTTATTATAGCCACCGTGTCCTCAACCTTGTATTTTCCTTCCTCAACACTCTCCACAACTCCCTCCTCAATTTCAGGTGGCACCAAGATGCGGTGCTCAACAATAGGCGTTTCCTTAACCACGCCAATAATATCTCCCGCCTTAACTTTCTCTTTTTCCTTAACCTTGGGTATAAACTCCCATTTCTTTCTCCTATTGAGAGCATGAACTTCTATACCTCTTGTGATGAAATCTCCTGCTTTTTCCATTATTTTTGGCAATGGACGCTGAATACCATCATAAATGGATGCGAGCAAACCAGGGCCCAGTTCAACCGCCAGGGGCATTCCAGTATTTATAACAGGCTCTCCCGGCTTCAAACCAGTGGTATCTTCATACACCTGTATTGTCGCCCTATCTTCCTTCAACTCTATAATCTCGCCCACAAGTTCTTCCTCGCCCACTTTCACCAAGTCATACATTTTTGCTCCTTTCATTCCCTTTGCTTTGACAACCGGGCCAGCAACACTAACTATTTTTCCTTTCATTTATTCCACCTCAACTCCTACAGCTCTAACAATAAGCCTTTTGATTGTATCCTCCCCCTCAACCCCCTTCTTTGAAGGAATCTCAACAATTATTGGCGCATCCTTCATGAGACGATGCTGAAAGATTTTATTCTGAAGTTTTCTCACAAATTCATATGTCATAATGAGTATCGCCACATCTCCGTCATTCACCAGTTCATCAAATTTTTCTTCTTCGCTATAACATTCCTCAACACCAGCAAGACGAAGTAATGCAAGCGTGTCCTCATCCCCTATTGCAGCTATCTTCATGCTACCACCACCACTTTCCATGCCTCCGAGGGCATCTCCTCCGCCACCGCCTTGGCTATTGCCTTTAAATTTCTTGCTTCATATTCTTTTTCCACTATAAATCTTATTCCAGGTCCAATGCCTAAAGGATTTTCATTGGCTATATCTGCCACAGCCTTAATCATGTATTTATCAAGCGCCTTTTCCAGCGCCACCACTCCTTCTTTTTCAAAATCAGTTATCGCCTGCCTCAAAAAAGGCATGTACGATGTGCCTTCAAGCATTGAGATTATCTCGGGTATGGAATCAATTTTGAGTAATTCATTAATCTGCCATTCCGAAATTTCCCATCCTCCTGATAATATACTATCCTCAATATTTTTCAGCCCGTAATATTTGCCTCGCAGAATCGTTTTTATATTTATCACATCTATAAGTGTCTTTACAAACTTATCTCTCACCTTTCTGCAGGATTTTGGAAGTTTTGCATCAAGCAAATTTTGAAGTAATTTTTTCTCTATCTCTCTTTCAATTGCCTCAATTGACATATTCTCCTCTATTTCGTAACCATATCTCTTCATTATTTCAAATAGCTCCCCTCTCTCAACATTCCTGATTTCCTCCATGAGTTTTTTTGCAACCTCGCTGAAGACAACATACTCGCCCATTTCTTTCTCCTCTATAATATCTCTTATAGCTTTCTTTATCGCTTCTCCATCCATTTTTTGCAGATATGCATCATAGAAATTTCTCACCTGCTTTGGTGAATCATTTTTCGCCATCTGTATTATTTTTATTAGAGAGGCATCAATACTTTTCTGTATTTCCGTAACACTCCCCCCATCAAGTATAAAATCTCTGCTCACAACGTTATTTTTTAAATCGTCGAGTGTTTTTGCTTCAAGCAGCCTTGCAATTTCCTTTTCATTCAGGAAAGTTGTTGGTATTGCCGAAAACTTTGCGTTTGGATAGGAAAATCTGGATAAAAGTATGAGAGAGGGCATAAATTTGGCAACTACAGCAGCTGTGGCTATAACAATTATTGCTTCAATTATCATGCTCTTCAAATAATCTCTTTGCAATTGCTATTCTTATTTCCTCCTCCTTTCTTTCGAGCATGGAGTCAAATGTCAAATCCATTTCTTTGCTTCCGTCCTTGCTCTTTGCTATTATGCCTCCTATGCCTTTCTTCATTGTTTTCACTTCCACCCCCATTTTCTCTGCGATTTTTTTGTCCTCTTCTCTGGTAGCTACTATATAGAAATCCTTCATTTCCCTTTTAGCTCTCTTGATTAACTCTTTAACAATCTCTCTGTATTTTTTCCCGCTCATTTCCTGCAGTTTTTTTCTAATTTCCTCCATGCATTTCTGTATTATTTCTTCTTTGGCATTTGTTATTTCCATTCTTGCCTCTCTTTTGGCTGCTGCTATAATTTTCTCTCTCGCCCTCTTCGCCTCCTTTTCTCCTTTTGCCTCTATTTTTTTCGCTTCCTTCCTGCCTTCTTCTTTTGCCTTTTTTATTATTTCCTTCGCTTCTTTTTCTGCACTGTTTATAATTCCCTCTATCTCCTTTTCTGCCTCTCGCCTTATTGTTTCTATCAACTGCTCCAGTGACATTTTCTCAGAGTAAGCCAAGGCCAGTCATGAGGAGTATAGCCACAAGTAAGCCAAAGATGGCTATGGTTTCTGGCATCACAGTAAATATGATGCCTCTTGCTGCCACTTCTGGATTTCTTCCTACAGATGCAATACTGGCAGATGCAACCATTCCCTGATTTATGGCAGATATGCCTGTTAAGCCAACAACTGCTCCAATCCATATGGCTGCTGTGCCTATCCATGGTTGAGCTGCAAAATCCACCTTCGCGGCTCCTCCCAACAGTCCTGCGCCCATCATGAGCAATATAGCTGTCAGCAATCCATATACTGATTGAGTCATTGGCAACACTTGCAACACAAGCAGCTTACCGAATAATTCCGGCTTTTCTGCTGTCACAGCCACTGCAGAACTTCCTGCCAATGCCAGCCCGATAGCGGATGCTATTCCTGCTATAGCCACGGCAACCATACAGCCAAGTATTATTTCCTGCTTCGCCGTGCCTTCTGCATCTGCTGCCATAGCCGGTTGCATTAATACCAGCAGCATTGCTCCCACAACCAATATTCTCCATTTCGCTTTCATTTTATTTCCTCCGTATATTTTCTTTTAATCTGGAATGGCATAAATTTCTTTCCTCCACCCTCATAAAATCTGTTGAAGAACTCCACATACTGAAGGCGGAGGGCATGAATAGCTGCTCCCAAAGCCTGGATGAGGAGATTTGCAAAATGGGCAACGACAAGCAGAACGGGCATTAATATTATGCCTATATAAGGAACTATATCCGGCAACAGTTGGGCGACGACATTAAAAGCGAGGGCCATGCCAGCCGTCGCCAAACCCAAAGCAAGGAGACGGGCATAAGAAAGCCAGTCGCCAAGATAGCCAGTAATCTCAAAGAAGCCAAGTGGTCCATTATTTTTAAAGAGGGCGATTAGCCCTATGATTGTAAAAATGATTGCCATGAGTTTAAGCACGCTGCTCAAACTCCATAATTCCAGCAAAGTTTCACCGATAAGCATTCCTCCACCAATTTGCAGTAAAAACCAGGGAATCTGCTCACTAAACACATTCTTTACATGCCCCCTTGCCAGATTTTGATATATGCCGAGGATAAAGCCCAGGTTGAGATGTATCAGACCCAGAATAAGAGCTATGGAAAGAATAAGAACTGGTTTGTGAATTGCATCTATAGGCAATTCGATACCAAAAATCTTCGTTTGATATATCATTTTCTCAACATCCCCATATATGAAGCGGGGGATGAAATCGCCAAAAAAGCTATTAAATAAAAATCCCGTAACAATATTTCCCAAGCCGAGCCATATACCAAGGAAGGACCATGTCCTTATAAATTCGCTTTCCTTAAATTTAATAAAGGCAAGTAATGAGAGAAGGAAAATTACACACCCATAGCCAGCGTCGCCAAGCATGACGGAAAAGAAAATTATGAATGCTATGCCAAGAAATATGGTGGGATTCACCTCATTATATTTTGGTAAAGCAAAAAGCTCGAGAAATGTTTCGAATGGTTTAGCCCATCTAGGGTTTTTTAAATGGATGGGTATGTTGCTATCTGGATTGCGCCTCGCCCTTCTTGTTTTCACCGCACTTCTGCCTTCTGTCACCTCCTCTACAATTTCTTTCACTTTTCCCACATTTTCAGCAAGACACCATCCTTCGATTAGATATGTATATGAGGTTTCGCCAAAATTTCTGTAGATTTCCTTGCGTTCCTTTTCAATATCTATTTCTTCCTTTATAGCAAGTAAATCAATTCTTTTATCTTTATAGATTTTTGCCAGTTGCTTCTTTATTTCCCTCTTTTCCCTCTCAGCTTTCTTTATTCTTTTTCTTATTTCGCTCAACAATTCCTTTGCCCTTCCTTTCCCCTCTACTTTTATTTCCTCGAAACCCTTCAATTTTTTCAAATCTTCTTTCTTTGAAACAGGTGCAACTATAAGAACTGCCCATTTTTCCTCTTTTTTATCCCCTATCTTTTTATAATAAAAAACTAAATCTCTCTCCCTTATAGCATCAAGGTTTGTAGATATGCCAAATTTTATTATAAGATATTTACTCTCTCCAAGCCATTCCACATTTATATCAAAAAGAGATAGGTATTCGAGCTTCTTTTCCTCTCCCTGAAAATATTCTAATTCCTCGTTTATTTCATTTATTCTTTTTTCTTTCTCTAAAACCTCATTTTCAATCTCTTTTAATATGCTCTCTGCCTCTTCTATTATTTCATGCATATCTCTTTTCCTTACCTTCTTCTTCTCCACCTTCTTGCCAATAAGATTTTTTATTCCTTTTTTCTTTGGGGCATAACCTTTCAGAATTTCTATTATTCTTCCTATCCTTAAATCATAGCTGGCAAGTATTCCTGCATCAGGATGTATTCTTCCCTCTTCTATATCTTTATGGGCAACTCTTTCTATTTCCATCAATCCGCTTTCATGAAGTGCTTTGATAACCTCATCACTATCTTTTTTATGCATAAGAATGGTTACCTTTGCCATCTCGCTTGGAAGAAGCATTTTATCCTATTAGTTCCTCAATAATTTCCTCAGCCACTTTTTCCACTTTTTCCATCTTTTTTTCTTTCATGATTTCCGCTTCTCTTTTAGCTTCTTCAATGATTTTCTCCGCTTCTTTCCTTGCTTCCTTTTCCGCCTCCTTTATTTTCTTCTCCGCCTCCTTCTTTGCCTTTTCAATTAATTTTTCTTTTTCTTTCCTTGCTTTCTCCTCTGCTTTTTTTATTATCCACTCCGCCTCCTTCTTTGCCTTTTCAATGTCTTCCATTACTTTAGCTTCCTCCTCCTTTATCTTCCTAATTTCTTCTATCATTTACGCTTCTGAAATGAAGGGATATTAAAAATGTTTTCTATTTGGAGGATTAATTTTAACAAAAATGGAGGAAATGCTCCAAAATTTTTTAACAAAAGTATAGAGGAGATAGCGGATAAATATAATGTATAAACAATTGTTAAAAAGTTTTTTATAGTATATGTGTTTTTATGCACATGTCATTAATAAGTGAGGAAGATGGAGAATATATAAAGGATAGATTCAAAAAAGAGCTTGAAGGAAACGTAAGGATAATTTATTTTACACAGGATTTTGAGTGCCAGTTTTGTAAAGAAACGAGGCAGATTCTGGAAGAAATAGCAGAATTGAGCGATAAAATAAAGCTTGAAATCCATGAATTTGATAAGGAAAAGGAGTTAGCCTCAAAATATGACATTGATAAAATACCCGCAACTTTAATTTTTGGAGAAAAAGAGTATGGCATACGTTTCTTTGGTATTCCTTCTGGCTATGAGTTTTCCACATTGATAGAAGATATTATTCATGCTTCTACGGGAAAAACCGGCTTGAAAGAAGAGACGAAGGAAGAGATAAAGAAAATAGATAAGCCTTTGCACATTCAGGTTTTTGTTACTCCAACATGTCCTTATTGTCCAACGATGGTTCACCTTGCACATCAGATGGCGGTGGAAAATGAAAATATAAAAGCAGATATGGTTGAAGCAATAGAATTTCCACATCTTGCTCAGAAATACGAAGTGATGGGAGTGCCCAAAACGATAATTAATGATAAAAGGGAAATTGTAGGTGCTGTTCCAGAAGAAGTTTTTCTGCAGGAAATAAAAGAAGCAGTAAAATAATGTCGGGGGCGGGATTTGAACCCGCGACCTCCTGATTTCTTAGCGAACCCTTCAGCTGCGCTTATGAGTCAGGCGCTCTAACCAGTCTGAGCCACCCCGACAGACAACTCTTAATATCAATTTCAATATAAAAAAATTGCTTCAGTGAAGTTCGAAAATGGAAAGAGGAAACACAAACCCTCTACTCATTTTTGGGGTAAAATGCTGAGAAGAGCATTGATTTTGGATCCCCAACATTTATATATGATAAAATCCTTGCAAATAAAACCGTCATGGAGCTATTCTATGCTGGTTTTTTAAAGGAGAAATTAAAATGAAAATAGGAAAAATGGTAAAAGATAGAAACATAGTTGAAAATTTAGCCAGAGATGATATCGTTGATGCAACAGAAGTGCAGGAAAAAGCAATTCCTGTTATAGTGGAAGGCAAAGATGCTGTTGTGCAATCTGAGACAGGCTCGGGCAAAACCCTTGCTTTTGTACTACCAATTGTCGAAAAATTGCGTGGCGAGGGCATAAAAGCACTCGTTATAGCACCAACAAGAGAGCTGGCAAAGCAAATAACAAGTGTTTTTAAAAAATACACCCACCTCAAATCAGTGAGTATATATGGTGGGGTTTCAATAAGCAGGCAGATTGAGGAGTTGCAACATGCAAATGTGGCCGTCGGTACACCCGGGAGGCTGCTGGATTTAATTGAAAGAGGAGAGCTTAGGTTATCAGGGATTCAATTTCTTGTGCTTGACGAAGCGGATAGAATGCTTGATATGGGCTTTATTGAGGATATAGAAAAAATTATTGAGGCAACAAATGAGCATAGACAAACGCTTCTTTTTTCAGCCACAATACCAGATGAAGTTATAAGAATAAGCAGGAAATATATGAAGAATCCAATAAAAATTTTGATAGAAAGGAAAACAACGACGGTTAAGCAAAAACACTTATTTTATGTTGTATCTGTAAATGAAAAATTTTCTTTGCTCGTTCATCTTCTTAAAAACAGCAATGGTTCTCATTCCCTGATTTTTTGTGCCACCAAAAAAATGGCTGATAGTGTTGCAGCACAACTCAAAATGTACGGGATAAAAGCAGAGGCAATTCATGGAGATTTGACTCAAAAGCAGCGTGAGCAGGTGCTCCATAAATTCAGGAAAAAGATGGTTAGAGCACTTGTTGCCACAGATGTGGCTGCCCGCGGCTTGGATATTGATGGCATTACCCATGTCTATAACTTTGATGTACCAAATGAAATAGAGATGTACACACACAGGGCGGGGAGAACAGCAAGGATGGGCAATGAAGGTATGGTTATTTCTATTGTAAGCGACAAGGATTATGTTCTTTTTGGAAGAATACACAGGGCAAAGGGAAATCTGGAAGAAGTGGAAAAGCCACAATTCCAAAAAATACCCTTCAAAATAGACAGATATAATAAAAAGAGGCAGAGAAAAGGATATTACAGGAGAAGGTATTAAATTTCCTCGAATCTATCCTTCAATTTTTCCATCACTTTTGGCAGCGTTGTGTATTCCATTTCCTCAAGTGGCAAACGATGCGGTTCAAAGGGGCCGTGGCGGCGCATATATTCAGCGATTTCCATTGCTTTGCGGCGTGTATAATCGAAGGCAACATCATCGAAGAGATCTTCACATCCTGTTAGCATGCCATTTTTAACTTGGAATCCAATCGCTACTACTCTCGGAGGGCCGTCGAAGCGAGTGCATTTTGCATCCTTTACTCCAACAGGCATTATCGGGCCGTTGTGGCTTCCGCGCATCCATCCTGAGACGAGATGTGGGAAGGCAAAAGGCTCTAAAACTTCTCCTAAGGCGGGTAATCCCGATTGACATCTAACCGCTGCCACCGGATCATCTTTGCCAATATATTCACCGGCAATCTGGAAAAGCTTTTCAGTTGAAACTGCTGCCACTGGTTCATTTGATGGAAGTTTTCCACCTTCCTTTGGGAAAACCCTTTTTATAACAAATCTGGATTTTGCCCCAATTAAGGCAAGTAAATCATACATTTCTTCGGGTGTTTTCATAAGAACTCTTTTGTGCTCCTTTATATCCCATACCTCAAATACAAATCCTGCATGCAAACTCGGATCTATAATGAGGCCAGCAGTATTGAATGGGTCGGCAAAAATTCTGTATATGGGCAGATTGAAGGCGCCGGGCTCTGTTTTGTCCATTAAAAAAGCAACAACTGGCTCGGATTTTCTTTCTGTAAATTCCATCTCAGCAATGCCCGGCCCCATGCCCTTTATATTGCCCGAAAAAGCATCTTTCAACAAGTCCTGGCCAGCGCCATAGAAACCGCATTCCTTTGCCACTTCTGTAGCTGCCTTAAAAACATTCCATGCCAGGCCATGAACTTCCTCATTGTCCTCCCCTTTATCGTGTGTCATTATCAACTCCAAATCATCTCCACAATTTGTTACGAAAAAATCTTTTATTATACCCGTCTCTTTTGCTTCTTTGAGTTTCTCCTCTGCCACCTCAATTAATTTCTCATTAACCTTTGCATGCCCGGGGCAACCACCAACATCCGCCTTTATAATGCTAAAAGTTGTCTTCATGATTTGGTAAAGTTTAATTGATTAAATCTTTTACTGTTTGCCATTATTAACACCGATTTGTTTTATGAATACGAGAGTAGTGTTGATGGCACTTCTTCTCATATGCAGATAAGTCAAGTATGAAGATGATACTCAGCCATATCAATGGCTTTGGGGTGAAAAAGCTTTTGGAAAACATACAATAAAAGTTGTGGCATATAATGTGGAAAAAACTAAGAGGCAAGATGAAATTAAAATCATAATTTTCAATTTTTGAGAGCGAGATATGTTGATTCCTTTCACAGCAAATTATTTTATACATCTCTGTAATATATACGAGGAGGTAAGATGAGAGGACTACTTGCCATATTTATGAGTTGTTTGGTGCTTTTTGGTGGAATCAGCATAGTTCCAACAAATGCAGCAATTGTTTCAAAACATGCAATGCTTGAGATACCATCGCCTCGTATCCTCGATGATGGAGAATATATCAGAGTGGCATTAGATGAAGAATTGTATGTGATGGCTCCCGGCAAACCTTTGCTTCCGCGCCTGCTCAAAGTGTTTGAGCTGCCATTTGGTGCCAAGGATGTGAGCGTGGATGTAAAAATAAGCGATGTGCATGAAACTTATGTATCTAAAAAAATAATGCCATCGCCAGCCCCTATGCCGCTGACGCCAATAAAAGGATATGTTCCACCTCGCAAAGACAGCACAATTTACAGCAGTCATAAGCTATATCCATCAGAATGGTACAGTTATCGGATTGGTTGCGGATTAAATGAAAGAAACGAGCATGTCACTTTTGTAGTGGTGAATATCTATCCAGTGAGATATATTCCGGCTGAAAATAAGATAATAAGTGCGGAAAAGGCCGAAATAAGTATAAACTATAGGCCACCAAAAGATATGCTTCCTAAAAAGAGTGTATATGATATGGTAATAATAGCTCCTTCTGAATTCACATCCGAGCTTGAAAAACTTGTAGAGCATAAAAACAATCACGGCGTAAAAACAATCCTGAAAACAACCGAGGAAATATACGCAGAATATAGCGGAAGAGATGAGCCAGAGAAAATAAAATACTTCATTAAAGATGCAATAGAGGAGTGGGGAATAAAGTATGTTCTGCTGGTTGGGGGTCTAAAATCTCTCATATATGCAAAGCCACGCGATAATAAAAATTGTGGAGAAAGTGGATGGTATATTCCAGTGAGATATTCAAACCTCGTTTCTGGAGAGCCTGGATACCCCTGCGATTTATATTACGCCGACATCTACAAGGAGGGAGGAGAATTTGAAGATTGGGATAGCAACGGCAACGGAATATTCGCAGAATGGAGCGGGGCAGAGGAGGGCGAACCACCCCAGGATATTATGGATTTATATCCTGACGTAGCTGTTGGCAGGCTTGCATGCAGGAATATAAAAGAGGTAAGAGATGTGGTTAATAAAATCATAAATTATGAAAACAATGCATATGGCTCTGAATGGATTCGCAGAATACTCGTTGTTTCAGGCGATGGCTTCTTGGACCAGATGGATTTGAACATAAGCTGGGATACAAATGGTTTGCCAGATGGAAAATACACCATATATGCTCAGAGCATAAATGATGAGGGCGAAGAAGGGCCGATAGATGAAACTCATATCACGATAGACAGAAGTAAAGAAACAAAACTCACATTCAATCATGATGACTATCTTATACCAGA
>Ga0136651_10001756_pt1 | contig 11954 bp, 8 predicted proteins | sample Mar14236cmmetaG_FD_94867 | JGI IMG/M metagenome (GOLD analysis project Ga0136651, IMG submission 94867) | Marine hydrothermal vent microbial communities from Guaymas Basin, Gulf of California to study Microbial Dark Matter (Phase II) - Marker... ...
GAATTACACCCGGCCACCGAGGACGAGCTTCTGGCGGCGGGGATCGTCGCCGGATACGCCTCCCCCGTCGGACTGAGCGGGGTGCGCGTGGTGGCCGACGATTCCATCCAGAGCGGCGTCAACTTCGTCGCCGGCGCGAACCGCGAGGGCTACCACCTGCTGAACGTGAACTACCCCCGCGATTTCCAGGTGGATCTGCTGACGGACATCGCCCTGGCCCAGGATGGCTACCCCTGCCCGCGCTGCGGGGGCACATTGCGCGAGAAGCGGGCCATCGAGGTGGGACGCCTGTCGAAACCGGGCACACATTTCAGCCAGGCAATGGGAGCCACCTATCTGGACGGGCGAGGACAGGCCCAGCCGTTGGTGATGGGCGCATATCGTTTGCCACTGGATCGGCTGTTGGCCGCCATCGTCGAGCAGCACCACGACGCGCACGGCATCATCTGGCCGACTGGCGTCGCGCCCTACCAGGTGCATATAGTGGCCCTGGGCCTGGACAAGGAAACGGTAGCCGCACAAGCTACAGCCCTGTACGAGGACCTGCTGGCCCGTGGCTACGAGGTGCTCTTCGACGACCGGAACGAGAGCGCGGGAGTCAAATTCAACGACGCCGACCTGATCGGTATCCCCTTGCGGTTGACGATCAGCTCGCGCAGCCTGCGGCGTGGCGGGGTAGAGATCAAGCCACGCTGGGAACGGGAAGCGCGCATCGTGGCCACGGACGACGTTGGCTCCGAGATCGAGCGTCTGCTGGCCCAACACGTAAGGGTTCATAAAGAAATAACTTCCCGTTTTTGAAACCATCGGCTGCCGTAGGGCAGGTTGGCGGCGAGTCAGGCATACAACCGCCTCTTGTTGGCCACATCCGTCGGTGGTCACCTCCATCAAAGCAGATCACCAAAGCCGCCTACCTGCCATCCCGCGAAACGGCAGGTAGGCCGCTCTTCCGTTTTCCTTAACATAACTCTGGGCTTGTCATGGCCCGCCCGTGACCCGCCGGCTCTGTCAAAGTCGCGGCCGACCTGCCCTACGAAATCGGGAAGTTATTCTTTTACGACGTAAATTTTGCGGATTAGCGCAGAACTCACGCTGACCGTTCCCCATCTGGCGATCATGGCACCCGCCAGCCGATCACCTCGTACACCTCAACTGCCTCCTGCCGCCCCTTGACCGACAGCAGCCCCATTTCCCGCACTTGCACCTGCTCTTTCACCCGCTCGTATGTGGCCTGACTGATCAAAATCTGCCCAGCCTCGGCTGCACCCTCCAGGCGAGAGGTCAGGTTGACGGTATCTCCGATGGCGGTGTATTCGAGCCGTCGCCGGCTGCCGATGCTGCCTACCACAGCCGGGCCGGTATGGATACCGATGCCATACCGCAGCGTCTCCTGGCCCTCGTTCAATTGCGCGACGGCGGATTGCATGGCCAGCGCGGCCTGTATAGCCCGCTGCGCGTGATCGGCCTGGGGCAATGGGGCATTGAACAGAAGCATGATCCCATCGCCGACGAATTTATCCACCGTGCCTCCGTGGGCGAAAGCTACCTCGGTCATCCGATCCAAGTGACGGTTGAGAACATCCACCACCTGGCGAGGGCTTCGCTTCTCCGAGAAGCCGGTAAAACCCCGGATGTCGGCGAAGAGAACTGTGACCTCTTGCTCACGGGCTTCTTCCAGAGCCACGGCCTCCGGCCGGGAGAGAATTTCATCAACAATAGCCGGGGCGACGTAGCGCGCGAACAGGTCTGTCACCCGTCGTTTCTGACGTTCCTCCAGCAGGAAACGCCCGGCGACAATGACCACGTAACTCAGCGACAGACTGAGGACCGGATACAGCAAGTCGAGCACCAGACCACGATTGAAGGCAGAAAAGGCAAGGAATACGTAACCGATGCCCAAAAGCGAGGAACAGAATATGCCCCCCAGCAACCGCAGGCGGGGCAGGATGAAACCGCTGAGCAGAGCCAAAGCAAAAATAGTGATCACATCGCTCGTCAGGCTTTGCCGGCGCAGGAAACGGTGCTTGAGAATGGTGTGAATTATGTTGGCCTGCACTTCCACCCCAGACATTTGCTGGCCATAATGCGAAGTGGGTACTACGTGCTGATCGCTGCTGCCCGTCAGTTCCATCTGGCCCACCAGCACGATTTTGTCCCGGAAAGCAGATGGCGGCACCGCCCCGGATAGTACATCGGCATAGGAGACAGCAGGGAAGCTTCCCGGCTCGCCGACAAAGTTGATGAGCATTCTCCCCCAGCGATCCACAGGGATGACGAGGGAACCGATGGCCAAGTGACCGTCGTTCAGTTCAATCGCCGATTCCTGGGTCAGCCCCAGATAGTGGCGCAAAACCTGCAAGCTCAGTGCCTCTACCAGACGATCATCTTTTTGAATGATCAAAGGCACGTGTCGCACCACGCCGTCGTAGTCCGGCAGGACGTTGACCGCACCTAAGCCAGCGGCATGGGACTGCAAGGCAGGTGGAGGATAGAGCAGGGCCTGAGCTTGAATCAGCCCGGCCCCAGTTCGTTCTGACAGGATGGCTATGATGGGATAGACGATGTTCCCGGCCTGCCTCGTCGCCCCGGCCAGCACCGGTCCCTCGCCCTCCCGTTCCTCGAACAGGATGTCTATGGCCACTACGCGAGCCTCACTCAGAGCCTCAATAAGCCGGGCGTGTGTAGAATGAGGCCAGGGCCAGGCTCCCAACTGCTCCGCGCTGGCGTCGTCAATAGCTACAATAACAATTTCGTTGCCCGGCAGGACATCTCCGTGCAGGAAATCGGCGCTCCTCAGTTGCCAGGTGCCGAAGAAGCCCAGCATCCGGGCCAGGGAGAGAAGCAGCCCCACGACCAGTCCCAGTAACAACCCCCAGGCAGCGTGCCTGGGGGTCAAGTCCGGCCGTGGGGGCCGGCGGCGATTTTGTGCGGCAATTTTGTCCTTGCTGTGCAACGGGCCTATCCTCCGAGAATGTTTTCTGTCAAACTTTCACAAAGACATCGAGGATCGAACGATAGCTGTATGGGGAATGCCCGATGCTATCACTGTCGCTATCACTGTCACTATCGTTGTCATTATCGTTGTTACCGCCGTTATCATGTCCATTGCCATTGCCATCATGCTCCGGCGTCTCGGTTGGCTCCGGTGTCTCTGTCGGCTCCGGCGTCTCAGTCAATTCCGGTGTCTCAGTCAATTCCGGTGTCTCAGTCAATTCCGGTGTCTCAGTCGGCTCCGGGGGCTCGGTAGGTTCAAGCGCATACGTCGGCGTCGGCATCCCCGGTGACGGGGTAAGTAGCGGCACCGGTGTGGAAGGGGGTTGATCTGGCTGTACCATGGTCATCTGCCCGGCCGGGACCTCCGTGGTCACATTTTGTGCTATCACATCTACGGTCCCTTCAATTACCACTACCTGGGTAGTGCCGGCTATCGCCCGCACTATGAACTCCGTGCCCCGCACGGCTGTGATGGCAGTGGGCGTTTCAATCTCAAAGCGGGAAGCCGGGTCGAGCAACCGCCGAACACGATTGTACGTCTGGCCAACCCACTGGTGGATGACGATGACCTTGCCACCGCCATCTCGTCGCGAGAGCAGTTGGGAGAGGGTTACCTCAGTTTCGGCTTCCAGGCCGGTCGTGCTGCCGTCAAAGAAGGTCAGAGTGGCGGATGAGAACTGCCCGGTACGAATGCGGTCACCGACCTCGACGACACCACCGCGTACCACCGGCTGCCAGGTAGCGCGGCCGGCGGGTAGGACCTCGACCACACCATTCACTTCGCTCAAGGTGGCTGTGCGGCTGATGATGCCTCCGCGCCAGGTCTGAAAGAGGACGCCTCCTGCGACCAACAGAACGAGCACTGTTACCGCCGCCAGGGCGAATCTGAAAACCGGCTTGCTTTTCCGCATGGTTGGTTTCTCCTTTCCTCTGAACAGGGTCGCTATCTGCCCTATATAACGGACGAAAGGAGAAGGAGATACGGCCTGGCGGCGCTGCTTCTCGGCCAGGGCCTCTAGCATGCGCCGTTTGCCCGCGTTAAAAGCACGCCGGCTTGATTGCGGCTGAGGTAAGCGGCTCACGTCAAGAGCTGTTTCCAGCAATGGTCGTAGAGTGGCAGCTTGCTGCGGATAACGGGCCAGGCAGTCATCGAGAGTAGCCTGTCCGCTCTGCAGCAGGGTCAGACATTCATCGAGAGCACGTTCAACATCACGCTTCACTGCCACAATCTCCTAAACGAGTAACAAAGAATCACTTCGGTCAAACAATCTCCAATGCCACGGTGTTCCGTCTACCCCGATGCCCAGGCAGGCAAGCACTGGGAAAGACGACCTGTTCGAGCAAACACCGAGCGTTGTGCTGCATGGGGCAGGGTAAGAATAAAGGTACTGCCCTGTCCCGGTCCATCACTCTCGGCCCACACCTGTCCTTGGTGAGCCTTAACAATCGCCTTGACGACCGCCAACCCCAGCCCCATCCCGTCAAAGCGGCGGGCAATAGAGCCATCCACCTGGTAAAAGCGGTCGAAGATGCGATCAATGTCCTCAGCCGGAATTCCGATGCCCTGGTCTGTGACCTCCACGCGCACCCCGTTTCCCCCAGAATACAGGCGCACAATGATTGTCCCGCCGTCAGGACTGAATTTGATTGCATTGTCCAGAAGCTGCTCCAGCGCCCCGATCAGCCGTAGGGGGTCGCCTGTCACCAGCGGCAGTTCGGGTGGGCTGTCCAAGAGCAGCGTTATGCCAACTCTCTCGGCCCTCTGCCGCACTATCTCCGCCGCTGCCCAGGCGACGGTCATCAGATCAACCGGCTCCTGGCTCAGACTATCCGGTTTCAGTTCGTGCAGGGTGGTGATAACCTGCACCAGCTTTGCCAGCTCCTTGATCTTGTCCACAGCGACGGCAACGGCCTGGCGTCGCATCTCTTCGTCCAGTTGATCATCGGCCAGTAGTTCTAAGTAGCCACTCACCACAGCCAGGGGAGTACGCAGTTCGTGAGCAACGTTGCGGATGAAGTCATCCTGTAGCCGCTCCAACTCAACTTCACGGCGTTTACAGGTCTTTCTCACCTGAATAACCCGCCGCTCCTCGATCACCGTTGCCAGAACTACTCCGCCCAGCGTCGCCAACCCCAACGCCGTAACCGGACTCGTGCTGATCAGCCCAGGTTCCCAGCTATTGGCGTCGCTGAAGGCAGTAAGAGCCTCTCCAGTAATCAGGCTGCCAAAGAGTGCAATCGTCACCCCCAAGACAATTTGGATCACTGTGCGCATCTCGGTTTCCCTCCTCCCCCCACCAACGTTTATTCACTCTGACTAACGGAGGAGGTGGCAACGAGATACGGGTTATATCGAACGCAATTGAGAAGCGCGAGAATAGGTCATCCTTTATGCGTCTCTTTACCTGTCAATGAGCCGTAATGCGTGTTCCGTGTTCCGTGTTGCGTGTTCCGTTCCACCATGCACGTAACACGACTTGACGGATCAAAAGCGTGCGTCCTTCTCGAGGACGCGCCGCAGTGCGGCCAGGGCGCGATGTTGTAGCGACTTGACAGCACCCACGGGTTTGTTCAACACGCGGGCCACTTCCGTATTGTTCAACCCTTCGATGAACTTGAGCAGGATAACCCGGCGTTGATCTTCGGTGAGGCGAGCGAGGGCAACAGCCAGCCGTCGTTGAGTAAGTCCGCGCTCCGCTGCTAGTTCCACATCATCGCTTTCCGCCACCAATTGCTCATCGAGGGAAAGCATTATCGCCTGACCGGCCCGTCGCCGGTAGTCTATGACCAGATTGCGGGCGATGGTGTACAGCCAGGCCAGGATGGGCCGGCCGCGATAGGTGAAAGCATCTATCTTCTCCACCATCCGCACGAAGACCTCGCTGGTCAGGTCCTCGGCCGTGGCCGTATCCCCCACCCGGTAGTAGATATAACGGTAAATGACTGGCTGATGCCGGTCGTAGATTTCAGCAAAGGCGGCCGGGTCACCCTGCTGCGCCCGCTGAATTAGTCTGACTTCGTCGCTAGGCGTCCTCATCAATGACGATGCTCCGTTTATCTCAACGCTGTCTCCACTTGCGCTATAATTATACCTCATTCCATCCAATAGCGAAAGTTGGGCCTCACCGAGTGGGTTCAGAAAAAGCACTGGGAACGCCTCTACAAGTTGGAGGGCCAGCAGAATAGGACAAATTGCCAATTTGTCCTACGCCCTCACGCATTAGCCAAATATCGCAGTGTGTGCTAAAATATGGATAAGACCTCCGAGGTCTAGCCGAGACTGTATTGCCTCTAATCTGGCTCTGGACGATTGAAAATGATTTCAGACATTGACCATTTGCTTGAAGAACTGAGGGACGAGACACGAACCGTCTCGATTGCCTGCCTGTACAAGCTGTCGGGCCTCGATCACGAGGAGATTGAACGCTTCTCCGCTGTCTGGCCCCAGGTCCCGGCGATCCGGCGGCGGAAGATTGTCTCCCACTTGGTGGACATCGCCGAGGCCAACTTCGAGGCGGATTTCGACGCGGTGTTCCGCGCCTGCTTTACCGATGAGGATGAGTTCGTGCGCACGCAGGCTATTGAGGGGCTATGGGAGAACGAAGACATCAAATTAATCCGCCCGCTGATCGCATTCCTGCGCGATGACCCCTCGGTCGCCGTGCGGGCTGCGGCAGCGACATCGCTGGGCCGCTTCGTCCTGCTGGGTGAGCTGGAGAAGCTCTCCCCAACGCTGACCAACGCCGTCTGCGAGGCGCTGTGGGAGATCATCCATTCCTTTGAAGAAGAGAACATTGAAGTGCGCCGGCGAGCCATCGAGTCCATGGCCTACTCGGGCGAGGAAGCTATGGCGGAGGTCATTGCTGATGCCTACGCTGACGACGGGCGAATGCGAGTGAGCGCCGTGTTCGCCATGGGGCGCAGCGCCGATCCCCGTTGGAGGAGCATTGTGCTGCGAGAGATCACCAATCCCGACCCGGAGATGCGTTACGAGGCGGCCCGCGCCTGTGGTGCGCTGGAAGTGGAGGAGGCAATTCCCTATCTGCGCAATCTCGTCTACGACGACGACCGTGAGATCCAAGAGGTGTCCATCTGGTCACTGGGACAGATCGGCGGAGAGGAAGCCCGTCGCATCTTGGAAGCCCGTTACGAAGAAGCCGACGAAATCCTGTGCGAGGTCATCGAGGACGCCCTGGGTGAGTTGGCTCTGCGTGGCGGCGAAGTGGATTTTCTGCTGTTTGGCCTGGATGCGAACGATTGGCAGGGAATAGACGAATGACAGGGAATCAGTGACGAATCTGCTGCCCATTTTTTACACCAACATCCTGCCCATCTTCATAGTCATCGGCATGGGCTACGCCCTGGAGCGCATCCTGCGGCTGGAAGTCAAACCAGTCTCTCGCGTAGCATTTTACGTGTTGGCACCGTGCTTGGCTTTCTCCTCGCTGGTCGAGAACCAAATAAGCGGCGACGAGTTGGGACACATCGCGGCTTTTGTCGCACTCATCACCATCACCGTGGGAGTATTGACCTGGCTGGTGGCGCACACCTTGCACCTCAGTCGTCCCGTGGAGAGTGCCCTGCTCTTGAGCACAATGTTCGTCAACAGCGGGAATTACGGCATCCCGCTCAACCTGTTCGCCTTTGGCGAGGCGGGACAGGCACGGGCGATTATGTATCTGGTCATTTCGGCCACGCTGGCGAATACCCTCGGAGTGTACCTGGCCGCCCGTGGTCGAGCGACAGGCAGCAACGCCCTGCGCAACCTGGTGAAAGTACCGTTGGTATATGCGGTACTGCTGGCCGGCGTGGTGAGATTCAGCAGAGTGACGGTTCCTGCCCCGTTATTCAACGCGGTGAACATAGTCGGCAGAGCATCGGTACCGGTTATGCTGCTCGTCCTGGGCATGCAACTGGCGCGGACTTCCGTCACCCGCGATCTGGGGACCATCAGCCTGGCGACGTTTATCCGCCTGATTGTCACCCCGGCACTGGCTTTCGGTCTGGCCGCCGTGATGAGCCTGCGCGGAGTTACCCGCCAGACAATGATCGTCGAAGCCAGTATGCCCACGGCCGTCACCAGCACCATCCTGGCCCTGGAATTCGACGCCCGGCCCGACCTGGTCACCAGCGTAGTGTTTCTCTCAACCCTGCTCAGCCCGCTGACGCTGACGGTGATCATCGCTCTGGTGCAGTAGGGGTTGGCAGATGGGCAGATCGTTGTCGTTGATAAACTGCCGGGCAAATAAACGTGGTGCGTGGTGCGTGTTCCGTTCCATCACGCACCACGAAACACGCAACACGTGCCCAGCATAGGAACTACATCCGATGAGAACACTAAACACGAAACACAGAACAATCTGGCCCTTAATTATTCTGTCCACCGCTGCTCTGAGCCTCCTACTCGCTCCCGGCTTGGCTGCGGCGCAAGGTGTAGACGAGGGTATCACGGTTACGGCCAACACCGTGCATTACGTGTTCGGCCAACGTGTGACCTTCCACCTGGAGGCCAGCAGCCCCTCGCCGATCACTCACGCCGTGATCGCCTATCGGACCGCGGATAATCAGGGCACCAGCGTGTTCTCCCTGTCTTTCAATCCCGAATCTCAGGTGAGCCTGGACCACGTGCACGAGATTGACCGTGGCTACCTCAAGCCTTTTGTGACCATCGAGTACTGGTGGGCGCTGGAGAACGAGGCCGGCCAGCAGGTGAACACCCCGCTGCAGAGCTTCACCTACGAGGATCATCGTTTTGGGTGGCACACGGCCAACGGCCCGAACGCCGCCGTCCACTGGTACGCCGGTGATGCTGTCTACGCCCAGGCCGCACTCGACATCGCCACTCGCTCCCTGGCCCGCGTCGGTCATGAGTTGAACGTCACCCCGTCCGGCCCGCTGCACCTCTATCTCTACGCCAGCATCGAGGACTTGCAAGGCGCACTCTTGGCCCGGCAGCGAGAATGGATCGGAGGAGAGGCATTTCCAGAGCTGAATACCCTGTTGATCGCCGTGCCTCCCACAGAAGGGTACACGCTGTTCATGCGGCGCATCATCCCCCACGAAATCACTCACATTCTGCTGCACCACGCCACGGGCGGAGCCATAGCCCGCGTGCCTCCCTGGCTGAACGAGGGACTGGCCACGTTCAACGAAGAACTGCCAGACCCCGAGGCGGCGCTGATGCTCCAGACTGCGTTGAAAGAAGATCGCCTGCTGCCGCTGGATAGCCTGTGCGGGACGTTCCCCTCGGACGGCGAGCAGGTCCGCCTGGCCTACGCGCAGAGCGCCAGTCTGGTGCGTTTCGTGCGTGATTACTACGGCGAGCAGGTCATCGCCGACCTGGTCAACGCCTACGCCGACGGGATGTCCTGCCGGGGCGCGGTAGATCGCGTGCTGGGGCTTTCGTTGGAGCAATTGGACTCTCGCTGGCGAGCTTATCTGGGGGCGCAGACCCCGCAAGCGGCACTGTGGCGAGCAGCCGCTCCCTGGGTACTGCTGGCCCTGGGTAGCAGCCTGATGGTCCTTCTGTACCTGGACTTGCCCGCGCTACTGCGTCGCCGGGAGCGCCAACACACCGATGCAGACACCAGCCCACGTCTGGTCTAAGTGTCACGACAAACTACATGAGGTAACACCCCCTCGCCCTGCGCGCCGCTGTTCTAACGAAAATCTAACACCCCTCTAATACCCCTCTAACACGATACAGGTAAAATAAGCAAATAAAGAGTACAGTACTACCCGGAGGTAAACCAATGTTTTTCTTCGACCCGATGTATTTACTATTCGCACTGCCCGCGCTGCTGCTGGGTCTGTACGCCCAGCTCAAGGTGCAGAGTGCGATGAACCGCTATTCGCGCGTGCCGGCGGGCAAAAGCGGCGCGGAGGTGGCGCGAGCGATACTGGACGCCCACAACCTGTATGATGTGCGGATCGAGGAATCGCGCGGCTTTCTCTCGGACCACTACGATCCTATGAAACGAGTACTGCGTCTTTCCCCGCAGGTGGCGCGTGGGCGATCAGTGGCCTCGGTGGGAGTGGCCGCCCACGAGACCGGGCACGCCTTGCAGCACGCGACCGGCTACTGGCCGCTGCAGATCCGTACCGGGATGGTACCCGCCGTGCAATTCGGTTCCTGGCTAGGGCCGAGCATCTTCTTCATCGGCTGGCTGATCAGCGGCTTTGCCCCTGAGGTGGGGAACTCGCTGCTCTGGCTGGGCGTGTTTTCCTTCGCAGCGGTGGCCGTTTTCGCCATCGTCACTCTGCCGGTGGAATTCGACGCCAGCCGCCGGGCCAAATCCATGCTGCAACGCTACTTCATGATAGATCAGCAAGGGATGATTGGCGTCAACCGGGTACTGGACGCGGCCGCATTAACCTACGTGGCCGCCGCCGTGCAGGCCATCTCCACCCTGTTGTACTACGTGTTCTTGCTCTCCGGCTCTTCGCGGCGGAGGAGATAGAGGCGAGAGCAAGGGAGCGAAAGCTGCCACAGCCGGCGGCTTCTCTACTTGCGTTTTTGGCTAATTTAAGTATACTTAACCCATCAGTCGTACTATAGAGGTGTGCCGATGTCTGACATCTGGTCCCGTCCCCAGTATACCTATTCCGGCGGATTGTAGCGCGTGCTACGGCCATCGCGCCGTGCCACGCTACAATCCGCTTGCCCAGGACCCACGAAACGCTCGTGGGTCTTTCAGTTTCCCCGTTATACTCAGCGCGATTTGGTTCAGTGCAAACAGGGCCAGGCCTGATGCGCACTTTTGACGGCGTGTTACGTGTTGCGTGTTCCGCCCCATCACGCACTACGCAACACGAATCACGTTTCACGTCTCATTGGCAGATAAAGAGCGTATACGCGATCTGTATCATTCACGAGGAGCAGGCATAATGAAACCCATAGACGAACAAATGTCCATTCTCATGCGGGGCGTGGACTTCGGCGACGAACAGATTACAGAGACGATGGGGCGAGAGCTGCGCGAGCGTCTGGCCGAGGGGCGGCCATTGCGCGTGTACTGCGGCTACGACCCCACGGCCCCGGATCTGCACCTGGGTCACACAGTCACCATCCGCAAGCTGGCCCAGTTCCAGGAGCTGGGTCACGAGGTCGTGTTCCTCATTGGCACGGGCACCGGCCTCATCGGTGATCCCAGTGACAAGGACAGCGCCCGCCCTCAACGCACGCCCGAGGAACTTCAGGCTCTAGCCAAAACCTACACCGACCAGGTGTGGAAAATCCTCGATCCGCAAAAGACAATAGTGCGCTACAACAGTGAGTGGCTGACTAAGCTCATGCTCGAGGACGTCATCAAGCTGGCCTCCAACTTCACCGTCCAACAGTTCCTGGCCCGCGATAATTTCAGCAAACGTTACGCCAAAGGCGATCCCATCTGGCTGCACGAGTTCTTCTATGCTTTGATGCAGGGCTATGACGCCGTCGCCTTGCAGACCGACGTGCAGATCGGTGGCACTGACCAGTTGTTCAATCTGATGGCCGGACGCAAGATCATGGAGGCTTTTGGCCTGCGGCCCCAGGTTTGTCTCACCTTCCCCATCCTGGTGGGCACCGACGGCCACCTGCGCATGAGCAAGAGCACGGGCAATTACATCGGTATTGACGAGCCGCCGGAGCAGATGTACGGTAAGGTGATGAGCCTGCCCGATCAGGCGATGAGCAACTACTTCAACCTGGTCACCCGCTGGACGCCCGCCGAGATCGCCCGCATTGAAGCGGACTTGAAAAGCGGAACCCTGCACCCCCGTGATGCGAAAATGAAGCTGGCCAGGGAAATCGTGAGCATCTTCCACGGCGATGCAGCGGCAGAGGCCGCCGAGTCCCACTTCCGCACCGTGTTCCAGAAGCGAGAGCTGCCACCGGATATGCCGGCTTTCACCGTCAGCGGGCCGGTCAACGTCGTGGAACTGTTGACTCAGTCCGGTCTGGCAAAGAGCAAGAGTGC
>Ga0136651_10001759_pt1 | contig 11939 bp, 11 predicted proteins | sample Mar14236cmmetaG_FD_94867 | JGI IMG/M metagenome (GOLD analysis project Ga0136651, IMG submission 94867) | Marine hydrothermal vent microbial communities from Guaymas Basin, Gulf of California to study Microbial Dark Matter (Phase II) - Marker... ...
GAATCTCACGTTACAGTACACAAACCGCCTATCCAAGGCGAGATTCTTCACCTCCGCTGCGCTCCGGTTCAGAATGACAGGCTTATGACCGAGGGCTTGCCCCACTCTATTGAGAAGATACCTGTTCCGCATAGTCCTGTTCTGCATACATAACCTTTCCCTCCCCTGAAAGAGTCTGCTACCGTTCCTCCAACGCTGCCACGCAGGGCAGCACCTTGCCTTCCAGGAACTCGAGGCTGGCCCCGCCGCCGGTGGACACGTGACTCATCTGATCCACCAGCCCGGCCTGCCGCACCGCCGCCGCGCTGTCGCCGCCGCCGATGATGGTGATCGCGTCCCTGTCGGCCAGGAGTCGCGCCACGGCAAAGGTGCCTGCTGCAAAGTTGTCCATCTCGAACACGCCCAGCGGCCCGTTCCAGACCACCATCTTGGCCCCGCCCAGCGCCGACCTGAACGTGGACACTGTCTTGGGACCGATGTCGAGGATGCGCCAGCCGGGAGTGACCTCGTTGGGGGCCACGATCCGCATACGGGCGTCGTTGTCGAAAGCATCGGCGATGACCACGTCCACCGGCAGCACCAGCGTGCCCCCGGCCTGCTTGAGCAGCGACGCGGCCGTCTCCACGGCCCCCTCTTCGATCAGCGAATCGCCCACCTCAAAGCCCATGGCCTTGAAAAAGGTATTCGCCATCCCGCCACCGATGAGCAGGCGGTCGCATTTTGCCAGCAGGCTCTCAATGACGCCGATCTTGTCAGAGATCTTGGCCCCGCCCAGGATGGCGACGTAGGGGTGCTCAGGGCTCTCGGTCGCCTGCCCCAGGAACTCGAGCTCCTTCTCCATCAAAAACCCGGCCACGGCCGGCAAATAGTGCGTCACTCCCTCGGTCGAGGCGTGGGCGCGATGGGCCGCGCCGAAGGCATCGTTGACGAAAATATCGGCCAGTGAGGCCAGTTGTCTGGCAAATTTGGGATCGTTGGCCCGCTCCTCCGGGTGGAAGCGAGTGTTCTCCAGCAAAATGACGTCGCCCGGCTGCATCGCCTCGACCGCCGCCTCGATCTCCGGGCCTACGCAGTCGCCGAGTTTCTGCACCGGGCGGCCTAAAAGTCCCGCCAGCCGCGCCGCCACAGGATCGAGTCTGAACTCTGGCACGACCTTTCCCTTGGGCCGGCCCAGATGCGAGCACAAGACAAGTGCCGCGTCTTGCTCCAGCAGATAGTTGATCGTGGGGAGTGCGGCTCGGATGCGCGTGTCGTCCGACACGGCTCTCTCTTTGAGCGGCACGTTAAAGTCCACGCGCACCAGCACACGCTTGCCGCGCACATCCACGTCACGAATGGTTTTTTTGTTCATCAGGTCTCCTTGTCGGAAGTAGACAAGTAGACAAGGCGCGGTTGCCCTTGTCTACTTGTATCCTTGTTTCCTTGTCTACTTCTCTGCCATCAGCGCCGCCAGGTCGGTCATGCGTGTCGAGTAGGCCCACTCATTGTCGTACCAAGCCACCACCTTGACCAGGTTGCCGCCCATCACCATGGTGCATAGGCCATCCACGATGCTGGAACGCGCGTCGCCCTTATAGTCCATCGAGACCAGCGGCTTCTCGGAGTAGCCCAGGATGCCCTTCATCCGGCCTGCGGCAGCGGCCTTGAAAGCCGCGTTGACTTCCTCGGTGGTGGTCGTCTTTTCCAACTCGGCCACAAAGTCCACGATGGAGACGGTCGGCGTGGGAACGCGCAGGGCGAAGCCGTCGAACTTGCCCTTCAGTTCTGGGATGACCAGAGCCAGGGCTTTGGCCGCGCCGGTGGTGGTGGGGATAATGTTCAGCGCCGCCGCCCGCGCCCGTCGCATATCCTTGTGAGCCAGGTCCAGGATACGCTGGTCGGTGGTGTAGGAGTGGATGGTAGTCATCAGTCCCTTGACGATGCCAAAGTTGTCAAAGACAACCTTGACCGCCGGGGCTAGGCAGTTGGTCGTGCAAGAAGCGTTGGAGACGATGTGGTGTTGCGCCGGGTCGTACATTTCATCGTTCACGCCTAGAACCACCGTCAGGTCCACGCTGTCGGCCGGCTTGGCCGGAGCACTGATGATGACCTTTTTGGCGCCAGCCTCGATGTGGGCCGCTGCCTTTTTCCCGTCGCGGAAGACGCCGGTGGACTCGATCACGATCTCTACGCCCAGGTCACCCCAGGGTAGTTTCGCCGGGTCGCGTTCGGCCAGGACCTTGATGCGGTCACCGTCCACGATAATGTCCCCCCCATCCACCTCGACTGTGCCAGGGTAGATGCCAAAATTGGAGTCGTACTTGAACAGGTGGGCATTGACCTCGGGGGCAAAGAGGTCGTTGACGGCGACGACATCGAACTCGTCACTATATTTCTCTTTCATCGCCTTGAGCACCTGCCGGCCGATGCGGCCGAAACCATTGATACCGATCTTTGTCATTGCCTTACTCCTTTTTATGTGATTTGTAGAATAGTGTTTACATCGAGTTCCCCATCACCAAGTATGGGAGCCATTCTCAATCCGATGAACCAAAGATAGATTCCCACCACTCGACCCAAAATGGCCGTGGTTCGGCTGCGGGAGTCGCTGCGGGCTGCCCGTCGCCGGCCGACCCTTCACCGGCGCTCACGAGCGGCACGACGGCCACTTCGCCTGGCTTGGCCATCTTGACCTCTTTTCGTGCCCAGTGTTCCACGTATTCGTCAGATTGGACGTACTCTAGTTGTGCAACCAGATCTTGGCGATGGGCCTCTTCTGTCGCCACTGCCTGCTCCAACCGGTCCTCTTCCGCCCGCATCTGCCGCGCCAGCACCAGTTGTTGGCCAAACCTCCACACAAGTCCCCCCACTATTGCGAGGGCAAAAACTATGGAAACACCAACGACGAGTTGGCTACGATTGGGTTTAGGGAGCATCTTGTGCCATCTCCTTGATGCAGTGACAACCACTCCTATGATACCCTGTTTTTTTCTGCCGTCAAGTCCAGGCTTGCTTGCAGTGCGAGGAGCGACTATAATCAGGCTGGAGGACAGATGCTTTCGCTCGACCAACAAGAGGCTTATCGTAGGCGCTACGCTCGCGTGCGTCCCGGTTGGCGTCCTGGTAGCCACATCTACCAAGACGCGGTGGCCGCTCGACTGACACCTGCCACGCGCGTGCTCGACCTGGGCTGCGGGCGGGGCGGGGTGATGGAACGATTGCACTCACAGGCCGGCCTCGTCGCCGGGCTCGACCCCGACCTGGGATCATTGCGCGAGCACCGCACACCGGCGCTGGCGCTGACCAACGGGCTGGCAAAAGCCCTGCCCTACGCCGACAACAGTTTCGACATGGTATCCTGCTCGTGGGTGCTGGAGCATCTGCCGGAGCCGGAACGGGCCTTTGCGGAAGTGGCGCGGATACTTGTCCCCGGTGGACATTTTGTTTTCCTCACGCCCAACGCTCACCACCCGCTGCTGGTGCTCAATCGCGCTCTAGGGTGGACGCGGGGGCGGCTGGTGGGCCAGTTCTACGACCGGGCCGAGGCAGACACCTTCCCGGCGTTCTACCGCGCCAACACGCCGGCGCAGATCGAGCAACTGGCGCGGGCTGCCGGGCTGAAGCGGGTTTCGCTGCGCTTCATCGGCGACCCGACCTACCTGGCCTTCAGCGAAAGCCTGTTTTGGCTGGCCTGCCTGCTGGAGCGGGTCACGCCGCGCCGGATGCGCGTGCATCTGGTGGGGGAGTACGTGGCACTGTAACCCAATTGTAACGGAACGCAATGCCGCAACCGGCGATTTTGTGGTATACTAAAAAGACGTGGCAGAACCGCTTGTTCCAGGAGTAAGGTGGCGTGCGCGCTGACAGCGAAAGGAGGCCCCTATGCACAAACCGGTATGATCGAGTATAGTATAGACCATCCACAAATCCTAAAGCCAAGAAAAGGAGTAACAATGAAAAGGCGGCGAATTCTCTCGTGTATGTTGGTTCTGGTGTTGCTTTTGCCCACGTTGGGCTCACAGTTACCGTTCGGCTTGAACACTCCTCAACCGGTGTTGGCCGGCACATGCCCTCACCCTCCGGAAGGTGGAGGGCCGTCAAGTGTCACTCTCGGTGACGAATGTTATGTCACAACCAATTTCATCGTCTACTACACCACCGACGCGGCGGATGGCACCCACCGTATTCTCAACGAAGGCCAAGCCCAGTGGGTGGCCGATAATCTGGAGACCGCCCGGAGTCGCTACGTAAGCGATCCCGACTTTGGTTTTCCTGCGCCCATGGGCACAGAGGGAGCAAACCAATTGGAAGTATGGATCTATGACATCGGCGGCCTGGGCGTGACCTCGACCGGCTGGAATCGCATGGAACTGGATGCGGGCTATGTACGTGGCTGCGATCCCGTCGGCAGCCCTACCAGCGGGAATTGTCTGCAAGCCAAGGCCACGCCCCTGCACGAACTGCTCCACCGGGTGCAGTTCACGTACTCGGGCCTGGGGGAAGAGTGGGCCACCGGCCTCTTTGCCATAGAGGGGCACGCCAAGTTTATGGAGGACCAAGTCTTTGCCGATCTGGACGATACCCCTGGCACCCAGTACCAACTCCGCAGCAACAGTTACCTGGGCAACCCCAACTGGGACGTGACTGAGGCCAGTTACAACGCCTGCCTCTTCTGGAAGTACTTTACCGAGCGCTACGGTGCCGCGACCGACGAGCCGGAGGTTGGCGTTGATGCTATCCGCCACTTTTGGGAACAGAGCAATGCTCCGAGCGTGGCAGAGATCGGCACCGTGAACCTCACACTGGACAGCCTGGGCTATTCGTCCGTCAACTTTCGGGACGTGTTCCGCGATTGGATCGTGGCCAACTATACCAAAGACCTGGGCACGATTCCCGAAGCCAAGTACGGTTACATTGACGACGACGGCAACCCCTACAGTTCGGTGCACAAAACGGTGGACGTCAGCGTCGGCGCCGGCGATTACTCGACCAGCGCCAACCAGTCCATCGAGCGCTGGGGAGCCAAGTACTACCGGGTGCGCCCGGAGGCGACCTGCGGCGCGGTCAATTTCGAGTTCGAGCGCGATTCCGGCACACCGGTGTACCACGTCATGACGATCAAGGACGACGAACTGGTGGACCACTGGACCAGCACCTCCTACGATTGGAGCAAGACGGTCCTCAACGACGATTACGACGAGGTGGTCGCCGTCGTGGGAGGCTACGACGGCGCTGCCCAGGTGGACGTCAGTTATGGCTGTGTGGACCTCTACGTGAACATCGTTGACCCGATAACGGCTCAACCGGCTTTTGTCGGCAGCATTCTCGACCCCGAAAAGTTCCTCGTCCGCCTGGAGGTGACCAGCACCCAGAACATCAAGATCGAGGGGTTGAGCGCGCTGGATTTCGACATCACGGTTGGCACACGGTCGGCCGACGTCATCCTGGGAGCCTACGTACAGAGCCAATACTGGCTCCTGGCCCAGGCTCCGACGCAACTCATGGCCGGCGACTATGACCTGACAGCCGCCTTCGGTTCGGCCAGCGATATGGAAAGCACCGCCGTCAAGTACGTCACGCGCGTGCACGACGATATGCTGATCGTTGACCGCTCTGGAAGCATGACGACCAACGACAAGATCGGCGCGGCTCAGAATGCGTCTCGTCTGTACGTAGACGCTACTGCCGACGGCAACAAACTCGGCCTGGTGAGCTTTAACGGAGATGCCACGTTAGATTACGATCTGGCGGATGTAAGCAGCAGCGTCCGCACAGCGATCAAGAGCGAGATCGCCGGCCTGACTGCCGGAGGAATGACCTCGATTGGCGATGGGCTGGAACTGGGCCGTCAGCGATTGGCCGCTCTTGGCAATCCCGACCATCCTTGCACTATGGTCCTACTGAGCGACGGTATACAAACCAATCCGAGTTGGTGGAATGACGTCAAGGCTGACGTCATCGCCTCGCCTTGTGTCGTGGACACCATCGCCCTGGGGCCAGATACAGACGAGACTCTGATGCAAGAGATCGCCAGCATGACCGGCGGCACCTACCACTACGTCCCTGACGATAATCCAAGCCTGCTCAAAGGGATCGGTCAAGCGGGCGGAGATTGGACCAATGAGCTGGCCGGGACCTACGAGTTCATCCAGGGCGACGTCGCGGGCCGATCTCGTCTCTTCGAGGTCAACGGATATCTCGATCCTAAGGGTGGGCCTGTCACACACACTATGACCATCGAAGATGACGTGACCGAAGCGCTCTTCTTCGTCAATCTCGCCGACACTATGGGGTACGAGTTCATTCAACTCTACGACCCGACGGGCTACCAGATCAACTGTGAGGAGGCAGGCGTACGGTGCGTCTACGATCGCCCTCACATCATCTACAGCATTATGACTCCCACGCTCAAGGCGGGAGTCTGGACCATGGTGGTCTATCCTGGGTATAACCTGGCAATGGCCGCCGGAGAACCTGCGACTGTATTGCAAAGCACGCCCTATCTGGCCGGGGTCAGCGGCAATACCCACGACACGTTACACGTGTTCCTGGGTACTCCCCTCGGCAGTCGCCTGGAAGGTATGCGGATGCCCATCCTGGCGGCGCTGGCCAACAGCGGGCCGATTCCAGGCGCGCATATATCGGCAACGATCATGTGCAACACCGGTAAGCAGCAACTCCTGCCGCTCTTGGACGATGGGGAGCACGGTGACGGCAAGGCCAACGACGGTCTGTACGGCAACCTCTTCACCCTGGCCAACCAACTGGGTGCTGCCGACGATGGGAGCTGCCGGGTCAAAGTCCAGACCGACGGCGTTGTAGGGCAGATCGGGCCGCGATTTGGTCATCTTAGCTTTGCGTTTGAGCCAGATGCCGACAACGACAGCGACGGGATGCCGAACAACTGGGAGGATGCCCACGGCCTGGACAAGAACAACCCCGCCGACGCCGGCGAGGACCCCGACCTGGATGCCCTGGACAACCTGGCCGAGTACAACAACGGCACCGACCCGCACAACAGCGACACCGACGGCGGCGGCGAGAACGATGGCTCGGAAACCATGGATGGCCTGGGCCTGTTCGACCAGGACCCACTAGATCCAGCGGACGACGAAATCCCGGCCATCGAGTGGGTGAACGCTTCGCCCCACATCTCTGCCACCGTGATGACCTTTGGCGTTGATCCCGACTACCACCACCTGCGCCTGGCCCGTGACCCCTTTCTGGTCCGCGTCACCTCCCCGGACGCGGGCTACGTCTGGGTGGAGGAAAACGTCCCAGCGACCGGTGTGTACACCGACACCTTTGGGGTGGAAAACGACACCACGTACTACTATCGCATGATGGCAGTTGACGGCGACGGCCACCGCAGCGCCGTCAGCCCGGTACAGGATGCCACGCCCAAAGAGGATCCGTTCCCGCCGGCCCAGATTGGCGTCCTGATCAACGACGGAGCGATCAGCACGACCGTGCGGGGTGTCACCCTGTCGTTCTTCTTCGAGGAGCCAGCCCTGGACCCCGAGACCCAGGACGTGGCCGAGGTGCTACTCTCGAACGATCCAGCGTTTACCGGAGCCACCTGGCAACCCTACTCCAATACCCTCCCCTGGACCCTGGCGGCGTTGAACCACGGCGACGTAGCGGAGGTGTACGCCAAATTCCGCGATGCGGCATTGAACGAATCACCCGACGTGGCCGGCGACTCGATTCTGTTTGAGGGGTTCACCGTGTACCTGCCGTTGGTGCTGCGTGATTACGCACCGTAGCGCCTTCTTCCCTTTACTGTCCGTCCTCCCCGCCCACGGGTGAGGCACACAAATCACAGTCCCCCGGCTCATCCAAAGAGCCGGGGGACTGACGTTGGGGGCAATGCCAGCGTTTGTCTGACCATCCTTTTCGCTGTATAATAACACAGCCTTAAACACAATCTGTTAGGAGGTAATGATGGCTGTCACAGAAAAAGTCACGCTAACTTTGCCCAAGAGTTTGATGAATACGGTACGCGAGATAGCCCCGCAGCGGGGAATCAGTCGCTTTGTCAGTGAAGCGATTGAGTATTTCGTCGCCGCCCGTCGCCGTCAGGCCCTGCGCGAGCGGCTCAAGGCCGGCTATCTGGCCGATGCTGCACTGGACCAAGGGATGGCCGAGGAATGGCGACCTCTGGAGGAGGAAACGTGGATGCGCTACGTTGCTCCCTATAAAGTCAGGGAGGCCGGTGATGGCTAGACAGTACCGGCGCGGCGATATCTTCACAGTGGACTTTGAGCCGGTGCGAGGCCACGAGCAGGGCAAAGTTCGCCCCGCGCTCATCATCCAGAATGACATTGGCAACCAGTACAGCCCTACCATTATCGTCGCCGCTATCACTTCCGGCGAGCGCGCGCGATACGACGTCAACGTCGAGATCAAGGCGACTGAAGGGGGATTGGTCAGGGATTCGCTCGTGCTGCTCAACCAGATCCGCACGGTGGACAAGTCACGGCTGGGCCATTACTGGGGACACATCTCCAAGGAGAGCATTGTCCGCGTGGACGAGGCATTAAAGATCAGTCTGGGCCTGGTGCCAATCTGAGGCTTGGCTATCCCTCCGCCACCTCCGCCCAATCCGCCAAGAACCGCTCCAACCCCACGTCGGTGAAAGGGCTGCGGATCATCTTTTGTAGAACGCCAAAGGGCAGCGTGATGATGTCGGCCCCGGCCAGCAGCGCCTCCACCACGTGCGCCGTGTGACGGATGCTGGCCGCCAGCACCCGGCAGTCAAAGCCATAATTGTCAAAGATGGTCCGCGCCTGACGCACCACCTCCATCCCATCCAGCCCCACATCGTCCATCCGCCCCACAAAGATAGAGGCGAAACTGGCCCCCGCCCTGGCCACCAGGTACGCCTGCGCCGGGGAAAAGATCAGCGTAGCGTTGATGCGCCCGTTGGGCCACGAGGAAATCTCCCGCATCGCCTTCAGCCCCTCGATGGTGGTGGGTATCTTGACGAAAACGTGCTCTGACCAGGCGAGTATCTCCTGCGCCTCCTCGATCATCCCGGCGGCGGTGGTGCTGAGCACCTCGGCGCTGACCGGCCCCTGCACGATGTCCACGATCTCGAGCGTGTTGGCCTCGAGGTCGGCAGTGCCGGCGCGTTTCATCAGCGTGGGATTGGTCGTCACACCGTCGAGCACGCCCCAACTGGCCGCCTCACGAATCTCGTCTATGCTCGCAGTATCCAGAAAAAGTTGCGCCATTTATTCACTCCTCATCCATTTCAATAAAACGCGGCCCGCCCAGGGCAAAAGTGCCCATCAGTGTGCGCGCTGCCTTGACCATCATGGCGGTAATGTCCAGGACTGTCTGCGGTGTGGGTCCCAGCGCCACCATGCCGTGATTTTGTAGCAGGATGACTCGCGGCGGCTGACCGTACCGGTCGTTGTAGGCCAGCAATCCCGCGCGCACCGCCCACGCCAGCGGCTGTCCTGGCGGCGCGTAGGGCACAAAAAGTGGATCGCCGCAGACGAGTGCCTCGGCGGGAAAAATGTGCCCGGCGAAGGCCGCCTCCGCCCCCTGCGCGCACAAAATGGCGTTTATCGCCGTGGGGTGCGTGTGGCCGATGAACGTCGCGCTCCCCAGCGAGAGACACAGCGCGTGCATCGCCGTCTCAATAGAGGGAGAGCCTGGCGCGTCTGGGTCAGCCTTGGCAGCGGCCAACCGCGCCCGCACCTCGCGTTCCGGCAGGGACGGCGCGTCGAGCAGCGTCAGCACATTGTCAAACCGCACGCGGAGAAAGGCCCGCGCGTCAGCCTCACCCATACAGACGCCACTGGCCTTGACCCAGAATGTGTCCTCGTCAATGCGAACAGAGGTGTTCCCCTCGCCCAAGATAGCGTAATCGCGCCCAGGCTCCCCGATAGAGCGTGTCATCACCACCAGTTGATCCAGAACTGCTGCTGCTTCGGCTCTGCTTACCTTGTGCATATTGTCCCTCCTTGCTAAAGTGTACCACAGGTTGGCGCGAAGGCAAGCGATGGAGATTGCAGATTGGTGGGAGAACGGGTATAATGGGCAATGAACAATGAACCAATGAACAAAATGCGAGTTCGGAGGCAATAATGACTGTGAGACCAATTCGAGCAGGCATCGTGACCGTCAGTGACAAGGGGTATGCAGGGGAGCGGGAGGATGCCAGCGGGCCGCTGCTGACCAACCTCCTACGCAAGATGGGCGCCCAGATCGTGAGCCAGATAATCGTGCCCGACGAGCGGGCCGAGATCGAGCGCGTGTTGATCGCGCTGGCCGACGAGACACAGGTGGACCTGGTCGTGACCACCGGCGGCACCGGGCCGGCACCACGGGACGTCACGCCCGAGGCGACGCGGGCCGTCATTGAACGGGAAATGCCCGGACTGGCCGAGGTACTGCGCTTCGAGGGCTACCGCAAGACACCGCTGGCAGTCATCTCGCGGGGCGTGGCGGGCATTCGAGGAGGCACGCTCGTCGTCAACCTGCCCGGCAGCCCCAGAGCGGTGCGCGAGGGGATGGAGACGCTGGCCCCCATCCTGCCCCACGCGATCAAAATGCTGCGGGGAGTACACACCGAGCACGAAGAGGAGGCGGGCCGTGCCTGACGAGCGCCGTCCCGTGCTGAGTGTCGAGGAAGCACTGGAGCGCATCCTGGCGACCGTGCGCGTCCTGAAGCCGGAGCGCGTTCCCCTGCTAGAAGCGGCCGGCCGCGTGATGGCCGAGGAAATCACCGCCGACCGGGACATCCCGCCGCTGACCAACTCGGCGATGGACGGCTACGCCGTGCGCGGGGCGGACGTGGCGCAGACCCCGGCCCGGCTGCGCGTCGTGGGCCAGGTCGCCGCCGGGCACATGAGCCGGGTGCAGGTGGAACCCGGCACAGCGGTGCGCATCATGACCGGCGCACCGCTGCCCACCGGAGCCGACACCGTCGTGCGCTTCGAGGACACCCGGTTGGACAGCGATTGGGTCGAGATACTGCAAACCCCTCCGACTGGCGCGAATGTCCGGCTGGCCGGCGAGGACGTGCGCGCGGGCCAAGTCGTGCTACAGCCGGGCCAGGCGCTCCGCCCGCAAGAGATCGGCCAACTGGCGGCGGTCGGGCAAACGGATGTAGCGGTGGTGCGACGGCCCCGCGTGGCGGTTTTAGCCACCGGCGACGAGGTGGTGCCGCCCGACCAGACTCCCGGCCCCGGCCAGATCCGCGACGCCAACTCGTACACCGTCGCCGCGCAAGTGCAAGCGTTTGGCGGAGTGCCGCTTCTCCTGGGAGTCGCGCACGACGAAGAGACGTTAGTGCGGCGGGGGATGCGGGAAGCATTGGCCCAGAGTGCCGACTTTATCATCACCTCCGGCGGCGTCTCCGTGGGCGACTTTGACCTGGTCAAGCAGGTGTTGGCGGCCGAGGGGGAGATGCGCTTCTGGTCGTTGAACATGAAGCCGGGGCGACCGCTGGCCTTTGGTGTCGTGGATGGCGTGCCACTGCTGGGACTACCCGGCAACCCGGTGGCGGCAATGATCAGCACCGAACTATTTGCCCGCCCGGCGCTCCTCAAGATGCAAGGCTTTACCGACTGGTCGCGTCCAAAGGTAACGGCGCGCCTGACCCAACCCATCGAACGCAAGGATGGCCGCCGCCACTACCTGCGCGTGCGCCTGCGCGAGACCGGCGCGGGCTACGAGGCGACGCTGACCGGCGACCAGGGCTCCGGCATCCTCTACTCGTTGGTGCAGGCCGACGGGCTGGCGGTCATCCCGGAGGAGTGCGACCATCTGCCGGCGGGGGCGGAGGTGAAAGTGATTCTGCTGTGTTAGGCGGTGGGCACCAGAGGTCAGAGAGATAATGGCAGAAAAGCAAACAGTGGCCTACGAACAATTACTTCGGTGTCAAGTTAAGGATTGTAAAGACCTGCCAGGTTTCCGCCAGAGCTTTTGTGAGCCAGATTCGACAC
>Ga0136651_10001761_pt1 | contig 11937 bp, 7 predicted proteins | sample Mar14236cmmetaG_FD_94867 | JGI IMG/M metagenome (GOLD analysis project Ga0136651, IMG submission 94867) | Marine hydrothermal vent microbial communities from Guaymas Basin, Gulf of California to study Microbial Dark Matter (Phase II) - Marker... ...
CTACGCGCTGCCCGCTGTCCACATCCTTGAAACTGACACCGCCTGCGAGCTTCCAGGTGCTACCGCCGTCGGTGCTCATCAGCGAACCCGCCGAGACCTCATAGCGCGAGCTGGAGAGACGGGCACCACGCCCAAATTCCATCAGCCTCACGTTCTTTGACGAGAAAGCCATCCGGGGGAGAGGGGGCAGATCTCCTGCTGCGGCAGCTCCTTCTTCCTCCTCCAGCGGTTTGAACCCCGCGCTCTTCAGCACCACCCTCCCCGAGCCGGCGGATACGGTGTAGCCATCACTGGAGAGCACCCGCAGCCCTTGGGGGAAATTCAGGATCACCACCCCTTCCCTGCGGGTGATCCGCATGGAGTGTGCAGTTACCTGGTGCGTTGCGGCCGCCGCTGGCAGCGGAGCGAGAACCAGCCCGATAAAGAGCAACAACCCCGATGGCCACCTGGCATGCATGTTGACGCCTGCCCCTAGTCGTCGGGGGTCAGCGACAGGTCGTCCATCTCCACTGCCGGACCCAGGTCGTCCACCGAGAAGTCGCCGGTTCCCAGGTCAATCACATCGTCCTCGCCGCCGCTCTTCTCCTGTGGCTTGGCGGAATCACGGCGCGGCGCCCCTTCGTCGTCGCGCCGGCCGAGAAAGAGCATCTCCCGTGCGTGTATCTCCGTGCGCGTATGCTTGATGCCGTTTACATCGGTCCACGAGCTGGTGCGCAGCCTTCCTTCAATATAGAGCTGTCGCCCCTTGGTTACCCACTCCTTGGCACGCTCGGCCAGCGAACCGAAGCAGACTATTGTGTGCCACTCGGTGTGCTCCTGGCGCTCGTTGCTGCCGCGGGCAGTCCACCGTTCAGTCGTCGCCAGCCGCAACCGGGCGACCGCGGTTCCAGACTGCGAGTAGCGCACATCTGGGTCCTGCCCCACATTCCCGATGAGTAGTACTTTATTCAGGCTGGCCATGACGCCTCCTTTGTCTAATTACCATCAGCACAGATTCACCAGATATGCTGTGATTGTAGCACAGACAGAAGGGGGCGCTTTCGGCGCATCGGGCGCAGACTTTAGCGTCCCGAAGGTTAAATTTCCCTTTTCCCGCCGAATACCCTTGACGTCATATCATTTGTAGGGAATACTTCAAGCGTACCTCGCAGTCGGGTAGTTCGGCCACAAGGAGGTGAATGGATTACCTGGCTCCGCCCAACTGCGTGTTACGCCTGTAACTTACAAAATCAAGGAGGATTTTGTAGATGTCGATTTTCCGCATCGACAACAATGTCATTGCGTTGAATGCGGCCCGCAACCTAAGCACCACCGGAAGCACCCTCGCCCGTACCCTCGAGCGCTTGAGCTCCGGTCTGCGCATTAACCGGGCTGCAGACGACGCCGCCGGGCTGGCAATTTCCGAGAAGTTGCGCAGCCAGATCCGCGGCCTCAACCGCGCATCAGCCAACGCCCTGGACGGCATCTCCATGCTGCAAACCGCTGAAGGCGCGATGAACGAGGTCCACAACATCCTCCAGCGCGTGCGGGAGCTGTCGGTGCAGGCCGCCAACGGCATTTACACCAGCAACGACCGCAACTCCATCCAGCTGGAGATTTCGCAACTGCTGTCCGAAATCGACCGCATCGCCGCAACCACAGAGTTCAACACCAAGAAGCTGCTGGACGGGACTCTGGGAGCCCTCACTTCAACCGACGACCCGTTGAAGCTGCAAGCGCTCATTGTGGGCAATGTCGGCAAGGGCGGCAACTACATCCTGGAGATGGTCCCCACCACTACGGGCACACTCCAGGTGCAAAAGACCGATGTCTTCACCACTGTCCAGGCCACAGATGCCGTTGGCAGCGTCAACTACCTGACCACGTACCTGCCCCACGCGTCTATCGCCACAGCCGGCGTTGACGGCATCGGCAACACATTCCTTACCGAGATCGTAGTTCCGAACGACACGAATGGCTCGCTCGCGCTGGGCAACGGTGACACCACTTTCACCATTAACAGCCTGGGCGCGGCTGCTGGCGGGTCCTCCGTCGCGACGCTGCTCAACGCCAAGGAGCTGACGGTGGGCGTGGACACCCTCACCATCACCTACGACACCTCGCTGAGCGCCACGGTCACTGTGCTGTCCGTGGCCACGGAGACGCTGACTCAGCTCGCCGCGGCCATCAGCACGGCGACGGGGGCAACCACGGTGACCATCAACGCCGACGGCAGCCTGTCCTTTGCCGGAATCACCGTCAACGACATCACCTTCAACGATGTCGATTCCAGCGGCAGCCAGTTCTACATCACCATCGACTCCACCGGCACCTACACTAACTCCATCTTCTCCGGCGCAGGTTACTCCATCACCAACAACGCCGGCAGCTACTCGCAGAGCCTCGGCGACGCCGGCGCGATTACCGGAGGCGTGCCCGTGAGCATCGGAGACGCAACGGTTGGCGCGTTCAACCTCAGGCTGGCGACGAACACACTGAGTTCCGCCGTTGGCCAGAGTGACACCATCACGGTGTACGAGAAAAGCGGTGTGAACGAACTTCAGCGTTTCGGTGTTATCAGCCAGCTAACACCGCCTGCCAACGATGGAACTTATCTCATCTCCGCGGCCTCGGCCCGCACCTACGCAGTGTTCAGCTTTGACAATGACGCGTACAACAGCCTGGTGGCGGCCGGCATGGACCAGACCGACGCCATTGCCCAGGCGCGCGGGACCGCAGCCATCGGTGGCACCCAGAGCATTGCCGCTGCGTTTGACGGCACGGGTACCGTTCTGGAGGGCGTGCGCATCGCCTTTGACGCCATCCTCCAGGCGGGCGAGACTGCGACGTTTAACGTCTCCACCAACCAGGTGCTGACAGCCGACCAGCAAACCACGCTGGGCTCCATCGGACGCTTCACTGACAATGGCGTGTTCAATGGGCGCAACTTCGTGGAGATGCGCGTTTACCTGCGCGGGCAGGAGCAGTATGCAACCATCAACATCTCTAAGAACGACACGCTGGAGGATCTCGCTGGCAAGGTCTCACTAGCGCTGGCCAACCCGCTGACGCTCAGTGACCTGAACGCCGAGGGCGCGGTCAACCCGCTGCAGTTCCCCGATCTCGTGCATGTGAACACCATCGGCGCCGCCCGCGGTACAATCTCCATCACGACTCCGGTTCCCGGTGCGGAAATCGTGTTCGCCGGGGACGAGGCATTGCTGCGCGCGCTTTCGCTGATTGAGGTACAGGACGCATCCGCGCCTGTGTACTCCATCAACGCGGTCAATGCTGAGACCGGTGCCCGGGTTGCCAGTGTGCGCACCGACAGCAACGAGATCAACGGGCTCCTCGCCGGGGTACGCCTGTACTTCGACAACACAATCGGCATGACGCTTGACCCCCAGCCGCCGGCTGGTGCGTCCAACCCGATTGCGACATTCGAATTCGAGCTGCCCATAGAGCGTCCGGTTATCTCGCTTTCCGGCCAGGTGTCAACGATGTTCGTGCACGTTGCCCCGCGCCCGCTTCAACTCCAGATCGGCGCGAACCAGGGCCAGACGCTGACCACATTCATCGAGGACCTCTCTTCCAAGGCGCTTGGCATTGAGGGCCTGCTGGTCGTATCCGAAGACCTGGCGCAGGAGGCCATCAGCAAAGTTGACGTGGCCATCGGGCGTGTGAGCGACGCCAGAGGTCGTCTGGGCGCCATCCAGAACCGGTTGGAATCCACCATCCGCAACCTGGACGTTGCCGCGGAGAACCTCACGGCTTCCGAATCACGCATCCGTGACGCCGACATCGCGCGTGAAACCATGGCGGCCACCCGCTTGCAGATACTGCTGCAGGCCGGTACCGCTGCGCTTGCGCAAGCGAACCAGATTCCGCAGGCCGTGCTCCAGCTGCTGCGGTAGCGCAGAGCGCACCGGCGGTCTCCTCGGGGCGGGGCTCTCATGGCCCCGCCCCTTCCCTTATGCGGCGTGAGCAGATATAATCTCCGCAGCATGCGGACGCCGAGGGGGCGGTCCGCTACTACAGATGGAAAAACAGCGACTTAAAAGGGTTCGCGTAGAGAACCTCGAGCCCAATACGCGCCTGACTGACGACATTCTGAGCGCAAAGCAAACCGTGCTGCTCCGCGCCGGGACGATTCTCAAGCGCGACTTCATTGCCAAGCTCGCCAGGTGGGGCATTGAACACGTCTACACCCACTCTGACCAGTTCGTGGCGGAACGAGAGATGGACGACACAGCGGAGGCCGTGCTGGACTTCTTCTCTGCCAACAAAGGGATGTTCCTCCAGCGGGCGGAGTTGCAAGTGGTTCTGGAGGACAAGGAGCTGGAGACGCTGGTCTCCACGACGGAAGGGCTGTACGGAGACATGCTGGCCGAGAGCAGAACCAGCATCCAGCCGGCGATGGAAGTCGTCCAGAACATGCTCCGTGACCTGCCGCCGTTGCGCGAAAGGCTCTTCCGGGTTTCCTCCGAGGTTCCCGAAGCCAAGCACATCATTCAGCACGCTGTTACCTCCACTATGCTGTTCACGCTGGTGCTGCGCGCCGACGGCTACGAGGAGCCCCGCATCGTGAAGCTGGCGGCCGGCTCGCTATTCCGTGACCTGGGAATGGCAATGCTCCCGCCTTCCATTCTCACTAAGAAGGGAGCCCTGACCAAAGAGGAATTCGCCGAGGTCAAGAAGCACCCCGGCACCTCCGCCACGCTGCTGAAGAAGGCGGAAGCGGTGGAGAGCGAGACCATCATGCTCGTGCACCAACACCATGAGCGCTGGGATGGCACTGGTTACCCCAACGGCTTCCAGGCGGACGAGATTGTCCCCGAGGCGCAAGTGCTCGCTATCTGCGACGCCTTCTGCGCGATGACGGCGCACCGCTCCTACCGCAAGGCGATTTCTCCGTACGAAACCGTCACCAAGATTATCTCGCTCAGCGGGAAGCAGTTCTCCCAATTGGCGGCCAACCGGTTCATTAACCGTTTCGGCCTCTACCCGGTGGGGACCTTCGTCAAGCTGAGCGACAACAACTACGCCATCGTTACCCGGATAAACGAAGGCCGGCCCACCCATCCGGTGGTCAAGGTGATAGTAAACGAGAAACTGGAAGAAGTTGAGGACGGTATGGAGCACGACCTTGCGAAGATGCAGGACCTGTTCATTGTGAAGGTGTACAGGACCTGACCGCTGATTAAAGAGGGAGGCCCGCGGGAGTGCGGGCCTCATCATGAGGGGAGTTGAGAAGAGGGGTGCTTTTTGGTTATTCGTCCATGCAGCTTCCATCGCGCATACGCTGACGGTCGCGCATGCCGTTGATCCTCGCGGACAGAATCTCACGGAGGTGCTCCGCGGATTCCCGGTCGGCCAGCAGGATAAGCTGTGCACCTTCGCCGCGGCCCGCACGCGTGATGACCACAAATACCTCCTCGCCGTGCTTGAAGTCGCGCAGCGTAGCCTTCGCGCCATCGTTGAAGATCCGCGCGCGGTCTCCGACCTGCACTGTCACTTCGCGGGCTTCCGGGAACTCACGCAAGCTCGGGCCGTCCTTGCCCGGGAGCACGAAGCCCTTGAGTGTTAGTTGCACTTCGCCCGGGCCCTTGGCGCCCTCGTAAACTGCGGCCAACACCGGCGGGCGGTCGCCCATGCGGTCGCGCATCCGCTCGCGCATTGCGCCGGGACCCCACTGGGGGCCTTCTCCTCCGCGGCGTCCTTGGCCCATGCCGCGTGAGCCCCTGCCGTCAAAGCCGCGCATACGCTCGCCCATTCCACGGCGCATAGCCGCAGCCAGGTCCGCCGTCATCAACATCCGCACGGTGTACTTGCCGTCTTTGTAGCTCGTAATTGCCACTACGGCGTCGCCCTTGTTGAAGTCCTCCAGCAAGGCGTCACGGCTCTTGCCGGTGGCGAAGCGCGTGGTGTCGGTGAGCTTCATGCGGATGGAATCCGGCGGGTCTTCCATCGGGCCTTCGCGTGGCACGAATATCGCCTCAACCTTGATACTCGCCGTATCGCCGGAAACCCGATCCAGCGTTCCTTTCACTATCCGGACATTTTCCATGCCCTGGCCCATCCCGGGACCCATTCCCATTCTGCCCTGTCCGGGCTGCGCCATTGCAGCAAGGCCCAGCACCAGCAGCAGCCCAACTATTGCGGATATTCTGAGTAACATCAGCGACCTCCGGTGTTAGTTAGTTCACTGGAGGAGACGCAGCAACCAGGGGTTTGTTCAAACTTCAGTCCAGGCTGTGGAAAACGATGTTGGCCGGGAAATGCGACCCGCTCGCCGGTATCGTCACCACCCGCACTGTGCGCTTCTCGTATGGCCCCAGCCGGAAGATCTCCAGCCTGTAGGGGCTTCTCGGGCGCACCAGGGGCGTCTGGACTATGCTCCCGTTTACCGCGAACACGCCGCTGGCCTCTCCCGCCGTGGCGTCAAACAGGAGCGCGACCCGGCGGGTTCTTGGCTCTGAGTTCATCAGCGATACCGTGTAGTCCAGAACCATTCCGTAGTCTCCCACCAGAGGGACGCCAGTGCTGAGGTCGCGCATCAGGCCCTTGCCCACTCGCAAGAAAAGCCACGCGCCGTCCAAATCGTAAGTTTCGGCCAGCTCAACGGTGGCAGGTGAGAATCGTGACGGGTTGCCCGCGGGGTAGCGCATTTCGTCCAGTTCCGGGCGGGCCGCATCCTCTCCCACGACTGACACTCCGATCTCTCCCTGGCTCAGCAAGTGCAGCTCAACCAGTCCGGAAACCGAGTAGTCGGGAAGCGCCACGGTGCTGAACAGGTTGGTCTTCGCGTGCGGCCCCAGGGTGAGATACACCCCCTCACCCTCAAGCAGCTTGCGCAGATAGGACTCGGCCGAGTCGGCCCCTACGAAATAGGTGGAGATGCTGGGGCTGGCGTTGCCCGCACGCATGAAGACCTGCTGTGGATAGCCTGTGAGGTTGGTGAGGGCGACCCGGAAACGCAGTTCCTTCCCGGTGCGGTTCTGGTGGTGATACACCAGTCGCGTGCTCTCCCCGGGGAGCACATTGCTGCGGAAAAGCAGGCCGGGGCTGAACACCTGCTCGGGCGAATTGGAGAACAGCACAATCTGGGCACCGCGGGTGAACGGCCCCCGCACGGTTACCGCCACCGGTATGACCCGTCCGGTCTTGATGCGTTGCGGCGCCTCGGCGACCACTTTGGTCTCGTAGTTGGCCTGCCCCCAGGCCCGTCCGCCCCCCTTGAGCACCAGGCGCCCGAACTTGACCGAGGCACCCGGGCCGATGGCGGACGCGCCCAGCACCTGCGCCCTTACCGCCAGCTCCAGTTCGGCGTCCGGAGGGAAGCTCCCGGCAAACTCCAGTGACAGCCTCTCGGGCAGGTAGGCCGCCAGCTTGCGCACCTCAAACGGCAGCTTGATTTCAGCAAACGGTGTGCGCAGGACAATCTCGCCCGTGCCTTCGGCCAGCCCTCTGATCGAGACCTCCCTTGCCACCACCACGGCCTCAACCGTTTGTGGATGCGGATTCAATGCCTCTACGGCTTCCAACGAAGCACCGGTGAGCTTGGCGGTCCTGCTCTCTCCCAGCGGCACCGTGAGCCTTGCCGGGCTAACCGCCAACAGCGGCTCGCGGAAACCCCGCCGGAACCGTCCGGCCAGGGCGGAGGGCAGGCTTCGCTCATCAATCTTGGGGAGCAGTAACTCGGCCAGAGCGAAACTGAACTCCCGCCGGTTGGGAAAGGTCATTGCCAGCGTGGTGTCCTTCACTTGCACCGCCGGCACGCCGCTCTTTTCCGGTGCATTGCGCACGTCGCGGTTCAACATCTCGGCGATGCGCGTCAACCGCGAGCGGTTGGCGCTGGTGTTCTTGAAAGCGCAGACTTCGTATCCGTTTATGCGGAGGAAAACCGCGCCGATGTTGTCAATATGGTCCGGGGCAACCTCAACTAGATAGCTCGCCCGCACAGGAGCCGCGCCGAGCAACAGCAAAGCGAACAGAACAAGAAAGGCGCCCCCCGGCTTCATTGGGCGGGGATTATAGCAGAAAAAGAACCCCCCTTGCGGGGGGATTAGGGGGAATTATAGCCAGACAGCTCGACCGGTTGTAAAAGTACGGCTGTCAGTCAGTTGGACTGCGGTTCTGCAAAAAAGTTCCCGCTTTCGGCGAAAAGGCAGCAGATTCTCTACCAAGGGCCCTTGCGGCTGCGTAGATGGTATCCTTTATCCTGTGCTGCTAACCGGCTGCGAGGATCTGGAGTTTGAGCGGGTGCTGGAACAGGCCGCCGGCCACTGCCAGTCCCCGGCGGGCCGCGCACGGCTGCTGTCCGCCGCCTCCCGGTCTTCCGTGGAAGCCGTAGAGGCCCGGCTGGATGAGACCACTGAAGGCCTGGCGCTGCTGCGCCAGATTGAGGAGTGCACAGAACCCGTCAGCATGGGCCTGCTGCCAGAGAACCTGGGTTTTCTCTCAGCCTTTACCGAAGGGCTGCTGCCGGAGAAGGACGACCTGAAGGCGCTCGGGGAATTCCTGCGAACAGATATGGCGGTGCGCAAGCTGGCCGAACGCGCCCCGGGCAGCCGATTCCCCCGCCTCTGTGCGTTGCTTGAAGGGCTGGAGGACCTTAGCAGCCTTGCGCGCGGCTTCGCCCGCAAGTTCACCGAGGAAGGCGAGGTGCGGGACAACGCCTCCACCGAACTCAAGAGCATCCGCCGGGAACTGGCGAAACTCCAGAACTCAGTGGAATCCCGCATCCGTGGGCTGATTCGCCAGCGCCTTCCTTCGCTGGCAGAGGAAGCGCACCTCTCCATCCGCAACAACCGCCTGACGGTGAACCTCCCTGCAGCCTACATCTCCCAGCTGAAAGGCCTGGTGGTGGACTACAGCTCCACCCGAGCCAGCGTCTATGTGGAACCAGACGAGGTAGTCCCGCTCAACAACGAGCGCCAGCAGTTGTTCCTGGAAGAAGAGGCGGAGGTCAGGCGCATCATCCAGAAGTACGCCCGCGAGGTGCTCGCCCATAGTTCCGCTATTCACAGGAACTACGAGGTGATGGCCGAACTGGATGTTATCCTCGGGCGGGCGCGTTACTCCCGGGCAATAGGCGCGGTGCGGCCTGATCTCACTACGGACCGCAGCCTGCGGCTGGTGCACGCGCGCCATCCGCTGATGCTCGCAGACTTCGTGCCGGAGAGCTTCGCTCTCACAGACGAGCGCATCGCCGTTATCAGCGGAGTAAACGCCGGCGGCAAGAGCGTACTGCTCAAGATGATTGGCCTGCTTGTGCTGATGGCTTCGGCCGGGCTCTATGTCCCAGCGGAAGAAGGCACCGGACTGGGAGTTTACGACGCGCTGCACGTGAACATCGGCGATGAGCAAAGCGTTCTCAACAACTTATCAACGTTCACTGCGCACGTGGCTTTCCTGCGGGGGATGCTGGCCGACCTGGAAGCCAGGCCGTCCGGCGAGACACGTGCGCTGGTGCTCATTGACGAGCTGGGAACCGGCACCGACCCCAACGAAGGCGCTGCGCTCGGCTACGCCCTGTTGGAGCGGCTGCGCGAACTGCCAGCGCGGGTCATCGTCACCACCCACTACGATCTCATCAAGACCCTCGGTGAGAAGTACCCCGAATGCAAGAACGTGAGCATGGCCTTTGACGAGACCGGCTTGCGGCCCACCTACCGGGTGCTGGACGGTATTCCGGGCAAGAGCTTCGCCTTTGACATTGCCGCCGGCCAGGGGCTTGACCGCGGCATCCTGCGGCGCGCGCGCACGTTGACCGACACGCGCGAGCAGCAATTCGCTGAAGTTGTGCGCACTCTGCGTGACAAGCAGGATCGCCTGGATGCGGAACTACGCAAGGCTGCGGCCGAACGGGTGCAACTGGAGTCCCGGCTGCGCGAGGCGGAAGCTGAGCGGCAGGCGCTACGCGAGCGCGAGGCCGAGCTCAAGCGCCGCATTGCCGAGCTCAAGCGCGAATTCGAGCTGAAGCTGGATGAGTTCCTGGCCGGCGCCAGGCGCCGGCTACGCGACAAACTCAAGACCGGGCGCGGCCGCAGCGGCCTGGAAGTCTCGTCGGAGTATTCCGCCGAGGTGCAGGTCAAGAAGCAAAGCGCGCTGGCAGACCTGGAGCGCAAGTTGGGGCTGGTGCCGCCCGAGCGGATGGCCCCGTCATCACTGCGGGTGGGTCAGAAGCTGGATCTCCCGGCGCTGGGGTTGTCCGGCGAAGTGGCCGCGGTGGACGAGGAGCGCCGTAAGGTGGAGCTGCTGGTAAAGGGCAAGAGGATGATCCTGGACTGGGACAAGGTGGACGAGCTGCTACGGCCGCAACCAGCAGCCACTGGCGCCAAACCTCTGCGCATGTCCAGGGCCGAACGGATGCGGCTGCGGGCGCTGGGTGCGGAACTGGACGCCGAGAATACCGGCGAGCTCTTCTCCACCGCGCAGCAATTGGACCTTCATGGCCATACCAAGGAGGAAGCACTGCCCAAGCTGGAGAAGTTCATCTCCGACGCGCTGCTCAACAACTTTGACACAGTGATGATAATGCACGGCGTCGGCACCGGCGCGCTGCGGAGTTTCATCCACGGCTGGCTGCGCCAGTGTAATGAAGTCGCGAGTTTCCGCGAGGCGCTGCCCGCCGAAGGCGGCAAGGGCATCACGATTGCGGAGCTGAAGTAGCCTAGCTAGAAACCCAGGTCTTCCCGGGTGAACAGGGCGCTGAACGGCAGGCCGGCCTCGGCGAAGGCCTCGCGGCCGCCCTGGTTGCGGTCCAATACCGCGATGACGCCGACAATCTGCAGGTTCATATCCGCGCGGAGCTGCCTGATCATCTCCACCGCCTGGCCGCCGGTCGTCACAACGTCCTCCACCATCAGGATACGGTCGGCGGGCTCGTATACGCCTTCCACTATCTTCGCGGTACCGTGCTCTTTGGCTGACTTGCGGACGAACACACAGGGGATGTCGGTCTCCAGCGACAGCGCGGTGGTCACTGGAATGCCCCCCAGCTCCACTCCCGCCAGCCGCGTCGTGTCGTCCGGCACCATCCGCGCCATATGGTGCGCCACACTGCGAAGGATGGACGGGATGCCCTCAAACAGGTATTTATCCAGGTAGTACTTGCTGTGCTGGCCGCTGCGGAGCACAAAGTCGCCCTCCAGCAGCGCCACGTCTTTGATTTTCGCGATGAGGTCGGCTCTTTTGTAGTATCTCATTTGCCCACGGCGATTATATCAGGAATCCCCGCCGCTGATACAATGAAGTGCGATGATGGATGAACGAATACGCCGGGCCGCCGCGCCGGCCCGCTACTGGGAACCGCTGGAACCTCGCGGCGGCATCGCCCGCGTTCGCTGCCAGCTCTGCCCGCGCAACTGCATCATTGAAGAAGAGGGCTTCGGCTACTGCGGCGTGCGCGGCGTGCTGGACGGCGGGCTGAAGACCTTCATCTACGGCCGCCCCAGCTCCATCGCGGTTGACCCAATTGAGAAGAAACCGCTATACCACTTCCATCCCGGGAGCCTCGTGCTGTCCCTCGGCACCGTTGGCTGCAACTTCCGCTGTAAGCACTGCCAGAACTGGAGCCTCTCTATGGTGGATGCGGTGGACGCGGAGGGCATCCTGGCCCAGCGGCCAATCCCGCCGGAGGAACTGGTGGAGCTGTGCCGCCGCAGGGGCGCGGAGGGCATTTCCTTCACCTATAACGAGCCCTCCATCTGGACTGAATACGTGCTGGACACTTTCCGGCTGTTCAAACGGGAAACCGGCTTCTACACCTCACTGGTCACCAACGGCTTCATCAGCCCGGAGCCAAGGGCGGCAGTGCTTCAGCTCACTGACGCCTACCGGGTTGACCTCAAGACCATTGACCCGGAGAACCTCAAGCAGTTTGCCGACTATAACCAACCGGAGAGGGTGCTGGAGTCCATTGCCGACGCGGTGCAGCGCGGTGTGCATCTGGAA
>Ga0136651_10001762_pt1 | contig 11934 bp, 10 predicted proteins | sample Mar14236cmmetaG_FD_94867 | JGI IMG/M metagenome (GOLD analysis project Ga0136651, IMG submission 94867) | Marine hydrothermal vent microbial communities from Guaymas Basin, Gulf of California to study Microbial Dark Matter (Phase II) - Marker... ...
GTGTTAGTGAAGACGACCGTCAGCGGAGCCACGCCGCTCGCCGGCCAACCGGTAAAGTCTGCCTCCACCGGTTCGTAGACGGTGATAAAGTCGGGGCGGGCCAACGTATCCGTCCCCCCCGGCCCGCTGACCGTCAGCGTGACGGTGTAGACCCCCGCCGCGGTGTAGGTGTGGGTGGGGCTTTCCAGCGTGCCGGTGACGCCGTCGCCAAAGTCCCACAGACTGGTCGTATAGTCGCCGCTGGAGGTGTTGGTGAAGACGACCGTCAGCGGAGCCACGCCGCTCGTCGGCCAACCGGTAAAGTCTGCCTCCACCGGCTCGTAGAGGGTGACCTCGACCGGCCCGGCGCGGTTGTTGGCGGGGTTGGTGTCCGTCACGACGCCGGTGGGGGCGACGACCGCCGTGTTGCTCAGGACGCCGGCGTAGGTGACGCTGGTGGTGACGATCAGGGTCAGGGATACCGGCACGTTAGCGGCGACGCCGGGGACGGTGCAGGTGACGACCGCCGAGCCGGGCGTCCAGGCGCAACCATCATCGGAGGTGACGCCGGCGAGGGCTGCGGGATCGCCGAAAGTATCCACGACGGTGGCGGTGATGGGCGTGGTCGGGCCGGCGTTGGTGATGGTGATGGTGTAGGTGATCTGCTCCCCGGCGATGATGGCATCACGGCCGGCCAGCTTGCCGATGGAGAGGTCAACAGTGGGAGGAGCGAGCCCACCAATGCTCGCAATAAAGACATCGAAGCCTCCTGCATTGGTATCCCGGAAGGGGTCTACAATTTCAAGATCGGTTGATTCCGTCCCACCCGCCACGTATACGTTCCCAAGCGTATCCAGGACGATCCCCATGCCGGCCTCAGCGCCGGTGCCGCTCAGATAGGTGCCAAAAGCCATCGCGCCCGTGGTATCGAACTTTGCTACCATCACGTCGCCAGGGCCATACCACTCCAATTCTGGCACTGTAGCCACTCCGCCTTTATAGGTATCCTGAATGGGGTTTACAGTTGGAAAATCATCCGAGCCCGTGCCGCCTGTCACGTAGGCATTGCCAGAACCGTCCAAAACGATGTGCCTGATACCATCGTCGCCACTGCCGCCAACGAGTCTACTGTAAATTAGACTGGGGATAGTGGTATCCAGTTTCACCAGAAAAGCATCCCAATCTCCGCCGCCATAGGGTGGGCTTATTGCGGTGGTGGGAAAGTCCGCCGACCCCGTGGTACCGCCCCAGTAAACGTTCCCAGAGGCGTCCACAGCGACGCCACCGCTGACCTCGCCAGCGGTGCCTCCAAGATAGGTGGCGAAGAGAAGCTGATCGTCAGGAGGTTGTGACGGGTCAATCTTCGCTATGAAGGCATCCCCCGACCAACCTCCGCCATTATTAACCGGTTGAATGGGATTCTCTAATGATAGATTGTCTGACGGACTGTGGCCGGCGAAATAGATGATGCCATCTGATACGTCTATGGCATAACCCTCATCAAACTCGGACCCTCCGTAGTAGGTGGAATATACGAGCGAGGCATCGCCGGATTTCGAAGGATCCAGCACAGCCATAAGGGCATCTGCCTCCCCGGCGTTGGCCTTCTGAAAAGCATTATCGGTGGTTGGAAAGTCGGGTGAATCGGTGTAGCCCACCACGTACATCAGGCCGTTGTCCCCGACAGCCACCTGGACCAACTCCTCAAAGTCTGTTCCTCCCAGATAACTGACGTAATGGATGGCGCCAGCGGCATCCAACTGAACCACGATGCCGTCAAAGAAGCCGTTAAAATCACGTTGGAATGCGTTGGCTGTCGTCGGAAAGTCATTTGACTCCGTGTACCCTATGACGTGGGCTTTCCCGCTGCAATCCACCTCGATCCCGAGGACCCTTTCCCGGTCAGTCCCACCGACGTAGGTCGTGTAGACCAGTTGTTTAGCGCCCGTCTGTGAAAGATCCAATTTGGTGACGAAAACGTCGCGGTCGCCTGCAATGGTACCGGGATCTGGAAAGTCGGGAGAGTCTGTTACTCCTCCGATGTACACGTAGTTGTTACAATCCACGGCGATACCGGCACTGCCATCGAAGCCACTGCCTCCAAAATATGTACTGTAGTCCAACGTTGGGTCTATTATCAGGGGTTGGGTGGCATCGTATCTCCCCAATGCAAAGCCGATACTGCCATCACCATGGATGACGTAGCGAACATCCACGGGACTGCGTTTGCCGGCGACTGTTTGCCAGGCGACCGGCTTACGTTCGATGAGTGAGGCGGCTTTGTCGTTCTCAGCCACGCTGATCAGCAACTCGCCTTTGCTCGACTCCACCCTCGACGCTCCGTCGTAGCGCCAGCGAATGTCGCCGGGGTTCGCGCCAGGGGCAACGACGAAGGTCCCTTTCAGAAAACCCTCGCCGTCGCTGTAGAACAGGTCTATCCCAGGATATAGCCGCTCGTAAACGATGCTTCCATACGTGGGGATGTTGGTATGCCATTTTGCCGGATCGTTCCCGATAAAGTAGTTGACAATCCCGGGAAGTCGTTCTTCGCCCACCACGTGGGTGTCAGGATTTCCCCCAACGAACCGCAGGCGCAAGGTAGTAGGTTCCGTAGACATCGCAAGATCAGATGTGCTTGCTTCTGACAGACCACTGAACAACGCTGCCGTATGGTTAGACGAGGGCAATGGAAATACAACCTCGTGACGTCCGAAAAACAGCGTGCCGGCAGCACCCAGGGTACGGAAAAGAAGCGCAGGATTCGTCTGTTCAGGGTTCGGTACAAATGCTGTCGATCGTTTGCTCGTGGATGCGCCTGGCTGCTGGCCGGTGTCGAGCACCGAAACGGAAGCGGGGATATCCCTGAGAGGTAGACAGGTGGCAAGTAGAGCGGCAAGCAAGAGCAGGCTTAGAAAAGTGACTGAAAGTGGACAGTTAGACATGGCATTTCCTCCCTCACGGAATGTGTCTACGCTGTTCCCGATTTATGGTAATTGTATGGTGTTTTTCATCCTGTGTCAAGCGCCGTCAGGGACGGGGCTGTTGATAGTCGAGTGTCTTTACCCCGACGACGAAGAATGTCACTGCGAATAACAACAGCACGCCTGCGGGCTGCAGGACATCCACGAGTGTCCCCTGGTAGAACACGAGGGTGTTGAGGGCATCCAGACACCACGCAACCGGTGAAAGATGCCCCAATGTCCGCATCCAGGCGGGGACGAAGGTGAGCGGCCACCAACCTCCTCCCAGTGGAACCAGCACCGCCCAGGCCAACGTTGCCATCGCGCTAGCCTGCCTGGGGGTGCGTGTCGAACCTGCCAGGGCCAGCGCCATGGCGGTGACGGCCAGTACATAAGCGCTCGCTACCACCATCGTTGCGAATGGGGCGCTGCCGAAATCAACCCCAAGCGATTTCCCAAAGGCAACCAGGACAGCAAACTGGAGCAACCCCAGCAGACAAGTTGCCAGGAGTTTGCCACCAAGCAACTGGGCCTTGCTGACAGGCATCATCCCCACCCGTCGCAATATCCCCATCAGTCGTTCCTGGGCCAGCGATTGTGTCATTCCCAGGATGCTGATCATGACAAACATCGCGGTGATGCTGGGAGTAGATAGCTTGAAGCCATTCTCCAACAACTGCGCTCCGATAAACTGATTCTCATTGCGTTGGGTGAATTCGGCTGTGACCTGAACCGGTGGCGGCGGACCCCACGCTACTTTCGCGTCCGCAAGTCGCGCCTCGTAAAACTCTGGCCCGGCTTCGATGCCCAGCGACTCTGCTGTTTCCGTGCTTAGTTGCGCGGCGACGATTTTCCCACCCATTCGGGTCACTACGTTTTGCACCGCCCCAAACGCGATCTCTGGAGCGGCCAACGCCGCGCCTGATTGGAAGACCAGAGTCACGTCGTCTCCTTTTTCGAGCGCCGTGGCAAATCCCCGGGGAACAATCAGCGTTGCAGACGTCACCTCGTTGGCCAAACGTTCCTGAGCCAACGCGGGGGACAACAAGGCTCCAGCCAGACCGCAGGCATCCGCAGGATCGTCGTGCGCCGGACATACGAGGAGCGTCGCATTGGCCTCTGCCAGGGCAGCAATCAGTGAATTCGAGGCCGCACTGTGATCCTGGTCCAGGACGTCAAGCCGGATAAAGACCGGAATGTTGCGTGCGAACCCTTGGGCTCCCAGACCAGCCAGGTAGATGAAGAGTGCCGGGATCGCCAGCAGGAGGAACCAACTATACTTGTTCTGGAGCGTCTTATGGAGATCATTCCAGGCAATGATCAATACCTTGCGCATTGCTTATTCACCCGTAACTTGAGGGTAGTAGGCCAACCCCGTTGGCCGTTTTGAGGCCAGAACCGCCCAACGGGGGTTGGGCTCCTACCCCCCCTGAACGGTTTCTTACAAAAACCCGATGCGTCGTTTCAGAAACCAGTTTCCAACGCTGAAAAACAGCAATCCCATGATCCCCAGGATCAGAACGTGGGGCAAGATGCTGGTGGCGCTCCCTCCTGAAGCCAGTTTCAAGTACCCATTCATGGCCCAATAGTGAAATGTGATGCGAGACAGCACATCGAACGGCCTGGGAAATAGTTCGACGGGGAAAAAGATCCCCCCAGCCAGCCCCATCAACAAAAGAACCGCCCGGCCACAGTTCGCGGCTTGAGCATACGTTCTGGTGAACCCAGCGATGGCTACACCAATGCCTGTTGCCGCCGCCACCACAGAAAATATGAGCACCGAAAGGCCGAGCAGATTGATCTTTGGACCTTGTCCTGGGCCACTGCTCGATATCCACTCCACAGCGGCCATACCCCCGATCAGCGCGCCCATCTGGATCAAACCGCTCAGGTATGTTCCCAGGGTTTTCCCCCCCAGAATGATCCATGACCGGGTTGGCGTGACGTACATCCGCTGCAGGGTCCATTGAGCCTTTTCCTGCAAGAGCGAGGCACTCCCTACCAGGGCCGTAAAGCCGGTAAACGTAATCGCTATGGCTACGGCGAGGTAATGCGTCAACTGGATTTGAGTCGCTTGCCCAACGGTGTTGACACGTTGTATCTTGATGGGATTGGATTCTGGCATCGCCGCAGTGAGCGCGAGATCCGCAATGGTCTCGTTCAGCGTGCCAGACTCCAATTGTGCTCTCGTGCGGGGGTGGCGAAGGAGTCCTTCGACTGTTGTGCGCACGGTGACTTCCCCGGTCGAGATCATGCTCGCCAGGGTCTCGACTATACTTTTGAACGCTGCTCCCTTGACTGCATCCCTACTGTTGATGTACACCTCGACGGTGGCGCTTTCAGAAGCCAAAGCCTGGGAAAAGTCAGGGGGGACAAACAGTGCAGCGATTATCTTTTCCCTCTTCACCATGCGCCGTGCTTGCCTTTCGTCCTCAATCTCACGCACAGCAAACAGTTCAAAGGGCAAATCGCTGGGCGACGCTGATGTGTCAGGGTTCGGTATCATGGCCCGCACAAAGATTTGGCCAAGGTTCCCCCACGGGCCGCCTCGATCCTGATTGACGATCCCCACCGGAATACTCCTGTCCTGGACACCACGACTCAGGACAAAATCCCCGAACGCCAGGTCAATCAGTGCTGTGATCACCAACGGCATGGCGATCGTCAAGAGTAACGTGATCGGGTCTGTGAATCGCAGGGTGATCTCTTTCCAGGCAATCACCAGGAGTTTCTTCACTCTGACACCACCGTGAGACTCTGTCCTGTCAGACGCAGGAAAACGGCTTCCAAATTCGGTTGCTGGACCGTCAACGAGCGTGCGCTTATACCTGACTTCTCCACGATGCGCAGGATTTCGGGCAACACGCCGGCTGCGTGCAACACGGACAGGGTGATGGCATCCCCACCTACCGAAACCCGCTTCACTCCCCTTACCTGCTTCAAAGCCTCCACCACAGCAGCCGGTACCTCCGACACTCCAACGTGCAATCGTAACGTGTCTTCCGCGTGGATCGTTTGGATCAGTTCATCAGGTGTGCCCAGAGCGACGATCCTACCGTGGTGAATGATACCGACTCGATCGCTGATCTCTTGTGCTTCTTCCATGTAGTGGGTGGTGTAAACCACCGTGGCGCCATATTCCTGCTTGAGCCGCAATAGCAGATCCAAAATGCGCCGCCGGCCCTCTGGATCAAGTCCCACGGTTGGCTCGTCCACGAGAACGATGCGTGGCTTGTGCAGCAGCCCCACCCCTATGTTCAGCCGCCGCTTCATGCCACTGGAATAATGAGCCACCTTGTCACCTGCACGGTCCGTTAGCCCGATCACTGCCAGCACGTCATCAATGGCTTCATCGAGCCCCTGCCCGCTGAGGCCGTAAAGCAGGCCAAAATACCGCAGATTTTGGCGTCCAGAAAGCGAGAGATACAACGCGATCTCCTCCGGGACGACGCCGATGACCTGCTTTACCGCCATCGGGTTTTGCACGACGCTGTGCCCGGCGATAATTGCATCTCCACTGGTAGGGGGAAAAAGTCCACAGAGTATGGAGAGCAGGGTTGTTTTCCCCGCGCCGTTTGGCCCTAACAAGCTGAAAATCTCCCCTTCCTGGATGTGGAGGGCTATCGCGTCAACTGCCAGTGGCCCGTCAGGCGGATTGTATTGCTTGGAGAGTTTGCAGATGGTGATGATCGCAGCCATTACCCCTAGATTACTTGTTCAAAAGCGTTATCAATCCCTTGCAACGAGAGAGCAGGATCAAAGATCCAGGCGGTCAGTTCGAGAAAGCGGGGGTAGGGGATAAAATGTGAGCGGAAAAGCGCTCCTTTGGCGTAATAGTTCTTGTTCCATTCCAGTATGCCAATGCAGTCCTGCTCCCGACTGGCTTCCCATAAACCAGCCAAAAGCGCTTTTTTCTCCTTACCACTCAGACCTTCCCAGTAAAGGAAATCAATCCAGGCCCAGCGGTTACTTCCTCGCTTACAGACCATGTCATAAATCGTAAAGTTGATGAACCCGGCAACAGTGCCGCCTCGCTCGTAAACCACCGTGGAGGTGACGTCCTCGGTATGCAGCCGACGGGCCAATGATTTTTCGTCGAAAGTGCGGACCAGGCTGTTCTGATCGGAATAACGCTTGGTCAAAACGAGTATTTCGGCCAGGTCCGCATCGCTGTAAGGCCGCACCGCGCCGGAAACTGAAGGGGCAGTAATGGGGCGATGAGCGCCGAGAATCTTGATAGCGGCCACCTCATACCATTTCAAGTTCTCGCTCTCCACGATTCTCTCAAAGTCAACTGCGTGAAGGATCGGGAACATCGTTTTTAACACTTCGACTCTGTAGTTGGGCTTTAGATACCTTTCAAACATGAACCATGAGCGATGTTTTTTCTCGAGGGTCATCAGTGCAAAGTCGGCACCGAATTCCTCGTTGCGGCGAAGACATTCGGCAATCAAGTATACGACGACGCCCCGGTAGTCCTTGTGAGCGACCATCATGCATGAGGCAACGCCTTTGTAAGTCTCGCCGTTGAATCTGTAGATTCTCGGCAGGTTGGCGATGAAAGCAACCAGTTTGGCGCCGTCGTAGGCGCCGATCAGGAAGCGCGGATCCGGGACATCGGCAAAGAGATGGCGGGCCAGTGCCGGCCGGTATAGATCGGGCCAGGTGTCTTCGCCGTACTCCTCGAGCCACGAGTCGCGCGCCATTGCTGAGAGCGCTTCGAGGTCTCCATCAAAATCTCGAATCTCGATCCTTCCCATCTGCTTACCAGGTAGCCTGCTGTTGATAATAGCAGTAGGCGTCGCCCACGGTCTGAATCCGCCAGGCCAACTCGAGCGACAGTTCGATGCCCATCTCTTCCAGGCACAATAGTATTTCGAGCATGCGGATCGAGTCCAGGCCCAAATCGGTGATAAAGTAAGCCTCCGGCGTGACTTGCGCCACGTCCACCTTCAGCAGATCGGCCAACATCGCCTGGAAGGCTTCGAAGGAAAGCGGTTCAGGGCGAGTCATGGGCAATCAATTCCCGCGCAGCCATCTCGCGCAATTTGAACTTTTGCACCTTTCCGGTGGCCGTCGTGGGCAACCGTTCCACAAAGCGCACCTGGGCGGGGATTTTGAAGGGCGCGATCTGCCCACGGCAAAAGTTCAGTACGTCCTTGGCGCTCAGCGTCGCACCAGGTTGCAGTTCCACGTAGGCCCAGACTGCTTGGCCACTCAACTCGCTGGGGACCCCAACCACCCCGACCCGCCGGATCAGCGGATCCCGCTCCAGATACCCTTCGATCTCCGCCGGGTAGATATTCTGACCTCCGCGGATGATCAGGTCCTTTTTGCGATCCACCAGCCGCAGGTAGCCATCCTCACCTACGTAACCGATGTCGCCGGTGTAAAACCAGCCCTCGGCATCCAATACCTGGGCGGTCAGTTTGGGACCGCGATAATAACCCGTCATCATCTGCGACGTCTGAACGGCGATCTCGCCTCGCTCACCCACCGGCAACGGCCGCCGCTTATCTCCAGTGTCCACGATCCGCACCCGGGCACCGGGCACCGGCTTGCCCACGGTCGTAGCCGCCCGTTCCCACGGATCGTCCGGACCGGTCCAGGAAATCAGCATGCTCTCGGTCGTACCGTAAAAGTTCTCCAGAGCGCATCCCAGCCGTTCGTGGAGCGCCCGGGCCAGGTCTAGGGACATGGGTTCGGTGGAGAAGGTGATGCGCTGCACCGAGGACAGGTCATACCGTTCCTGTCCCGGCACCAGCAGCAGCCAGCGGTACATAGTCGGTGAGCCGCCGATCTGCGACACCTTTTCCGTCTGGATGTATTCCAGGGCCAGTTGAGGGTCAAAGCGGTCCATCAGGATGACCTTGCCGCCGGCCAGCAGTGTGACGACGATCCCAAACAGACCGGCGTATTGATAGGGGGGAAAGGGCAACAGCAGACAACGTAATGGACTGAGATTCAAGCGCGGGCTGGCCGCTCTGACTGCCAACCCCCAGGCCCGGCTGCGGGTATGCATCACCCCTTTTGGCAAGCCGGTCGTGCCAGAGGTATAAAAAGTCAGGGTTGTATCGTTGGCGGAGAGATTGACTCGTCGCAAGGACTGGCCCAGGGACATTACATCTTTCAGAGGCAGAAATGTCTGCCCATCCCCATCGCTTGCGTCGCGGACAATGATGTAACGCAGATCGGGCAAGTCGGGGAGCAAGCGGGCCAACGTCGTCGGGTGATCCTGGCCATACCAGTTTTGAGTGGCGATGACGACCTTGGCCCCACAATCAGCCAGGATGTGAGACAATTCGTGTTCGCCCAGGAGGGGGTTCAGCGGCACATTGACGTTGCCCATCACCGACGGCAGAAAGGCGGTATACACCGCTTCGGGGCAGGCGGGCAACAGGGTCGCCACTCGATCACCCTTTTGAACCCCCAGAGCCTGCAAGCCGGCCGCTAACGCCTCCACGCGGGCAAACACCTGGCGTCGCGTCAACCGTTGCTCCTCGTAGATGATGAACTCGCTATTCGGCCGGACACGGAATGCCAAGCCGACCAGGCGCTGTGGTTTGAGCCAGCATATCAGTTTTCCGACGAACATGAATCTCCAACCTGGGAAATGACGCCAAGCCAAGTATACCGCGAGCGAGCGGGCCTGTCAACTGAGAATCAGATGATCAGATGATTGAGGTCTTTAAGCACGTTCCGTTTTCCGTCTCAGGCTACACTATAGAATTACCCTACAGGATTTGCGGTAGGCGCGAGAATTATTGGTCAGTAGCAGCAACAAACTAACTGCCGTGGTCGTCGAGGGGCGGTTGCAGCGGCAGAGACAGGCAATCAGCGTCTTGGCGCGCAAGGTGATTCCACTGGAGGCTTTGCCCTGAGGCTCCCGCTGAACGTCAGCCGAAGCGCTCAACCGAACGATGGAGATGGAGTGAGGTCTCGCCGCGCCCGCCGCAGGAGCACGGTGAAGAACAGCCAGGGCGAGACCCTGAGCAGACAAGATGGCAGACGTGATTCCGTCTGACAATCCGCTGGTCCCTGCCAGATCTACGTCCTATACGTTCCGCACGTGGAATTATGGGTACGTATGTGAGACGCCGAGTGGCAGAATTGCTCTTGCGTTTACGTTGTCAATCAGCGCCCCAAATGGGCTACTGGAGCATGAGCTCTAGGCCAGAATCGAACTGGCTCCTCCTGTGTACGAAACAGGGCTCCACTGCTTGAGCTGCTGGAGCAAGGTCTGGGTGACTGGAGTCGAACCAGCTACCTCGCGGCCCCAAACCGCGCGTGCATCCAGGTACACCTCACCCAGGTGAAGCTTCCGACAGGAATCGAACCTGTGTCTTACCCCTACCAAGGGTGCGCTCTGCCACTGAGCTACAGGAACGTCATGCACCTGGAGGGACTCGAACCCCCAACCCTCTCCTTGTAGGGGAGACGCTCTCCGCAATTGAGCTACAGGTGCGCGAATCTGGCGAGAGCTGACGAGAGGAGTTGAACCTCCATCTGCTGAGTACAAATCAGCCGTCGTGCCGTTGGACCACGCCAGCAAAGGCCCAGACTGGAATCGAACCAGTGATCTCCGCTTATGCAGTGCGGTGACTTCCCACTTGGCTACTGGGCCACAGGCGGAAGGGGCGGGAGTCGAACCCGCAAGGCCGTTAAGCTCGCCGCGTTAGCAGTGCGGTGCCGTCGCCCATCGGCTTGCCCTTCCATGGTGGGCCAGGTTGGATTCGAACCAACGCCCGACCGCTTATAAGACGGTTCCTCTCACCAAACTGAGGTACTGGCCCAAGAAAGCGGGTAGCGGGAGTCGAACCCGCATAACTGGGTTGGAAGCCCAGCGCCCTACCTGGTTGGACGATACCCGCGCAGTACCCACGGCAGGACTCAAACCTGCATCTTCTTGCTCCGCAAGCAAGCGCTCCTTCAATTGAGCTACGTGGGCCTGAGTAGGAGCGGCGGGGCTCAACCCCGCACGTCTCTGGAAAGTCCAGCGCCTTTCCATTTTGGCCACGCTCCCCTATGGGTCGGACAGGACTCGAACCTGCCCCTAACGGATTAAAGGTCCGCTACGCTATCCAGTTGCGTCACCGACCCTCAGTGCCCTCGGCGAGACTCGAACTCGCAGCCCTGGACTTGGGAGACCACGTTCTTCCAGTTGACTACGAGGGCGCAGTGTGCTCGGTCGGAGTCGAACCGATTGCCTCTCACGCTTCAGGCGAGCGCTCTACCAGATGATCTACGAGCACTTGTGTGGGCCTGGCAGGGGTCAAACCTGCACCCTTCGGCAAGATCAGGGCAGGCTCCTGCGGCTCAAGAGGCCGCTGCCCCCCAATTGTGCTACAGACCCAGGTGGGCACGGGTGGATTCGAACCACCACCTTTCCGCTCTTGAAGCGGACGACTCTGCCAATTGGCCTACGTGCCCATAGCCACGGCGGGAGTCGAACCCGCAACTTTCTGGTCTTGAACCAGACACCTCTGCCAATTGGGTTACGTGGCTCCAGTGGGCCTGAGAGGATTCGAACCCCCATGACGCGGGTCTAAGCTGCGCACCTTTGCCAATTAGGTCACAGGCCCATCTGGGGTGAACAGTGGGAATCGAACCCACGACGACGCGGGTCACAACCGCGCGCTCTGCCATTGAGCTACGTCCACCAGGAGGCGGAAGGAGTGGGGGTCGAACCCACAAGGCTGTTACGCTCGACGGTTTTCAGGACCGCTGCCGTCGCCATCTGTCGGCTTGTCCTTCCGTATACCGACCCACAGCACCCTCGGCAAGACTCGAACTTGCAGCCGTTGGCTTCGAAGGCCACCGCTCTTCCATCGAGCTACGAGGGCTCATACCCCTTTTGATAAACTCGGGACATCGCCAGCCGGATTTGAACCGAGCGTTTGCAGATCGAGAATCTGCCGTCCTGAACCAGGCTAGACGATGGGGGACTGCTGAGTGACTGCGACTGGACTCGAACCAGTGAACTTTTCCCTTATCA
>Ga0136651_10001763_pt1 | contig 11934 bp, 8 predicted proteins | sample Mar14236cmmetaG_FD_94867 | JGI IMG/M metagenome (GOLD analysis project Ga0136651, IMG submission 94867) | Marine hydrothermal vent microbial communities from Guaymas Basin, Gulf of California to study Microbial Dark Matter (Phase II) - Marker... ...
ATCATGTTATTTGCCGGCATATTAATGCACACTGCCTCTCCGCAGACTTACGAAGAGGACATATTCCAAACCTCACGGGGCCCTTTGAAGATCACTTTTATCGGGCACGGAACATTGATGTTTACCTGGAACGGCCTGGTGATTCATGTGGATCCGGTCAGCCGCGAAGGAGATTATTCAAAGCTCCCAAAAGCAAACCTGGTACTGATCACACATGAGCACGGGGATCATCTCGATCCGTCAGCTCTTTCAAAAATCGTGACTCCCGAAACAGAGATTATCCTTACACAGCGATGTTATGAGACTTATCCTCATGGTCATATTCTGCACAACGGGGATGAGATTAATCTGCTCGGTATTTCTATCCTGGCAGTGCCTGCCTATAATATGATCCACCACCGGCCCAACGGAGAACCTTTCCATCCCAAAGGGGTCGGAAACGGTTATGTCGTCCGGTTCGGTGACAAAACCGTCTATATTGCAGGAGACACGGAAAATATCCCGGAAATGAAAGAACTCAGTGGTATAGACATTGCATTCCTTCCAATGAACCTTCCCTATACCATGACACCCGAGATGGTCGCCGAAGCCGCCCGAACTTTCCGACCCACTATCCTCTATCCCTATCACTACGGCAACACAAACCCGCAAGAACTGGTCAAGCTGTTGCAGAATGAAGACATAGAGGTCAGAATCAGGAAGATGAGGTAGTACTCCCGGTTTGCATGCAACACTTCTAATGAAACAGAAAAACAGTTTATTTCTTTATGCCTTTATAGCAGCCCTGGGAGGGTTGCTTTTCGGTTTTGATACGGCAGTAGTGAACGGAGCCCTGCAGTTTTTCAGAGCGTATCTGCAGCTGCAGCCAGACAGTTTTATGGAAGGATGGGTGGTCAGTTCCGCCCTGGTGGGTTGTGTGATAGGCGCCGGATTTATCGGACCTTTTGCAGATAAATACGGCAGGAGGAACATGCTCCGGGCAATGGCTCTGTTGATCCTGATCTCGGCCATAGGCACAGGGTTGGCTACCAATGTAAATAATTTTGTGTTCATGCGTATCATAGGAGGAATCGGCGTGGGAGGAGCTTCCGTGTTATCCCCTATATATATCTCAGAGATTGCTCCGGCCAGGATGAGAGGCCGTCTTACGATCACTTTCCAATTGGCCATCGTAATCGGAATTCTTCTGGCTTTTTTCTCCGACTACCTGCTGATCAATACCGGGAAAAATAACTGGAGGTGGATGTTCATCGTAGAGGGAGTACCGGCAACAATCTTTTTTCTCTCACTCTTTTTTGTGTCCAGAAGCCCGCGCTGGCTGGTGAAGAACGGAAAGATAGCACAGGCCCGTATTGTGGTTGAAAGTATTGATCCCATGACGGATGCGGATCAGATGATCATAGAAATTAAAGAATCCCTGGATCAGGAAGTGATCAGCCACATGAAATATCTCTTCAGAAAACCTTATCTGCGGCTGGTGCTTATTGGCATCCTGATAGGGATGTTCAACCAGTTTACGGGCATCAACGTGGTGATGTATTATTCGTCCAAAATCTTTCTGACGGCAGGTTTTTCCACCGAGAGTTCTGTATTGCAGACAGTCATCATAGGAGCCACCAATCTGTTTTTCACGCTGCTGGCTATGGCAATGATTGATAGGATTGGCCGGAAAAAGATGTTGCTGACCGGTGCTCTGCTGATAACACTCTTCCTGGCTCTTTTTGTCTGGTTCTTTCTGGCCGACGTACAAGGACTCATCCTGCTGGTTATGCTGGTGCTTTTTGTAGCAGCCTTTGCTTTCTCCCAAGGAGCTGTGGTGTGGGTGATCCTCTCGGAGATGTTTCCCAATAACATCAGGGCACGGGCCACCTCCATCGGGACCGTGTCGCTGTGGGTGTTTTGCTTTCTGACCACCCTATTCTTTCCTGTAGTCGTAGGATTTTTTGCCAACGAAAATGGTAACGGTAAAGGGGTGGGGTATATTTTCGGTTTTTATGCCATCATGACCCTTATCTCTTTCTTCTTTTTTAAAAAATATCTTTTCGAAACCAAGGGAAAGACCCTGGAAGAACTGGAGAAGGATGCGTTAGGGTGAAGATTGTAGCTATGTTATAAGACAACCCGTACCCATCAGGTTATCCGGAAGATATCTCCTCATCCACCTTCTTTTCAAATCCGTTGGAATATTAGTACAGGTCCAATTTTTGAAACATTGCTCTTTATTTGACTCTTTCCGCTAAGCATAAGGACAATGTTCTCGGTATATTTTGACAAGTACCATACAAGACGTTTTATTTTATGGTTCTCCTTTAACCGGTCAAGACATCCCAGGGTGTCGAGCGTTTGTGGTTTTACTTTTTTTCCTCACGATATGTCTGAAAGATCTGAAGATATTGATACTTTCCGCTTTTCTTGATCCTGACAAACATGCTCTTTACCACCGGACACTGCATTTTATATATCTTTTTTCTAATTAACTCAAGTTGCTATCTAAAATTTTATAAAACAAAGACTAAAAATCAAGTAGTATTAAAAACTTATTGTAAGATATTAACAGTTAAAACGGATATAAGTATTCTAAAATGAAACCTGATTAGCAAAATATTGTATATTATTATCACTTAGTACGATACATATTGTTAAATAAAAATAATCCTCCGGATTTAGGTCCCCAAACCAATTAAATCTGAAGAATTATGGTTAAAAAATGTATTACAATTTACGTATTTATTGATGATTTGCTTAACAAAAGTTAAAGACAGCAATTCCGCAAGTTTTTTTAATAAACAACTGTAAAATTGTATGAATTAAAATTTGTAAAAAATATTTTTCTTGCTAATTTTTAAAAATAAGCAATCATTGGGATATATATTGTAACATGTATTTACTCAGACATATACACAAATTTTGCTTTCCAACAGTCTTTATCCTTGTGGTTGTGGTTTATTCATTTTTTTATTTTTAAAAATCGCAAAAGTTCCCACTTTTCTACGCGGCTTTTTTTACTATGTCAATATACTGATATCCTATGTATTTTAATCGTTATTCGTCAATAAATATTGACGGAGTGAAATTGTATTGCCTATAAATCAGCAACCCATTTTAAAAGGAAAATATAATAACTTGTGGAATTTACGTTGCTGAGTTAAAAAGGAAGAAATCACATAAATTTATAGAATATTATTATATTGCAATTTATTAAGAGTTCTTGCTATAAGTAAAAAACTATTGACAGATGAAAAGAAAAGTTTTTCACACAATCATTATTCTTTTTGGCTTCATAACGGTTTTATATGGTCAGCCAAAAGATCAGGACCTTCTGTTTGCTCGTTTTCAAAACCCGCCGGTAGAAGCAAGACCTTTTGTCCGCTGGTGGTGGAATGGAGACCGATTAAACAAGAATGAGATTATACGAGAGATACATCTTTTAAAAGATGCAGGTTTTGGAGGTGTCGAGATCAATCCGATAGCAGGGGGAGAAAAGGGAATCCCCGGATATAAAAGTCTTGTTTGGTTATCACCGGAATGGAACGATATGCTCAAAGTTGCCTGTAGTGAAGCAGAAAAACTAAATATGGTAACAGACCTTATCATAGGTACCGGCTGGCCCTTTGGCGGACAATTTCTTAAACCCAATCAATATCTGCAACGTATTGTGGTCAACCAAATAAAATTGTCCGGACCCGGTACTCTTCATAAAAATATAAATAAACTATTAGAGATAGACAGGGAAAACAGGATAAGAAAGTCGGGGTCGGGGAAATATTTGACAGAGAAGATTGCTTTTATAAAGTTGCTCCCTGAAAACCTGAAAGATTTAGAAGAAATTATTTCATTGGATTCCATGATCGATCCACATGGTGAAATAAAGATCCCTCTTGGAAAAGGCAATTATTATCTGGTATGGGGGGTGAAACAAAATGGTTATCGGGAAGTTGTGTTGGGAGCCCCTGGTGGCGATGGTCCGGTGATGGATCATTATGACAGAGAGGTAACGATGGCATTCCTATCCCGGCTAAAGAAGATTGCAAAAGATTTGGGAATACCTTTGAACAGATTAGTCCGTGCATTGTTTTGCGACAGTATTGAACTGGACGGAGCCAATTGGTCGGATGGATTTTCTGAAAAATTCAGGGAAAAGTATGGTTATGATATAGAAGAATGGTTCCCTTTTATCTTTTATAATTCTCAGGGGAAATATCTCAATATGATCAGGAACTCAACGTTACTTGAAAAAAAAATAGTACGGGTAAGGTATGATTTTAACCGGTTTTTGGTAGATGAATTCCTGGAGAATTTCACTAAGGTTGTAAAATCGTTTTGTGAAGATAATGATTTACTATTTCGCTATCAGGCTTATGGTTCTCCCTGGCATATGGGTATCTCTGAAGGTTATTTGATCCCTGATATTCCGGAAGGTAATAACTGGCTTTTTTCTAATAAAAGGGCACCTTACGCAGATGAATACTTTACCTGGAATGACGAACATGGATATCTCATATGGAACAAGTATGCTGCTGCAGGAGGACACTTGAAAAAAGAAAAGATTATCAGCTGTGAAGCGATGACCAATGTCGGGGGATATTTTGATGTCTCTCTTGAAGACATAAAACAAGCTGATGACATAAACTTCATCACAGGCATAACCCATTCCGTGGTCCATGGTTTTAACTTTTCCCCTCCCCAGGCAGGTATACCGGGCTGGGTGAGATTTGGTACTTATTTTAGTGAACATAACCCGTGGTGGAAATACATAAAGAAATGGACGATTTATAATGCAAGACTCTCCGTTGTTTTTCAAAATTCCACACCCGTAACGGAGATCGGTATTATTGGCCCAACGGGAGAATTGTGGGGTGAAAAAGGTTTGAATCGGCTTGAAATGCACACGACTCCTTTTTATTGCTATCATTTGTGGGAGTCATTCAGTAATATTGGAAGTACTTGTGATTATCTTAGCGAAGCAGTGTTGGATACCGCTTTTACAATAAAAGGCTCAGAAAGTATTTCCTTCCCATACAAGATGTTGGTCTTCACCGATGTCCATGCCATTACTCCCCGAACCATTCAGGTACTGAATGAATTTCTGGACAGAGGTGGTAAGATCGCTTTTGTGGGAACCTTCCCTTCTCGCTATTTATCTTTAAAAGATTTGCAAAATACATCCATTAAATCTGCAATAAATCATATCAGAATAGCTTATCCTGAACAGGTGTTTTTTGTAGAGAGACCCGAATCATTAGATCATTTAATCCCGTGGAGTATCAATCTGTTCAAAACAGCAGGCATACACCCACGTATTCATATAGAGAATCCTCTCAGATATGTTTATCAGATTCAATCCACACAGAATAACAGGAATATATATTTTTTTGTAAATTCTGATCGGAAGAAAGAGGTCTCTTTAAAGGTTCGATTTCCTGAAAACAATTATATTCCCTGGGTGTGGGACCCTGAAACAGGGACGAGAAAGATATGTTCTTATGTTAAAGGGAGCAATAACGAGATGGAAATACCCCTTAAACCATTACAATCACGTTTAATTGTTTTTGATCCGAATAAAGTGACCGACAAAGTTACCGCGATAAAACAGGAAAAGGAAGAAAGTTTTCCTGGAAAAAAAGAAATAAAAAGCAAATGGCTAGTGGATCTCTATCCGGTAGAGGGAAACAGATTTTCATACCATATGGATCAACTGACGGACTTCAGAAACATCCCATTATTGGAAGATTTTGCCGGGGAGGCCGTTTATATTACAACAATAAAAGTTAAAGACCATTATTCAAAACTGGATCTGGGTGAGGTGAACAGGGGAATCACAGAGGTTATTCTTAATGGGGTGAATTTAGGGATTTGTTGGTACGGCAGACATGAATATAATGTGTCAAAAGCATTAAAACAGGGTAAAAATAAACTTGAGATAAGATACACGCCAGTGATGAAGAATTACTGCTTATCTCTGAAAGACAATCAAAATATAAAAGGAGAAAATCGATCGGCCGTGGGAATACAGGGACCGGTACTGTTAATAAAATAAGTGTTTATATTAATTAAAAATTCTTTGTTATTTCTACTTTGACAGATTAAAAAAAGTAGAACTAACTAAAAGTTAAAAATGGACAAATCAAACAACAACCGCTTCATGATCATGATAACTGTCATCATGATGGCAACCTTTATGGGATATACTTCTGATGAAACCCCAAAAGATAAACAAAAAAGCGGGACGCTGATGTTCTGGTATGATTATCCCGCAGAGACATGGAATGAAGCTATACCGGTTGGTAATGGATATATTGGAGCAAAAGTATTTGGTCATTCGGGAAACGAACGGATCGGTTTGAATCACGAATGGCTTTGGCGGGACAGGAAACTGCGTGACCGTACAAATCCTAAAGTGGCTCATAACCTCCCGGAAATCCGAAGACTTTTTTTTGAAGGCAAGATCATTGAGGCGAGTAATGCGGCAAATAATTTGCTGGGATCCCAGAGAATTCCTCCGGATATGGGAAAACCTCCGATGCACACCTACGGACCCGATCCTTTCCAGCCGGCAGGGGATCTGCATATCTCTTTCCCCGGTCATGAAAATATAACAAACTACCGGCGTGAACTAAATTTGTCTGACGGGTTAGAGCAAACGAAGTATCGCTTTGATGAAGTAAATTATACCCGTGACTTATTTACATCGATGGTTGATAGCGTGTTGGTATTGCACCTTACCGCTGATCAGCTCGGTAAAATTACTTGTCAGATAAAATTGTCAAGGATCTTTGATCCGGAGTGTAGGATCACTCCATGGACGGACGGGACGCCACTGATGGCATGGACAAAAACAGGATCTGCTTCATGGACAGAGGGTAATAAAATAGGTTTTACAGGCGAGTTTGTTGAGAAGAAGCAATTTGCTGTGACTGCAGCTATGACAGCCAAAGGGAGTAAGGTGCGAACAGTATGGAATGAGGGTTGGCCGGAATTTCGTGTAACCGGAGCGGATGAAGCGCTTATTGTGCTGAGTATTGCTACGGACCATGAAACTGAAAATCCCCGGGCATTCACAACAAATCAGATTGATCGCGTTTTAAGCCGTTATGATGGATATCAGTCGATGAAAAATGCACATATTAAGGGTTATCAAAAACTTTTTAACCGTGTTTCATTTTCCCTTGACGGACCGGACAGGTCAACCCTGCCGATTGATGAACGTCTCAAAAGGTATGTATCAGGTGATTATGATCCCGGGCTGGCCGTTCTTTTCTTCCAATATGGCCGGTATATACTGATCAGTAGTTCGGGAACCGGAGGATTACCTTCAAACCTTTATGGCATATGGAGTGAATCATTGCGTCCTCCATGGAGCTCGGATTTTCATCATGACATTAATTTACAGCATTATTACTGGCCGGCAGAAGTCACGAATTTATCGGAATGTGCCGACCCATTGTTTGATTACCTCGATCGTTGTATCCCGGCTGCCCGAACAGCAGCCAGAAATTTGTACGGGTGTGATGGTATATTTATTCCACTTACAACCGGTGCCTGGTGCAGGTGTTTGAAGACAGAAGCCGGAGGCACTGATTTAAGAAAAGAACGCGGAGGCTGGGATGAATGGACCGGGGCAGCAGCCTGGTTAGCCCAGCATTACTGGTGGCATTATTCATTTAGTGAAGATAAGGAGTTTTTACGAACACGGGCATATCCGTTTATGAAGCAAGTTGCTCAATTTTATGAAGATTTTCTGATACCCGACCCGCGTCCCGATAGTCCCCATTATGGACAACTGATTACCGTTCCTTCCGTATCACCCGAAAATTCTTTTGAAGGAGGTACCAAACCGCTTTCCATTGGTATTGGAGCAACTGCCGACTTTGAGTTTATCCATGATGTGCTTACCCATTGCATTAAGGCAAGTAAAGTTTTGAATGTCGATGAAGATGAACGGCAGAAATGGGAGGAAATATTGAAAAATATCCCATCCCTGCAAATCGGAAAATATGGTCAGTTACAAGAATGGCTTGAAGATTACGAAGAACCGGAACCCGGTCACAGGCACGTGACCCATCTCTTCGGCATTTATCCCGGAGATCAGATTACTATTGAAGATACGCCGGAACTGGCGAAAGCAGCACGTAATTCGCTGGAAAGAAGATTAGCACATGGTGGGGGAGGCGGACTCACACCGGGAACGGGGATTTATGCCCGTTTGCGTGAAGGAGATCTGGCCGAAAAATATCTTCGTGAAAAATACATGAAGTTTTCTTCCGGAGAAACTCCTCCTGCCGGATGTGCACAAATTGCTGAAATGTTTTTGCAGAGTCATGGAGGTCAGATACGGCTCCTTCCGGCTTTGCCCGGATCATGGCCCGACGGACAGATAAAAGGATTACGTGCGAGGGGAGGATTTACCGTTGATCTCTCATGGGAAAACGGTAAATTAAAGGAAGCAACGATTTACTCAACCAACGAAAATATTTGCAACGTATTGACAAATGTACCTGTAATGCTGAAGAATAAAGTCCACGAATCGCTTGTTACAAAAAAACCTGAAGCCATAACTCGTGATTTTAAAAAAGAGTCGGGGGAAAATGTGAAAGATTATTCCTTTGAATTTAAAACATGGGCTGGTGAAAGTTATGTGATCATTCCAGACAATGCTGCTGGATCCTGAGAAAATATAATTGTGGATTTGAGGATAAAGAGTTTTAGGGTAGTTTGCCTGGGCGCGGTATTCGCCTAAGAATGATAAGGATCCAAGGTTGTAATGATAGATGGTGTAATCCAGTGTAAGTCAGAATAATTTCATCAAATATGGTTTGCTGAAAAAATAGTCTGATTGTTGATAATCAGAATCATATATTTCTTTATCTCACCATAGCTTAATTCTGGATACTTCTCAGTATACAGGTAAGCTCTTAACCTTGTCACTCGATACCAACCCCTTGAAAGGTAAGCACCACAAGGCAGTTTGACCAATACGCCTGATCGTCTTAGGCGGTAGTTCATCTCAACATACCACCGTTTTATGTGTGTCCTCCAATTTTACCCTTTTCTCTTCTGGGTTTGGCTCGTTAACTTATCAGATGTTTACTGTCTACCATCTTGATTACAGTTTCGTTACCATTTCCAAGAACATTTATTTATCTTCGTCCCCTGTGGTAACGCAGGTCATATACAGCACGACATGCCAACAACGCATATAGCAAACGGCTGAATTTCATCCGTCCCGGACAGAAACCCCGTAGACGGAACTATTTCGACTTAATAATTTCATTTCAGCTACGCTTTTTGAAATTATATTCTTACTGAGTTCCAGCCTTTTTTGCTAATTTCGCTTTCATATGACAACGACGACGTTTGACTGCCGCTTGCCATATGCCTATTGTTGAACTAAATCCCGCCTGAGCGGGATTTAGTTCAACAACATAGTACATATGAAACGTTTCGGTTATTGTATCAACGCAGAAAGTCACCTGGTAACTGTTAGAAAATTTGATACTGCTTACCCAGGTCGATCTCATGCGATACCATACTTTACGTACATTGGACCGTTAAGCGAAATTTTGGCAAGAGGGGGAAAAGAAAAATGAATAATTCTAGAAGATCCATCCTAAGAAGTCATTTTCTCGTGATATTGGTCATAATCGTCATCATTCCGAGTATACGGTTTATCAGCTATAAAAAAGACAACATGCCAAAAAATGCTAAAAATTATACTATAGTTGATACAGAGCAGACTAAATGTTATGATAACTCAAAGGAGATTCCTTGTCCAAATCCGGGAGTCCCTTTCTATAGGCAGGATGCACAATATAATGGAAATCAGCCAAATTATATTGACAATGGTAATGGAACAATAACTGACTTAAACACAGGGTTGATGTGGACAAAAAGCCCTGATTGGAATAGAGATGGAATCACAAATTATGAGGATAAAATGACCCACGAGGAGTCTTTAGCATTCGTGAAGGAACTGAACAATGGAAATTATCTTGGTTATAACGATTGGCGATTACCCTCTATTAAAGTGTTATATTCGTTAATTCAATTAAGTGGAGTTGACCCAAGTTTATTATAAACAATACACAACATAGATTCGAAGCTTCTATATCTATTTAAGGATAAGTTTTTCAGTTTTCTTATAATTTTTCCCACGGATCTTTTCAAAGGTTTTGATCATTTCTTCCAGTTTTTTCTTGTTTGTCCCGGCCAGATTATTTCTTTCACCAATATCGTTTTTCAGGTTGTAAAGCTGATAAACTTTGGCGTTCCCCAGTTCTATGTTTACCCATTTGTTTACAGCCGGTCCGGGGTATGGAGGAATCATTTTCCAGTTGCCTTTGCGCAGTGCTGTTCTGCTGGTAGCTTCCAGGATCAGTTCATCCCTTCCTTTGTTGCTTTTGCCCAGGAAAACATCCATAAGGTCTATGCCGTCCCGGCTCCTGAAGTCGCTGTTCACAAGAGAGGCCAGGGAGGAAAGTATATCCACCTGGGAAACAATGGCGTCTGAAACTGCAGGCTTTATCTTTCCTTTCCAATAGACGATAAAAGGCAGGTGGGTCCCCGCTTCATACAGACTGTATTTTCCGCCTCTGAAAGGACCCCACGGGGCATGTTTCCCCAGCTTTTCCACAGCATCGTCATAATAACCGTCGTTCAGGACAGGCCCATTGTCGCTGCTGAAAATAATAAGGGTGTTTTCCAGAAGTCCCTCTTTTTCCAGAGTGTTGATAATCTGGCCGATATCCCAATCGTGTTCGACGATCACATCGCCTCTGGGGCCCAATTTGGTTTTGCCTACGAACCGCGGATTGGGTGTACGTGGCACATGAGGTTGCTGCAAGGCATAGTAAAGAAAAAACGGTTTGTCTTTATGGGCAAGGATAAACTTTTCGGCTCTTATGAGAAAAGTATCGGCCATATTCTCATCCACCCACCAGGCTGACCGGCCGCCTTTCATGAACCCGATCCGCGGGATACCGTTCACTATTGTATTGTTGTGCCCGTGATGCCAGCGTATTCTACACATCTCGGGATGGTCTTTTCCGGTGGGCTGTCCCGGGAAGTTCTTTTTGTAGCTTACTTCTATAGGGTCATCAGGATCGAGGCGCACGACATCACCGTTTTCAATATAAACCGTCGGTACGCGATCCTGAGTGGCTGCCATAATGAACGAATAGTCGAAACCTACCTCGTTGGGACCTGGAGAAATATGCTTGTTCCAATCCACCTCACCGGAGCCCAGGCCCAGATGCCATTTCCCGACGATGCCCGTATAATACCCCTTTTGCTTCAGCATTTTAGGTATCGTCATCTGCGCAGTATCAATGAGTAAAGGCGCTGTTCCCGGAAGGATTTTGGCATTTTTGTTACGCCAGGGATACACCCCCGTCAACAAGGCATACCTGCTGGGTGTACAGGTAGCCGAGGAAGCATATCCGTTGAGGAACTTTATGCCTCCCTCTGCAAGTTTATCTATATTAGGTGTTTTGATCTCCGTGGCACCATAAGCACCTACATCCCCGTAGCCCAGATCATCGGCATAGAGGATTACAATATTGGGCAGGGGACTCTTTTCCTCAGCTTTTTTGGAAGAAGTGGAAGAACAGGAAATAAAAAATGCCAGGGTAGCAAAAAAAAGAATCGGTCCAAAATATTTCATAATGTAATTAAATTGATTAATTGGTTATCAAGTTTCATAAGGTTGTTGGATAAAAAAAACTTATTTTGTTTTAATTTGAACGTTTAATAATAGTATTTTATTTTTAAACAGTAAAGGATTTTCTTTAAAAATTTCAGGTTTTAATTCGCTTCATTTCTCTACCGCCTTAAAAGGTGTTTGCACTCAGAATTCCATTCTTCCACTTCCATATCTTCTGTAAAGCAAATAAAATATAAGAAATCGCATAAGATGTATATTCATTTCTGCCTTTGTTA
>Ga0136651_10001765_pt1 | contig 11914 bp, 7 predicted proteins | sample Mar14236cmmetaG_FD_94867 | JGI IMG/M metagenome (GOLD analysis project Ga0136651, IMG submission 94867) | Marine hydrothermal vent microbial communities from Guaymas Basin, Gulf of California to study Microbial Dark Matter (Phase II) - Marker... ...
AACAATGATGCCCAATGGAATGGTCTCGTAGCGGACCATGTCCCCTTCGTGGCGCGGGTCCGGGATCTTTATGATGATCAAGAAATGATCTTCCTCCCGCTCTATCCGGGATGTCTCTTCCTCGTCGAGCGGATATCTCAAGAACTCCGGGAGTATGCCCAGTTCATTCTGGATCCTGTTCAGTTCCTCAGGGGTAGGAGCCACCAGATTTATCCAGCTGCCCTTTTTGATATCGGTGCAACGCTCTACACCTTCATTATTTGGCCGAAAAACAGTAAGCACTTGAAATTCGCTTTTCCTTAAAGATGGCTAATAAAAAGAGGACTCTAATGTTAAATTCTAATGACCTTAATGGTTAGTATATTAAAACTCAATTTAAAAACTGCAAATGTCTTTCTTGTCTGTATGCTTCACATGGATTTACATGGCCTCAAAAACATGTCCATAAAGACCCTTATCTTATTTCTTCGCAACTTATCATAAAGCATATGTGCATACAAACAAAAAAATTGGTGGTCTATACCTTAAGCTGTAGAATATTGAGATCGTCTTAAATATCTTTATATGAAAAGTTAAGGCCTTAGATTTTATCATGTCATCAGCCTTGATTACATCCCCCTGGACAAGACATCAATCATAATGTACAGAAGGCATTAATGAAATACTGTGATCTGCATACACACACTACGGCGTCCGACGGTTCTGATTCACCTGCTGAAGTAATTCGGCTTGCCGTAACCTCAGGCCTTAAAGCGATCGCGGTCACCGATCATGATACCGTGGCAGGTATTCCAGAAGCTTTAGAGGCATCTGCTAAACTCGGGATAGAGTTACTCCCCGGTGCGGAACTGAGTGTTCAGATAGCTCATGGCACCCTGCACATTCTGGCCTATCTTGTTGATCCTGGTTCACCTGAATTAAATGGGGTATTGAAAGAGGTCCAGTCTGCAAGGGCCAAGCGAAATCATTTTATCCTGGAACGTCTAAATGAACTCGGCCGTACGATATCTTGGAGTGAGCTGGAGGAAATGAGCAAAGGGGGACAGATCGGCCGCCCGCATATTGCGAGGGCTATGGTAAATCGAGGCTATGTAAGATCCACTCATGAGGCCTTTGCGGGTTATCTTAAAAAGGGCGCTCCTGCTTATATACCAAAGTCCATTCTTAGTCCGGAGAGAGCGATAACTACCATACATAAGGCTGGAGGCCTTGCCGTGCTGGCTCACCCCATATCCCTCGAATTTGAAACCCCAGCGCACCTGGATAAGCTTGTAGCAGAGTGGGCAGATCAGGGTCTCGACGGCATAGAATGTTACTATAGTATGCACAGCCAGGAGTTAACCCGTCTGTCTCTGTCGCTCTGCAAGAAGTATGACTTGGTCCCCACCGGAGGCAGCGACTATCATGGAAAGGCCAAACCAAAAATAAAGGTTGGCATAGGCAAAGGAGGACTTCGGGTACCGTATAGCTGTGTTGAGGCCCTCATGGAGAGGTGGAATAAAGGTGGAAGGTAAAAGGCTGAAGGCTGAAGGTTCAGTACTTGACGTGATTTTTTCTTTACACAACTTACGACCCCAGTTTTTCCGACCACTTCTTTTCCTGATTTTTTTTCTTTCACTTTTTCTCTTCAGCCTTCCACCTTTCACCTTCCACCTTTCCTGTGCGGCTGAGCCGGATTACGGTGATGCCATTGTACTAGGTTCTACTGGAGACGCCAGCACTCTGATTCCCATGCTGGCCTCTGACTCCACGTCACATCAGATCGCAGGCCTCATCTATAATGGTCTGGTTAAATACGACAAGGATCTAAATCTGATTGGAGACCTGGCAGAATCATGGACGATTTCTCCTGACGGACTTACCATTATCTTTAAGCTCAAAGAGGGAGTTAAATGGGAAGACGGTGAGCCCTTTACCTCGGAAGACGTGCTCTTCGGTTTTAAGACCATCACAGACCCAGGCACTCCGACTGCGTACGCTGGAGATTTTCTTGAAGTCGAAAAGGCCGAAGCACCGGATCCCTATACCTTTAAAGTTACCTATAGAGAACCATTTGCCCCTGCCCTGAGTTCCTGGGGAAATCTGGTTGTGCTTCCAAAGCACCTGCTGGAGGGAAAGGACATTACAAAAAGTCCGCTTGGACGAAAACCAGTAGGCCTGGGTCCGTATTGTTTTTCAGATTGGAAGACCCAAGAACGTATAGAGCTGAAAGCAAATCCAAACTATTTTGATAAACGGCCCTACATAGACCGCTATATAATGAGAATCATACCTGATCCGGCAACCATGTTCCTTGAGCTGAAATCAGGTGGCCTTGACTGGATGGGATTATCTCCGATACAATATGAAAGGCAGGCAAATACCCTGTTTTTCGAAATAAATTTTAAGAAATATCAATATCTTTCCTTTTCTTATACTTATCTGGGTTACAATTTAAAATTCCCCCTGTTTTCAGACAAACGAGTAAGGCAGGCCATTGCCTTTGCCATAGATAAAGATGAAATACTCCGTGGAGTTCTTTTGGGATACGGAGTAAAGGCGACAGGCCCGTATAAACCCGACACCTGGTTTTATAACCCTGATGTCAGACGTTATCCGTATGATCCGAAAATGGCAAAAGCCTTGCTTGCCGAGGCTGGCTGGCGGGACAGGGACGGAGACGGCCTACTGGATAAAGAAGGAATGCCCTTTTCATTCACGACAATAACCAATCAGGGTAATCCTCTGAGAAATCAAACCGCGCAGATAATTCAGTACAGGCTCAAGCAGATCGGTATCGAAATGAAGATCAGAAGCCTTGAATGGACAGCCCTTATCAATGACTTTATAGACAAGAGGCGGTTCGAGGCGGTAATACTGGGCTGGACATTAGGACAGGATCCGGACATCTATGACATCTGGCATTCCTCCAAGACAGGCGGTAAGGAACTGAACTTTATCAGCTACCACAATCCTGAAGTGGACCAACTTCTCGTAAAAGGGCGAAAGACCTTTGACCGTAATGAACGCAAGGAAATATATTATCGCATCCAGGAGATCCTGGCGGAGGATCAGCCCTATACTTTTCTTTACGTTCCAATGGCCCTTCCCTTGATACACAAGCGTTTTAATGGTATTGAGCCTGCTCCTGCCGGTATAACATACAACTTTATACGGTGGTGGGTGCCGAGTTATAAGCAAAAATATATAACTCAGTGACTCCGCCCTAAATATAATATCTGTAGCGCAGTTTAATCTGTCTGCCTGAATTTCAGGTAAAAAAACTCTGCATTATCTGCTTGAATTCTTCTCCCCTCCATGTAGCGGGAGGCCTTGTTGGCCCGGATATTAGGACATCTTGTCTTAAAAAGGGAAGAAAATCGGAAATTCCTGGGATTACTACTCTTACCACTGGAAAATTTAGTATCGGATGGGTATGATTTAATATTATATAATCAGTATTGAATTTTTCACATATTCTTTTGATTTCCTCGATTTCACCAAGGACATCGTTGATTTTGATATTCTTGTAAGCCCTGGTCTCTCCTTGATCAAGAAAGGAGATATCTTTTAGAGAAATACTACATTTCATCAACATATAATAGTCATTAACCAGGGATCTGTGGACAACCGATGTATCCAGCTCGGGACGAGCAGTTAATAGTGTTTCTCTACCTTGCATGCTTTCTGTAAAGCACCTTGTCAGGGCCTCTTCCAGATTGAAGGATACACCCGGTATTAAAATCCTGTGTTCAAGGCGATCTGTACGCAGGTTGTTGTTTATAAACAGGACGCCTATGCATGGTATAAGGCCGTCGAGAGAAAGGTCCTTGATAATTACGTCAACATTCTTTCCTTGATAGAACCTAATCATGCGCCTTATGATCTCGTTTTCTATAGAATCGAGATCAATGGAAGGCATGATTTTTTCAAATTTGATAGTCTGTATTTGGGAATAACGTTCAAATACTTCACATGTGGCCTGGATCATCGCCTCTTCAATAGTATTCCCGGCTGCGATCCCGTTAGATCCATGAATATAAGAAACAAAGTTGACCGGTACTTTTATTGTCTTTTCATGTACAACCGAAAAACCGTCAACCCAATTCTTGGCCAGTTTGCAGTCTTTTAATTCTCTGATATCTTTATGTTTCAGATGAGTTTCATTTGCCAGCAGATCCTCTATTCTAAGAGGGGTCTCTAAATCATCCTGGTGGGAATAAACATATCCTTCCATCCATTCATAATTCAGAAACCTTTGGGTCTCTCCATTATAAAGACCCGGCACATTAAATCTTACCTGCTCTTCAAAGACTGGATAAAATAGACCGGCACTGAGACGTTCAGCCAATTCTGCATATGCACTGGCCTCGGCGAGTTCAGGGGTAATTCCTTTTCCATTACAGACTATCTTTATTGAATCAATCCATACCCGCCCCCAAAAAATGTTTTCAGATACTTGAAAGGAGTAGTATTCCACTTCAAGACCTAGTCTATGTAAACCGTCCTTTATTCTTTTGATCGTATTTGACGGAACATCACACTTGCCATACTCATTTCTTATACAATTCTGAAATTCCATTCTACCTGTTCTTTCGAGTAAAAGATTTGAACAACTATTTTGGGCATCATTATTTCACCGGCTTATAACCTTTTTAAAAAGGCACGGATTGATCGAATTGAATGCCGATATTAAACAGGTTACCCTGCAAAGGGCCAAAATTCTACTGCCAAAATACAAAATTAATAATGGGAATATGCTCAAAACAATACACCTTAAATACCACGTTTTTTTGTCTTGACAATGGGGTACACTTCAACCCATCTCCAACTGTTTTATATGGCAAAGATCTGGGACAAGGTGAAGGCGCTTATGTTTGTGCCAAGCCCACTAGTTTATTCTAAAATTGATCCCGATAGTTTCATACAACTCATTGATATGTTAGAAAATATAATCATAGAGCAGTTAACAATAACAACTGCGAAACTTTAGTTAATAAAGTATAAACTACTTTTGACCTATAGTGAAGAATACGCTTTATCAACATAAAAATTGGACTATTGATTTTGTCTGTTTTATATATATTTTACTAAATTTACAGCCAAAATAACTATTACTCAACTATTTGACGAACTTCGGACTCTCAAATCATTTAAAGGAGGATGTCCATGAAAAAGATTGAGGCCATTATAAAGCCTTTCAAACTGGATGATGTAAAGGAAGCACTCAATGAGATAGGTATAAAGGGTATGACCATTTCCGAGGTCAAGGGATATGGACGGCAGAGAGGACATAAAGAGGTATATCGTGGGGCTGAATATGTTGTTGACTTTGTACCAAAGATAAAGCTAGAAATTATCGTGGATTCGTCTCAGGAGCAACAGGTAGTGGAAGCGATCATAGAGGCTGCTTATACCGGGAAATTAGGTGATGGAAAGATATTTGTCCTTCCTGTAGATGAAGTGATAAGGGTACGAACAGGTGAAAGAGACAGGGACGCCATTTAATAATTAAAACACATGTTGGATCATTTATCAAAATCAGATAGTTTACGTTCCGGTCGCGAGACCCTTCAAACCCTTTGGGAGCAGGGGCTCAAGGGCCGGGAACTCTTAATAGAACACACCAGGATTGTGGACGCCTTTTTATCAAAGGCATTTTCTAACTGCCCAGGTGCTAAGGAAAAAATGGCCCTAATAGCATTAGGGGGATACGGAAGATCAGAAATTTTTCCATTTTCAGATATTGATGTGATGTTGCTCTATGAACCGGAGTTAGAAGACATCGTGCCCGGTGTTACTGAAACAGTCTTTTACCCTCTATGGGATGCCGGTTTAGAGGTGGGTCACGGTGTTAGAACTATTGAGGCCTGCCTGATCGATGCAAGAAAAGACTTTTTCTTTCAGGTAGCCCTATTAGATGCCAGATTTATCCATGGTTCTAATTCACTCTTTCTCCAGCTGAAGCACGAATTCATCCAAAACTTTCTAAAAGGCAGGGAAAAGACCTTTGTGCGTGACATGATTGCCCACAGAAAAGAAAGGCACAGGAGATTCGGGGCCAATGCCTACCTCCTTGAGCCCAACATTAAGGAAAGCAGGGGGGGGTTACGTGACATCCATTCGATAATATGGACTTCTAAGGTACTTTCTGGACTCGAAGATATCAAATCCATTAAAGATGTAAGACTCATTACCAGGGAGGAAAAGAACTTACTGGAAAAATCATGGGATTATCTGCTCCAGATAAGAAACAGGCTCCACTATATTAACTCACGCAAAAATGACAGACTCTTTTTCGAGTATCAAGAGGAAATTTCCATTTTACTTGGCTATAAAGACAGTAATAATATGCTGGGTGTAGAACACTTCATGAGAGAAGTTCATGAACATCTACAAATTATAGCCACAACATCGGATCTTTTTTTTGAAAATGTTATAGAGGTCTTAGACCTTTCAGTCTGTAAAAAAGAAAATAAAATTCTTGAGCCCGGCATAGAGACCATTAATTGCCGTATACATCTGACTGAGCCATCATTAATTGAAAAACATCCCCATCTCTTAATGCGGCTCTTTGCCTATTCAGCCTGGACCGGCCTGCCTATTCATTATAATACAATGCGGTTTGTAAGCGCTAATTTAGATCTTGTAGATGAAAAATTGAGATCTTCAAAACACATGGCCAAGGCATTTATGCAAATCCTTCAGCATGCCAAAAGGCCCCTGGATGTCCTGGAGGCATTACTGGATTCAGGTCTTCTTGCCGCTTACATTCCGGAATTCTCTGTGATCAAGTCTCTGGCCCAACACGATATCTATCACATTCACACAGTGGACAGGCACCTGCTCCAGACGGTTGCTGAACTCCATGATCTGGAGAAGGAAGAACGCCGGATTTTTACGGCCTTAAAATCTCCTCATATACTCTACCTTGCAGCCCTTTTACATGACATAGGAAAGGGCCGCGGCGGACACCACGCCGAATGCGGTGGCGAAATAGTTCAGACTATCGGAAAAAAAATGGGACTTTCCTCAAAGGAATGCGCCTGTCTCTCCTTCCTTGTACAAAACCATCTATACTTGGTGCATATTGCCATGAGACGTGACCTTGAAGATGAAACCCTCATATTGAAATGCTCCAAGGAAATACAGAATATTGAACAGTTAAATATGCTCTATCTCCTCACCATAGCGGATTCAAGGGCAACTGGGCCAAATGTCTGGAATGATTGGAAGTCATCACTGGTTCATGATTTATACCTGAGAATCACCCTCTTCCTGGAAGGACCAGAATTTTACGATTACCAAAAGAGCCAGGCCCTGGATTGGATGAAACATCAGATAGCCTCCCGGCTTCAGAAAAACGGGAAAGAAAGCCTCGCCATAATGCCTGATGACTATATACTGGGCTTTACTCCAGAGGCCATTGAAAGGCATATACAGCTCAAGGCCGGATTGTCGAATCAACCCTCTCTGGTCTTGTCTGAAGACAAAAAGTCCTACTGGTCTCTGCTGGTTATGGCCCAGGACCGAACCGGGCTTCTTGCCAAGATATTTGGAATTTTAGCCCTTCACAACCTAAATATACTTTCTGCTCAGATCTTCACTTTACTGGATGGAACGGCTATTGATGTACTGGATGTAAAATCATCGGTCAACAAAGGCTACTACGAACAGGATTGGGAAACCCTAAAAAAAAATCTGAATCTGGCCTTAGACAGCCGGCTGGGGTTGACTCATCGCCTGGCAGAAAAATACAGGCCGGTAAGATCAGGCGACTGGCAGAAATGTATCAAACGCCGGGCCCGGGTTATTCTGAACAACGAGGCTTCAGACTTCTTTACAATCATAGAGGTCTACGCAGAGGACAGAATCGGACTTCTCTATGATATTACCCGTACCCTGGCGGACTTCGACATAAATATTTCCAGGGCCAAGATAGGCACCAAGGTCGATCAGGTAGTGGATGTCTTTTACGTACAGGACAAAAAAGGACAGAAAATCGGCACTCCCGGTCTGCAAGAAGAGATCAGAAACGCCCTGCTGTACGCGGTTAATTGCGGTACTGTATAGTATTATTTTCTAAAGAAACCTTCACGCTTTCATTGCGAACTGATTTTCGAGCCGGCTAGCCCCGCCGCAACCATCTCATTTCTCCTTCCAAATGTTGCCGGCATCTGTATCTTGAAATGGATTACCTCCACCCATAACTTACGAAACACTCGCTGGCTGCCAGCTATATTAAGCCGTTTGAAAAGTTCAAATTTCTGCAAACACTACACCTAATAATCCTTGAACGTTTAACGTTTATAAAATTTTAAAGTAATTATGTATAAGTCCGATAAATATAATTAGATTTTAAATATTTAAAAATTATAGGCATTCCGGGAGGAAAGTTATGCTTAACAGGTGGTTTATTTTACTGCTTTTACTGATAATTATGGTTTGCCTTGCCGGTTGCGGCCAAAAAATCACAGATTCCGTTGCACCGCTCAATAATTCTATTCAATATCCAGACAGTGAGGCTAAGCAAATCGTGGTATTGCCTTTGGCGGATTATACCATGGGAGTCTGCCCAGACGATTCTCTCCGCCGGCAGGTCAAGATATACGAAGCACTGATGTACCGGTTGGCTGAAAAGGGATTTTATGTCCCCCTTAAAGAAGACGTTGTGCAATATTTAGTCGATCTGGAAATCATTCAAATTATCGGCAAACCCTCCATTAGTTCCAGCAGCTCTTACAGAGCAATCACTGAGGAATTGGGCAGCGAATGGTCGGACACCATGCAAAAAGAAATCCAGAAGCTTGTGCTAGTAAACGAGCAGTTAAAAAAATCTAAACAAGGCTACGAAGTCACAAAAGCTGGTCTTGATCCCAGCACCATACAACAAATTGGACGCCGTTTTGGGGCCGATTACGTTTTGAGAGGACGTGTTGTTGAATATGAAATAAGGGAAGGAAATACCCTTAATCCACTTCAAATCGGGGTCCTGCCGTTCTTTTTTGACACGAGTTCCGCATTACTATTTGGATTTGCCGAATCTGAAAGATACGATCTTTGGCAGGATCTGTCTATAGGCGCCGGCCTTGGCGCCCTTTTGGGTAGCGATGCGGAAACGCCTTTCACAGCTCCTCGCAAAAAGACCATAACATCAGGAGAGGCTCACCCACGTTTTGCTACAGAATCCGTGACCAGCACAGGCGGATATTCTGATCATGCCGGATATAATGCCGCTGTATGGGGTGCGGTAGGCGCATCGGCAGCTTATCTGGCATCCAAGGGAGGGCATGTACCCCAAGCAGTAGTTCAGATAAGTCTCGCCCTGCAAGACGCAATTGATGGGCGGGTTGTTTGGGCAAATCGGGTGGAAAAACAGGTTGAGCCTATAACAATGTGGGCAGATCCGGCAGTAAGAACGCAAATTGATAAAGCCGTTGAAGAGGCCGCAGGTGCATTAATCGTTAATCTCGCCAATGCTCTGTCCAATAGTCAGGCAAATAACGATTATGCCGGTATCTCCGATGTCCACTCAGCACCTATTCCTCAAGAAATTGAAAAATCAGAGGACCAGGTAGTCAATGAGCCTGTCATTGAAAATCAACAGAGAATTAAAGAGATAGAGAAAGAGGAAAATCCAGCTACATGGGATTCATAAAAAAGTGTTAATGCCAGGAGAAAAATAAAAATGTCATACTTAATAAAACACAGGGGGAATTGGGGCTTTACATTGAAGAATACAGGCGGCTTTATTTCTCCAAGTATTCTGATTCCCTGTTTTCTCTTCCTCTTTTTACTTCACGCGGTATCTGTTGTAGCAGCTCCGCTTGGAGTAGGTCCCGACACCGTCTATATAGTAATCTCTGAAGACGACCCTGAACCCGAAGAATATATGTTGAGCATCTACGATTCCGATGCCAATGGTGGAAATTTCACATGGGAGGCATGGTCAGATCAGGGCTGGATTACGCTTCCAGAGTCATCAGACGGTAACGTAACACATTCCGACAGCATAACATTGACTATTGACCCTATAGGAAAATCCGTCGGCACCTATACAGGTACGGTATCTGTCAATGCAACCCAGGGTGCATACTCTGTTTTGCAGACAATAGATGTAACTCTGGAGATAGAACTTGCAAAGAGTGGAGATTTAGGGGTAAGCCCGCTTAATCTCGAATTTGCCGCGAAAAAGAGTGAACCGCCACCTGTTCAAAGCTTACGGGTATTCAACAGTACAGACGAATATGACGAATTCGTCTGGTCTGCCGTAGCCAGTGACTGGTGGATTCTACTATATGACGGACATAGCTGTGACTCCGGCAGCAGCTGTGGTTTTTCCCCTACAACCAGTATCAGCTGTAATTCTATAGGGTGTCAATGCTTCGATGTCTCCATTGATTCTGAAAATATGCAACCTGGTGACTATAATGGCACTATCACTATTTACAGCAACCTGGAAGATAATTCCACCGCCATTATTAATGTAACGGCCAAGGTTGAAAGATATGAAACCAGGGAATTTGAAGAGTCGCTTTCCACTTCATCATGGCTTGATCTGCGCCTGCAGATTCCACAAAACGACTTGTTGGATGAAAATGGAAATCCCGGGAATTTCTATCTGCTCGTTGAGCACCCGAGTCTCTTTCCCGGCCAGGTATATGCATACCGGTGTCTGGAGAAAGAGGGCTGCGGCGAGGCAGAGTGTGGCCAAGAGACGGACTGTCGGCTCGATCTCTTCAGTCAATGGGGTCATCTTGTCTCCGATGCCGAAGATTTGGCCTATCAATCGGATCGTGAATGGGATCTCCAGCAGGATATGCTGACGGTTCCGTTCGGCGGTTTTCGTTTAATCGGGCTGGAAGGCGATATCATAATCCATGGCATGGTCGGCATTCCCAAGCCCGGAGGTGACTGGGGCATGACCCGTCTTTTGAAATACACCCTGCATGTAGTGCCTCTTACAGGAACCTGGATCGTTACAGATGAGTTTATGGGACAAACCTTTACCTATCCCGAGCCATTGATCTTATATGAATCTCGTGGTTATCTTGAAGGGGCATGGAGAAATGTATGGCTTGGCTGGTGGGATCCTTCCAATAACATCAACTATGTCAATTCATCGGACGTAATACCGGGTCCAGTATCAATCGACGGGTCCAGGATTGTGGTTTTAAATTCAAGTGTAGTTTCAGGTTATGATCTCCGTTTTACAGAATGGAGCCCCCTGTCAAAACAAAATTTTGAGTACTGGTACCAAATTACGCACCTTAGCCAGGGTAGCATGCAAGGTTTCTGGAGCTATCGGGCCGCTGGAGAAAACATATGGTTTACTCCTCAGGCATTCAGTGCAGTACAACAGGGCGTCACCATACCGCTTAATCCGGATTGCAACTGCTATCGGGTAAATGGCACTGTAAATGGATATGCAATTCCTTTTCTTGTAGACACAGGGGCATTTGCCGTACTCCTTGACCTGAATGATGCCTATTATCTCGGTCTGGTCGATAATGAGACCGGCGGACTCAACAGTAAATGCGATCAAACGCCTGTGCTGATAGGAGGAGTAGGCGGCACCATCACGGCATATAAATGCTATGTCGATATTGAAATTGAGGGGCGTTTATCCCGGGAAAATGTTGAAGTCTATCTCTCAGAAGGCCAGTCTGCACTACTCGGCATGACATTCTTAGACCAGTTTCATATATCCACAAATGCGGAAGACGGCACAATGACCATCGCACCCTAAAAGGGTATTCAAAAGGGCAAGGCTCGGCAATGTCGCCTTGTCCTTTTCTGTTCACTTAAATTATCAGCTGTCAATAACACTGAGTTTGGCATAATCAAGGTGCAGAGTCTTTTCACCTGCAACATCGAAAAGCACCTGTATCTTCCTGGAACCACTGTCCTTGATTATTCGACCCGGCCCAAAGAT
>Ga0136651_10001766_pt1 | contig 11914 bp, 11 predicted proteins | sample Mar14236cmmetaG_FD_94867 | JGI IMG/M metagenome (GOLD analysis project Ga0136651, IMG submission 94867) | Marine hydrothermal vent microbial communities from Guaymas Basin, Gulf of California to study Microbial Dark Matter (Phase II) - Marker... ...
CAGAATTTCGTGATGTTGACAGGACTCCTTTTTGTTCTGTTAATTCTCGCATGGTTGTGGAGGAAAGTGTTATGGCTTCATGTGAGTGTGATATAGATGGTGCACTAACGATGATGCTGGAGCCAATTACAGGAGAATCTATTTTCTTTGCTGATTTTGTTAATTTTATTGAAGAGAAAAATGCTCTTTTATTCTGGCATTGTGGAAATGCTCCTTATGACCTCTGTATTTCCAGACCAGAACTTACTCCCATATTCGGTGGACCAGCAGAGATTAAAGTTTTTCCTTCATGCAGGTGTAGGTGAGGCTATTGAGTCAGAGCCTCTTTTAAAAGGAAGCAACCTTCTTGTAAAGATGAATTGCGGTAACAAAAGATTTGTTGATTCTATGCTTGAGAATGGTATTCCTCATCATAACGCTATATGCTACGGAGATATTACAGAAGAGCTGAGAGAATTTGCAAAGTTTATGAGAATCCCCTGCGTTATATACTCGTAAATTGAACCAGAACTTTTCCTGACTTCCACAGAAATAACTTATTTAGATGTGCGGAAAAGTTATAAAAAGAGCCTTTCCTGTAAACTTTCCTTGATAATCCTTTTTACAAGCAAGATTGGAGACACGAGGGGTTACTTGACAAAATTTTTTAAGCGAGGTACACTTTTCTAAACAAAATAAAAAATTTTGCAACAAATTTGTCCAAAAAATCACAAAAGCTAAAATACAGGGTTTTAAAAGGTGGTTGAAAGAAAGCAGGAAATAGGAGAGATAGGAAAGATGCTTGCCAGAGAAAGACAACAAAAGATACTCCAGGAAGTTAAACGTCAGAGAGCAATTAAGGTAAAAGAGCTCAGTAAATTGTTTAATGTTTCTGAAATGACTATCAGGCGTGATCTTGAGAAGTTGAGCAGGCAGGGATTGATAGAGCGAGTTCATGGAGGTGTCCTTTCCATAGATGGCACAGCTTTTGAGCCCACCTTCCGTGAAAAAGAGATTGTCAATATGGAAGAGAAGATAAAAATAGGCAAGAAAGCTGCCTCTCTTGTTAAAGAAAATGACACTGTCTGTCTTGGTCCGGGAACAACTGTGATGCAAATTGTTAAAAATTTGGGTGAAAAAAGAATAACCGCCCTTACAAATTCTTTAAATATCGCCTTTGAACTATCAAAGATTCCCAATGTGAGGCTTTTTGTTATTGGTGGAGAGGTAAGATCGGAGTCTTATGCCATGGTGGGGCCTGAAACAGAGGATTATTTGCGAAGGTTTTATGTTGATAAGTTTTTTGTGGGAGTGAATGGCTTTACAATAGAACACGGAATCACTATCCCCAATCCATCTGAGGCTGCGGTTTACAGGGAGATGATAAAACTTTCAAGGGAGACTATTGTTGTTGCGGATCATACAAAACTCGGGCGGGTAAGTTTTGCCAAGATAGCGGATGTGGAATGTATAGATGCACTGATAACAGATTCGGGCATTTACGAGAGGTATGAGGGATACATTAGGGAGCTTCAGGCAAGAGAGATTAAGGTGATAGTTGTTTAAAAAATGCAAAAATGCAAAAGGAAATAAAAAGCAAGGGTAGAAAATTAAATTGGAGGTTTTATAATGCAAAAATTTAAATTTCTAATTAATAATGAATGGGTTGACGCAGTAGATGGAGAAACTTATAAGGTTATTGATCCTTCTAAGAATGAACCTATTGCAGAGGTTGCCCTTGCTAATGAGAAAGACGTAGATAGAGCTGTTAAAGCTGCAAGAGAGGCTTTTGATAGTGGAGTGTGGTCAGAGCTTGATGGTGACGAGAGAGCAGATTACATGCTGAAAGTAGCAGAGCTTATGAGAAAAAGAAAAAAAGAACTTGCAAAATGGGAAACTCTTCAGACAGGAAAACCAATTAAAGAATCAGAGGAAGTGGATATACCTTACTCTATAAGAGCTATGGAATACTTTGCCAACCAAGCAAGAGAGATAAAAGGAGAGGTTATCCCCATTCCGGGAAAATATGCTTTTGATTATGTTACCTATGAACCTTATGGAGTTGTTGGTTCAATAGTTCCCTGGAATTTTCCTCTTCACCTTGCAACAAGAACTCTTTGTCCTGCTATTGCTACAGGGAATACTGTTGTTTTAAAGCCTTCCTCCTTCACGCCGATTACTGCTCTTCTTCTTGGAGAGATGATTCTGGAGGCAGGCTTTCCACCTGGTGTTGTCAATATCATCTCAGGACCCGGGGATACAGCGGGAGAGGCAATTTTAAGGCATCCTGACATTAACTTGATATCTTTCACAGGATCGCTGGAGGTTGGACAAAAAGTTCTTGAGGCATCTGCAAGGCCAAGAATTAAAAAGGTTATTCTGGAGCTTGGAGGGAAAGGGCCTTTTATAGCGGAGCCTGATTGCAATATAGATGGAGCTGTTAATTCTCTAATCCCTGGCTTCTGCTTGAATCAGGGAGAGGTTTGCTGTGCCTCTACAAGACTCTTTTTACATGAAAAAATATACGATGAATTTATGGAAAAGCTTGTGAGAAGAGTTAAAAGTATCAAAATAGGCGACCCTATGGACCCTTCAACCCAGCTTGGAGCTCTTATAAGCAAAAAACAGCTTGAAAGAGTTAACTGGTATGTTAAAGAAGCCATAAAGGATGGAGCAAAGCTTGTCTGCGGCGGTGAAAAGTATAATGTTCCTCCTTTCGACAAAGGGAACTTTTACCTTCCAACCATACTTGAGAATGTAACAAATGATATGAGGTGTGCCCAGGAGGAAATTTTCGGTCCCGTGCTTGTTGTAATAAAATACAGTGATCTTGACGAAGCTATTAAGATGGCGAATGATACAAGGTATGGTCTTGGTGCAAGCATATGGAGCGAGGATCCGAGAAAGCTTTACTGGGCAGCAAGAAAACTTGATGCAGGAACTGTTTGGATGAATACCAACCTCATGTCCAAAATTGAGGCACCTTACGGAGGTAATAAAGACAGTGGTCTTGGAAGAGAAGATGGAACAATAGGTCTCAAGGAATACTTAAAAGTAAAAAATAACATTTTATTTGTGGGCAAAGAATACGATAATTTCTACGGATTTAAAGATTAAGAGAAATATCAAATTTGAAATGAGGGAGTGGAAAATGTATAAAGTGAATATAGAAGATTTACCCCCAGATGAGTGCGAAAGGTCTCTTCGGTATCTTGCAAAGAAAAAAGAGGGAGAGATATTAAGAGACACCTATTTTTTAATAGACCCTGAGAACTCTCCTTCGCAAAGTCTAAAGATGGGTTACACTATTGTTTATCCTGAAGGAAGGACTACAGGTCACTCCCATGATGATTTAGAGGAAGTTTACTTTGTGATAAGTGGTAGAGGCAGGATGATTATTGGTGAGGAGGAGTTCCCCATAAAGGAGGGGGATGCTTTTTATGTTCCACCTGGTAAATATCATGTGACCTACAATGCTGGTATTTTGCCCCTTGCTATTTTGTGGGTAACAGGTAAAGTGAAAAAGGAGGGTGATTAATTATTTCTTGAGAAAATTAAATCAAAGGTGGTTTTATGGAAAAGAAATTAATGCTAATCAATGGAAGGTGGAAAGATTCAAAAGCAGGTGATTATTTAAAGGTCATAAATCCTGCAACAGAAGAGGTTATTGCTGAGGTAGCATGTGCTTCCTCTGAGGATGTTGAGGAGGCAGTTAGTGCAGCGGAAAATGCTTTTTCCTCCTGGTCTAAACTTTCACCAGCAGAAAGAGCAGAGTATCTTTATAAGGCAAGTGATGTTATCCTGGAAAAAAGTAAAGATATAGCAAGAAAACTTACCTCTGAACAGGGAAAACCTTTAAAAGAAGCAGAAGGCGAGGTTAAAGGTTCTGCAGGTGTAATCCGGTATTTTGCAGAGGAGATTCAAAGAATATACGGGGATATTATTTCTCTCAAACAGGAAAATATTAAAAGTTTTGTCGTACTTCAGCCTGTGGGAGTTGTGGCAGCTATAACTCCCTGGAACTATCCCGTGCAGCTTCTTGCCTGGAAAGTGGGAGCCGCTCTTGCTGCAGGATGCACAGTGGTGGCAAAACCTTCCTCTGAGACTCCTTTATCTCCTCTTGAATTTCTGGGTTGCTTTTTAGATGCAGGGCTTCCTGCAGGAGTTGTTAATGGTATTGTTGGTCCTGGAAGGGTGGTGGGAGAGGCACTTATAACTCATCCTGCCATTAGAAAAGTTGCTTTTACAGGTTCTACCAAGGCAGGAAAAAGAGTGATGGAAAGGTGCAGCAATGGGTTAAAGAAGGTTTCTCTGGAACTTGGTGGTCAGTCTCCTTTAATAATTTGTGCTGATGCTGACCTGGAAAAAGCAGTAAAGGGAGCTGTGAGAAGGTCATTTAGGAATATGGGACAGGTTTGTAATTCTGTTAACAGGATTTACGTTGACAGGAAAATTTATGATAGGTTTATGGAAAGGTTTGTGGAAGAAACAAAGAAGCTTGTAATTGACAATGGACTTGAAAATCCTTCTGCAAATCTTGGACCCATGGTGAGCAAAGAAGCTCTTGATAAAGTTTTGGAGCACATAGAAGATGCGGTTAAAAAGGGAGCACGTATTGCCTGTGGTGGGAAAAAGCCCGAAGGAGAAAAGTATAAGAAAGGATTTTTCTTTGAGCCAACCATAATTGTGGATGTGAATCATGATATGCTTATAATGCAGGAGGAGACCTTTGGCCCAGCAGTTGGAGTCATGCCTTTTGAAACCATAGATGAGGCAATAAAGCTTGCCAATGATACAAGATATGGACTTGCTGCTTATTTATACACTAACAATGTTCACATTATAAGAAAAGTTTGTGAGGAGCTTGAATGTGGTTCTGTGGGAGTTAACAATGTCGATGTTGCGACTTTTAATGTCCCCTATGGGGGATGGAAAGAAAGTGGCATAGGAAGAGAGCTTGGAAGAGAAGGGCTTAAAGAGTATTTGCATTTAAAGCATATAAAACTTGAATTTTTTGAGATAGAGGAATAAATATCCCAAAGAGTTAAAGATGAAAGAAGAATGTCTTTTAGGTATTGATGTTGGTACATCAAGTTGTAAGGTAATTTTGCTTGATAAGTCAGGCAGGATAAGAGGAAGTGTGACGAAGGAGTATCCTATCTTTGTTCCTCGTGCAGGTTGGACAGAGCAAAATCCTGAAGACTGGTGGAAGGCTATAAAAGATTCTGTTAAAGAGCTTTTAAAAAAGACAGGTGAGAAAGACAGTATAAGGGCAATAGGGCTTACAGGGCAAATGCACGGTCTTGTTGCCCTGGACAAAGAAGGTAATGTTTTAAGGCCTTGCATTTTATGGAATGACCAGAGATGTGCACCTCAGTGCGAAGAGATTTACCAGAAGGTTGGAGGAAAGGAAAAACTTTTAAGTTACACCAACAACAGTATGCTTCCAGGGTATACTGCGGGGAAAATCCTGTGGGTGAGAGAAAATGAGCCCCGGGTTTATGAAAGAATAGCAAAAGTTCTTGTTCCCAAGGATTATATTCGTTATAGATTGACAGGGGAATATGCAACTGAGGTTTCTGATGCATCAGGGACAGGGCTTTTTGATGTGAGAGAAAGAAAATGGTCAGACAGCCTCCTTGAGATTCTGGAGATTCCAAAAGAATGGATGCCAGAGTGTTACGAGTCTTCAGAGATTTCAGGAACTGTCCTTGATAGCGTGGCAGAAGAGCTTGGTCTTCCTTCAGGGCTTCCTGTGGCAGGAGGTGGAGGGGATGCGGTTATACAGGCTGTTGGGGCAGGTGTTACAACAGAAGACGTTGCGCTGTGTATAATTGGGACTTCAGGAATTATTTCTGTAAGTCTTTCCAAGTATTGCGATAATCCTGAAGGAAAACTTCAGTTTTTCTGTAATGTTATGCCAGATAAGTGGATAGCTTTTGGTTGCACCTTAAATGCAGGAGGGACATTAAGATGGTTTAAAGATGCACTTGGTGGACTTGAAGAGGAACTTGCAAAAAATTTAAATGAAAGTGTCTATGAAATACTGACGCAGGAGGCAAAGAACTCTCCTCCCGGATCAAATGGGTTAATTTTTCTTCCCTATATTTCAGGAGAGCGCTGTCCTTACACAGATCCTTATGCAAGAGGAGTCTTTTTAGGTATTGGACTTAATACCAGGAAATGTGATATTGTGAGGAGTGTGTATGAGGGTGTTGTCTTTAATTTAAGGGATGTTTTAGGATGTATGAGTCTTATTGGAGTATCTCCAAGAGAAATTCGTGCATCGGGAGGAGGAGCAAAAAGCACCTTCTGGAGGCAAATTCAGGCAGATGTCTTTAATAAGGAGGTAACAACTGTTAAATACAGTGAGGAAGGAGCTGCTCTTGCTGCAGCAATCGTTGCAGGAGTGGGAGTTGGTATCTGGTCTAAAGTGGAGGATGCTACATTTCTTTTTCCCGTTGAAACAAGGACAAAACCTTGTCCAAAAAATGTGGAAACTTATGACAGAATTTTTTCAATTTACAGGAAAATTTATCCCCAATTAAAGTCCATCTTCAACGAATTGAGTTCATTTTCAGGGTAATCGGGGTAAAAAATATTGAAAGGAGGTGGGGAAAGAGTAATTTTCACAACAGAAGAAAAAAGGTTTCTCAGTAAAACCTTTTAAAGGAGGAAAAGATGAGTAAGGCAAGAAGGGTAAAGGTGTGGGTGGGTGTTAGTCTTGTTGCGCTTCTTATTGCAAGTTTTTCTCTTGTGGCAGTTGCAGCTGAGAAGTTCAGTTTGAAGGACATTCCTCCTATAAAGAACAAAAGACCCATTAACACTGTAGTTGAAACAGGTGCTGTATGGGACAAGATTATGCCCTATATCGAGAAGTTCACAGAGGTAACAGGTGTTAAAGTAAATGTTGAAAGGGTTGCCTCACCTGTTGTTTATTCAAAAGAAAATGTAGAGCTTATGGCAGGAACAGGATACTATGATGTTGTCTATGTTGAAACTTCCTGGACTACCGAGTGGGCAGAGTATCTTTATAAACTTGAAGACCTTGCCGCCAAGTATGATCCAAAAGGTGTTAGAGGTTTCTGGGACGATGTACAAAACCACTCTCCCACAATTTTAAACTGTGGTAAGGCCTATGGTGACCAGATGGTTCTGCCATTTTACACCTACCATATGGGGATGTTTATCCGCCAGGATGTTTATGATCATCCTCTGGAGAAGAAAAATTTTGCCAAAAAATATGGTTACGAGCTGAAACCCCCCACAAGTTGGGCAGAACTCTATGATCAGGCAGAATTTTTCACAAGAAAAAAAGGTGAGCTCCTCAAAGGGAAGCCCCTTGAACATGATCTTTATGGCGTTGCCATGATGGCAGGTGCATATCAGATAAATGATGAGATAAGCTGTCATATCTGGGGTAAAGGATCAGATTATGTTACAGTGGTGAGAAATCCTGATGGAAGTCTTAAGGAATTTGTTATCACCAAGGACAACAAGAGACTTTTAAGAGAGTCTTTACTTGAATACAAAAGGCTCCTTAGGTTTGCTTCTCCTGGATGTCTTACCGCTAACTTTGACTTTGTTGTAGCTCAGCAGGGAGAAGGTCATGCAATTGTCCAGCCTCACCAGTTCTCTAATTGTTTTGTGTGGACTGCTGATTTGTTGAGACAGAATGTCCCTGACGGAAAGTTGGGAATATATCCAACCATTGGCGAACAGCCTTACACCGGTGCCTGGTCAATGGGAGTCGCAAAGGATAGTAAAAATCCTGAAGCTTCATACTGGCTTGTCCGGTATCTTGCTTCCTTTGAGTGTCAGAAGGCTGTTATGAAAGAGGGTGGACAGCTCAGCACCAGAATGGATGTTTTGCGCGACCCAGAATGGCATACTCCTCAAAATCGCTATCCTTATGGTATTTTGTGTGATTATCTCCTTTACATCTGGCCAAGACAGGCAAAACATGTTCCCAACTACTGGTATTTCAACACCAAAGCTGGTGGGAAGGTTTATGAAATGCAGATGGATGTTTTCCACAAGCCAATGGGAAGAGAAGCTACAATTGATGAGGCTGTAGAGGAAGCTGTGGCAAAAACTCTTGAGCTTACTTCCAAGTTTGATGATATTCCAATTCGGGAGGAAAAGTAAATAAGCATATGTGGCACTCCAGGATGAATCCGCGGAGTGCCACAACTCTTCGTTTTTAAATTTACTCGCTGTCGCAGCTAAATAAGGATGCAATAAATTATGAGAGGGGAGATTAAGAAATGGTTAAGAGTAAGGGGAAATCTTTTACATTGGATGAAGCAGTAGCAAGAAAGCCAACTGTCTGGGAAACTCTTACAAGTGAAAAATACTTCAAATGGACACTCCTTATTCCGCTCCTTGTTATCCTGGGAGTGTTCATGTTTTACCCTTTGATTTACTGTATCTACTATTCTTTTCACCAGTGGGGCATGCGGGGGAAGGCTATCTTTGTTGGTCTTCACAATTATAGGGAAATGCTGAATGATAAGGCATTTTTAGAGGCTCTTGGCCGCACTTTCTATGTTCTTGTGATTTGTGTCTCCTGTGAGCTTTTGATTGGTCTGGGCCTTGCTCTTTTGTGGAGTCGGGAGTTTAAAGGGCAGAATATAGTCCGAGGACTTGCTCTTTTGCCATTACTTGTTGCCCCCCTAATTTTATCACTACTCTGGAACTTTATGTTTGAGTATGATTTTGGGGCTATAAATCAGGTCCTGGAGGCTATTGGATTGCACAAGGTTTACTGGTGGTCTCCTGAGCTTGCGCTGTATACGATATGCTTTATAACCATCTGGCAGTGGTTTCCCTTTTCAACTTTTGTTCTTGTTGCAGGGTTAAGGAGTTTACCAAGGGATGTATTTGAGGCAGCACGAGTTGATGGTGCATCAAGATGGTATACCTTCCGCAGGCTTACACTACCTATGTTAAGTCCGCTTATAATGATTATCGTCGTTTTGAGAACAATGTGGCTTATAAGACTTTTTGATCCTCTTTATGGAACAACAAGAGGTGGCGTCAGAACAGAACTTTTAGACTGGACAGTCTACAGAACCGCTTTTGTTTTCTTTGATATTGGTTATGGCTCCACAATGGCAATATTTTCTCTTCTTTTAACCCTTGCTATTTGTGCTGTGATGTTCCGGTTACTTATGAAAGCATTGGAAAGATAAAAAACTTAAGGAAGGTAGAAAAATGACAAGAAAGATTTTATTCTGGCTTGTAACATTTGTTGTCCTTTTCATTATAGTAGCTCCACTTGCCTGGATATATCTTACTGCAATTAAGTCTCCGGGTGATATATTTACAACCGATGTAAGAAAACTTGTATTTTTCAAAGTCACTCTGGAAAATTTCAAGAGGTTATTTACAGAGTATCCTTTCTGGTATAATCTGGCAAACACAGCAATTGTAAGTGTTGTAAGTACGGCGGTTGTTATGGTTGTCTCAATGCTTGCTGCCTACAGTTTTGCTCGCTGGAATACAGGTTACGGGCATCTTCTTTTTGTTACCATTTCAACAAGAATGTTTCCGCCAGTTGTTGCTGCTATTCCATTTTTTGTTATGTATCGCACCCTTGGTTTACTTGATACACATCTTGGATTGATTTTAATGTACATTTACTTTAACACCTCATTTGCCACTTTCCTTTTGTATGGATTTTTTAAAGAGATTCCTGAGGAGCTGGAGCAGGCAGCAATGATAGACGGGTACACCCGGGTAGATATTTTTCGCAGAATTGTTTTTCCTCTTATCAAGCCAGGTCTTGCAGTGACGACAGTATTTTGCCTTATATGGTCATGGAATGAATTTTTCTATGCTTTTCTTTTTACTCGAGTGACTGCAAGGCCTGTAACAGTGCTGATATCTTCTTTCTGGGGTTCAATTGAGGTTCAGTATGGACCCATGGCAGCAGGAGCTGCCATAACAATACTCCCAACTTTGCTTGCAGCCTGGTTCATGCAAAGATACATAATTAGAGGATTAACCTTTGGAGCAGTGAAAGGTTAATTTTCAATCTTAAATTTAATAGAAAGGGGATAAATATGCTACCACGAATGACCATGGGAAACTGGCTTTTCTGGTCAATCCTTTGCTGGTGTTTTATTAATCTTTTGTGGCTTAAATTCATGGAAAAATTTATCCCTCAGTGGATAGGGGCGATTTTTGCCACAATAATTGCTGTTTTAGTTTTTAAGTACGGACCAAGGCCAAAAGAGGAAGAGGAAGAAGAAGAGGAGGAAGAGTAGCTATGGCGGAAGTAAGACTTGAAAATGTAGTTAAGTTATACGGGAAAAAGAGAGCTGTTAAAGGTGTTAGTTTTACCTGTAAGGAGGGGGAATTTTTCTCCATTCTCGGTCCAACAGGCGCTGGTAAGACCACAATTCTTAAGATGATAGCCGGTATAGAGGATATAACCTCAGGAAAAATATATTTTAACGGTCATGTAGTAAATGAACTTCCTCCACAAGAAAGGAATGTATCAATGGCTTTTGAAAGTTACAACCTCTACCCTCACATGAGTGTCTACGATAATATTGCTTTTCCCTTGCGGGCTCCAAGATGGGGTCTGAAGCTATCCCCACAGGAGGAAAGGAAAAGAGTTGAGGAAATAGCAAATTTTCTTGGGATTGGAGACCTTCTTGAAAGATTACCTCAACATTTAAGCGGTGGTCAGAAGCAGCGCGTATCACTTGCAAGGGCACTTGTAAGGAAGGCAGAAGTATACCTTCTTGATGAGCCTATTGCACACCTTGATGCAAGATTGAAATTTTCCACACAAACTCTTCTTAAAGAATTTGCTCATAATTACAAAAGCACCATCATATATGTGACTCATGACTTCAGGGAAGCTCTTGCACTGTCTGATCGTATGGTTGTTTTAAGAAAGGGTCTTATAGAACAGGAAGGAACACCTGAGGACATTTACTACAGACCAGCAAGTGACTTTGTGGGAAGACTTGTGGGTGATCCTCCGATGAACTTGATAGATGGTGAAATAATTACAAAAGATGGCAAGACATTTTTCAAAACAGGAGATTTTTCCATCAGGGTTAAAGATGAGCTTGTGGAATCAATGGAAAAAGCAAAAAGAGAGGAAAATGGTCGCACTTTAACCCGTCTTGGTATAAGACCGGAGCATATTAAATTGAGCAGAAATAAAATTTCGGATGACTCTTTTCAACTGCCAATTTACACAATTGTGCATGAGGCAGAGAGCAGTGTTGTAAGTTTTGAATTAGAAGATACCTTTCTTTATGTGAGAACAGAGGGTTTTTGTGATTATGAAGAATCAGAAAAAGTCTGGCTTGAGTTTGACCAAAATCATATGTTTTTTTATAAAAAAACAGTAGAAATATCTAAATAGGAGTCTTAAAAAGTGAGTAGAGTTGAGCTTAAGAATGTATGGAAGATTTACCCTCGAGGAAATGTAATAGGAGTTAAGGATTTAACTTTCACCTGTGAGGATAAGGAGTTTCTTGCAATTGTAGGTCCTTCTGGGAGTGGAAAAAGCTCCACCCTGCGTATGCTGGCAGGACTTGAGGAGATTACAAGAGGTGAGATTTTGTTTGATGGAAAAGTTGTCAATGATCTTGATCCAGCACAGAGAAATGTTGCCCTTGCTTTTGAGTCATATGCTCTTTATCACAGATTGAATGTTTATGAAAATATAGCTTTTCCTTTAAGGGCGAGGGGAATGAAAGGTGCTCAGGTGGATAAGAAAGTAAAGGAGATTGCAGAGTTACTCGGTCTTACCTCGGTGCTTAAAAAGTATCCCTCATCTTTACCTGGTGGTCTTCAGCAAAGGGTTTCTCTTGCCAGAGCTCTTGTCAGGAAGCCCAATTTAACCTTACTTGATGAACCCATATCTCATGCAGACCAGCGTGTGAGGCATGAACTGAGAGCAAGAATA
>Ga0136651_10001769_pt1 | contig 11911 bp, 11 predicted proteins | sample Mar14236cmmetaG_FD_94867 | JGI IMG/M metagenome (GOLD analysis project Ga0136651, IMG submission 94867) | Marine hydrothermal vent microbial communities from Guaymas Basin, Gulf of California to study Microbial Dark Matter (Phase II) - Marker... ...
AAAATAACTTATCTAAATACTTACTGCGAAATCCACTTTGTGACTTCACTTTATTTAAGTATTTACTACCAAATCTTCCGATACCACCAAAAAATCTATTATATGATTTTATATTATATTGATTACCAATCTCCTGATACTTTCTAATATAATGTTTTTTCATTGCCTTTGGAATTTTTTGACCCTGATTTAATTGTATATTACCTCTTGTCAAATCAGATATAACACGAGTATCACCAGTAGTTTTTCTCATATTTCTAAATACTTCAGTAGCCTTACTTTTATTCCCCATGGATACAACCATATTATGTTCATCAAAAAGAACCTTCGGACTGATATGCTGTTGTATTGGGGCATAATGTTTTTTCTTAACAAGTGTCTCCTGGAGCTCATGAGCTCTACCCATTTGATTAAGTATTTTGGTATCACGATAAGACAAAGATTTAATTTTTTCCAATTGTTCTGATGGTGTTGGTATTTTATTTTTTAGAAATACATTCTTAATCCTATCCATTGTTGATAATTTATACCTATAAGGTGACTCACGTATATCTTTTGATAATAATCCACTAAGGGTTGCACCCTTACCTATATGTATTTTACCTTTATATTTATCAGGTAATCCTTTAGCATGTGTGCCAGTACCTTTCCTTGATATAGCATAATATTCATTAAGGTTAGATAGTGCATTATCAGATCTACTTCTTATAAGTCTACGATTGACAACGCTACTTAAGTTTTGCAATCCAGCTTCATCGATTGCAGTTTTATTTAAATAATTACAAGAGATCATTTTACAACCAACCTTAAACAAGTTTTCTAAGTCTACGAAGATTTGCAATTCCTGCCAACTCGCCCAAAGCTCCACCGCCGACAAGTTCAGCACTAAGTCCTTTTTTAAATTTCTTTAATCCTTTTTCTTTTCTCTTACCTTTACTACCAGTAGCAAGTCCATAAGTACCTCCAACTACTGTAGCTGGTATCATAATTCTTGATCCAACTCCCCAAGCGCCACGAACAGCAGCACTCACATATCCTCCAGCCGATTTCTTTTCCATTAATTTTTCATAAAATTTCATATTAGCTTTCTTTTTTAATATCTTACTATATCTAAATGGAACAAAGGTTGCATTTTCTACTCTTTTTAAAAAATCTTCAGGATAGCTCGTTGGATTATCGCCAAGATCTTTAAATTTAATATTTCTTTTTTTAGTATACTCTTTATATTTTTTAAGAAATCTTTCTTTATTTTTACCAATTAAATTAAATTCATTTATTTTAGCCCAAGTATTTAGTCCATCAAATGCAGGGTGCATAACAACTTTATCAGCTCCAAAATCTTCAAAAGATTTCATGAGAGATTTAACCGAATGACGTCCGATTCCTTTTTTTTGATATGGAGGTCTTACGAATATATTCACTGGTTCTGCAATATATTTTCCTTTTTTTTCTTTTTATAGTAGCATAAAATGTATTAGTTATATCGTTATCTGCTCCTTCATTTGAATGATATTCTCCAGCTATTTCTATCCCATACTTATCTTTTGGTGTTATATTTATAAAATATGAATCAGTAAATGGCAACCATCCTTTTTTAACCTCTATCTCAGTATTTTTTTTATTAACTGTATCTGGTAAATTTTTATAATAATTTTTTTTAATTATTTTCTCTAATTTATTAGTTCTATCTTTATAAAACATTATAAAACTACTCCAATAATTATCTATTAAGAAATCCAGGTTCATCATTCCCAGCACAAAGTCCAGCAGCACGGCCAGTCATTGGCCCTTGACCTGTTGGTCCAGTTCCATATGTTTTACGATTAGCTCCATACATTCTAGGTCTAGCTTTAGTTTCAGCTAATACATTTAATCTTTCACCAATATCATATTGCTTATCTAAAACTTTATCAAAAGCTTCAGTATATTTATTTTCATCAAGTTGTTTATATCGTTTATTTATATTTTTTATAGCACCATAACCGCCAACAGCTACTCCAGTTCCAGCACCAGCAGCAGATGATATACTACGAGGAACTTTTATACGACCCCTTGTTAGTTTACTTATTACACTTGGTGCTATTTTTCCAGCTAAATATCCAATGACACCACCACCGACTGCTCCTGCACCAAGTCCTATTCTATTTTTTTTAACAACACTCTGATGTTTTTCATAGTCTTTAGAATATTTTTCTTTTGAAGTTTGAAGACTTTCCTCAAGCTTATCATGCTCTTTATTTAACTTTTCAATTGTATCATTACTCATAATTAAATCCTTACAAATTTAAATTTTATTTTATTTATATATTACTTTACTGGTTTAACAGGCTCAACTTTAGATACCGATGAAATCGGCTTTGAATTCATTAAAGCCTTTTTTTTTCTGTATGCATCTTTTTTATAGTTTGGTATTGGTGTTCTATATCCTGAAAATTTATCCAATCCAAATTGTTTTTTCTTTTTTAATGCTGCACCATACTGCATATGAGCTGATGAAGCATTGAGTAATCCGCTACCAATAGCACCGCCAACCCCAAGAAGTGTTGTAAGCGAACTAGCTCCTGTATCAGCAATATCTTTGCCTCTACCAAGATTCATTCTTGAATATCTATCAAAGACATCCATTTTCTTTTTATATTTAACAAATTGCCTACTATAAACTTTTATTTGTTTAATATTTCTTTGATTAGCTTTAGATAGATATGGTGATACTTTTAACAATTTTTGAATATTGATATCAGTTGGATTTTTACCAAGAAATTTATAATGAGGAGATCCTTTTAATTGTTTTTTTAAACCTCTAAATTTTTTTTCAATTCCTTTAGAATAACCAAGTGCTTTTTGTGCATAAATTTTATATTTGATAGCATATGGAATAGCTTTAGCACTTTGATAAATTTTTATAGGATTCATTATTCCCATTACATCTTTCGATGTTGTCTTAAATGTTCTACTAATAAAAGGAAGCTTCTTCTTAAATAATAATGCCCCAGCAAAAGCTGTGGATGCAGGTACTAAACCACCAAGAACATATCCACCAGCAAATCCACCTATATTCCCAATAATTCTATGGAGATAATGTTTGTTCTTATATTTCATTGCTCTACTATAAGTATGAACCCCAGTTGGTTCTACTCCAGCAATAAAATCTTTTGTATAATTTGATATTGTAGCTTTTTTAATTAATTTTTTATAAAACATATATAAATTCTATCTATTATTAAGATCCATACATTTTAAATAATTTTATACGATTTTTTAATGCAACCGCCGTAGCACCACCACCAAGTAACGCTCCTCCAACAAGTCCTATTTTAGCTCCTGTTCTAAGATATTTTTGCATTTTTTCCTTACGCTTACCTTTTTCACCAGTTACTAATCCATACCCAGCACCTATAACTCCAGCTGGAATCATACCTCTTACAGCTCCGCCAAGTGTGCCTTTTAAAATAGCTCTTCCATAAAGTGCTTCTTTTTTCATTAATCTTTCATAAAAATACATAAAAAAACTTTTCTTTTTTCAGACTATTATTATATAAAATAATATTATCTCTGTGATGTTGCTATATTTTTAAGAGATTTTTTATATTCCATAACAGCATCGACTTTTTCTTGAATAAAAGCTGTTACAGGCATTCTTTCCGATATAGAAGAAAATCCACCAGGGCCGGTCATTTTTTTATATCTCTTTTTGTTATCATTATACCAATCAGTAGTAACGCCAAAATATTGTATCCTAACTTTTTTAGGATCAGGGTCTTCAATTATATATACTTTTTTCTTTTTATCATTTATAGCAACTACAGAGCAGCCAAGAATATTTATAAAATATTCATCTATACTACAAACATTTCTACGAATATATTCATGACTATACTGAAATGAGGTAAGCATTGATTGTCTTTTAGCTAAATTTTCAACACCTTCATGAATAGTATCATACATATAATATTTAGTTTTTTCTTCATCCTGAAAATTGCCAATCATAAAATGATTTGATTCTTGTCCAAACACTTCTTTATAAAATTTAGCAATTTTTGTTGGTTCATATTCTCTATCAAGGTAAACTTTATTTCTTGCACCTTTATCTAACTCTTCAATAGTTAATGCGAGTAAATCTTTTGCATACGGATAATTCTCAACAGTTTCTTCAGCAACAATATCATAAGGCGAATTATCACCTTGAGGAACAATTCTATCAGGTGCTTTAGCAGGAGGAATTGTATATCCAGGTTTTTTATATTCAAGTGTTTTAATATCAATCTCTGCATCTTTTCCCCTGGTAGTTCTCATATACAATGGATTTCCTACATTATTAACTGATGTTGGTTCATTTATTAATCGAGCATTAGACATAACAATTGATGTACTGCAATCTGCGCCATCAGGTTTTATAAATACCTGATGTTTAACTTGTTGAATCATTCCGATAATACTTTGTGCAGCAGACTTATCTGGATTATTATAATCGCCCATTATTAAACCTGGAAATCCACATGAAATAAATGGATTAAACATCATTTCACATGTAGCAACTCTACCAATAAATTTTCTATTCATATATTTAATTAATGAATGTCTTGCATTTGCAGCAGCAGATGTACCTTTATTGGTTTTATTTATTTTATTTTTTCTTGCTATTTTTTCTTTTTTTCTTATTTTTAATTGTTCTTTCAAACTATCTAATTGACTGCCTGTTAACCCAGATGATTTTAAAATATTATCATCAATATCGTCACCTGTATTTATAGCGTCTATTTCTTCATTTATTTCAGCAATTTCCTCTTCAATAGCTTGTTTGGCTTCATCTGATGTATAATCTGTATAAATTGTACTACGAGCATCATCTATAACCATTCTTTGAGCTATTTGTCCATAGAATACATTAATACCTTTATATCTTTCTTCTACAGTCATAGGTGGTTGACGACGATTATGTGCATCTTTAGCAACACCCATTTTATTATTATTAAAAAGAGAATTTGGAAATTGAATAGATAATGCACCAAGTTCATTTCCACCTTTATCACTTAATACATGCGTTTGAGTAAAATTTGCTCTGGTGATATCCAAATCCATATCATACTCCATATATTTATTATCATAAAATGCTGGAGTTATAATATTAAAATTTGGTGGAGCAGTAAACTCAAGATTAGGAAGTAACATTGATGTATTTAATATATATGGTGGACCAAATTCTGCACTTTTACGTTTAACAAGAAAATCACGAACTAATGGATCCATTACCCATTTTGCAGAAACTGATTCATCATCAACTCTAATTATAGACGGCGTAGAACATGAACTTGGTTTAATACTAAATATAGATGCCATACGCATTATTGCAGCTTCTAATGATGTAAATCTGGAATTACCCATAAGATGTCCAGCCATAGTACTTCCAGCATTTTGACGCTTCCAATAATTATACCCTGCTCTATTAACCGGAATAAATATTTTCTTTTCCATTCTGAGACGTTTATTTAAAAAAGCCATTACAGAAGTACCAGAAACTGATTGCAACCATAAACCACGGACTATTGTATCAAGCATTGTTCCAGCAGATGGTTTCTGCCCTCTAAATGATAGAGCTTCCCCAAATTCACTGGTGTAAATATACTCATTATTTCTTTTTCTTAAACCAGCCCCATAAGCTGTACCAGCTATTCTACGAATTGTACCAGCAAGATCAAGTAATGCTTCAGCAGATCTATTATACGTTGCAATTTTAGAGCCACTGCGACCTTTTGGATGAATTCCTTTAACACAAAAGTTCTGAAAAATCCCCATTGAATTATAATATGTTTTTACTTTTAATAGATTACTTAATGGATCCCAAGCTATTGCTGCTGGGGCCTTTCGTATATCCATTCTAAAATCTCTACCAATTAATGCAAGGCTCCTACCTTCAGTAGCTTGTTCAGAATCTCCATATTGTGAAAATGAGCCCTCATAACATACATACCATTCATCATTAATTGGGTCTTTATAACCTATAACCATATGAGTTTTTGGCTTTAAATCCCATAACTCTTTAGTAGCATACATTGCCAATGAAACTTCATTTCCATTAGGTGTACTTTTAATGGTAAAACTTTGAGCATTTACCTCAATACCTTCAAGCCAGAATTTAAAATTATAAGAAAAACCTCTATCCATACAATCTCCTATCCGACTGCTGTATTTTGACCAACAGGAAAAAGTACATCAGTTTCACCACTTGGCATACCTTGCGGTAATACAGAAATAAAATTTCCTTTATTCATAAATAAATTTTGACCTCTATAAGTTTTATTATTTGTTTTATGATAATTAATTCTTAACCATTGAATATCATAAATAACAGCTGTTAAACTAAACCTTTTAATACTTTCACTATTTGCATCATGAGCAGTTTGAAATCCAAGAAGAAATCCACTTGCAATTTTATTATCATAAACAATTTTTGTTTTTAATCTTTTTTCTGTTGCGGCTCTTCCAGATATGTATCTTTCAAATGCCATTGAAAATTCTTGATAAAATGGATAATCTTGATAATCAATAATAATGCCGTTAAAAGTATAAAATTTAGGCTTTGTTCCAAAGAAAAAAGCATTCCAAACACCAGAAAAATTTTGATGTATTTTGGCCATTACTGTTTCACTTTCTTGAACAGACTGAATTGATAATGATGAAAACACTCCATAAAAATCATAAAATTCATCATCATTAAATTTAGTGATATTGCCTTCACTATAAATTCCGGTAAGAGATGAATTATTTTCATTATTTTCATCAGCTTCATATTTTGATCGTTGAATATCCGGATCAGGAATTAATAAACCCATAGGTATTTGAAGATTTAAAAATGCTTCTTCTTTTCCTTGACTATTTTTTGATTTAACATCAGAGTAAACTAATATTGAACTAATATTTTTTTGTTGTTCTATTCCACCTGATAATGATGGTCTAATTCTATCTTGATTTACTTGAAGCTCCATATATATATCTCCTAAGTCCAGGAATTATTCCAGTGATTCATAACCATAGGTTGAGCATTAACAACAGAACTTTTACCATATTCATCCGTTGTTACACTTGGATTCTGAGTTATAACACCTAATGCTTGAAGCATTAAAGCATAATCTTTTTTTTCTACTATATTTGATTCACTTTTCTCAGCTTCGCCACCTTTATTTATATTAACTGATAAATCAACTTCTTGTTTTCCAGATACTATTGCATTTGATAATAATAATTCTTTTCTTCTTGCTTCTTTAATTTCAAAATTTTGATTATGTTGCACAGCTTGATGACTATTAAACATTAAATTTTCAAATTGTTTAGTATCTTTAAGTTTACTATATTCACCTAAATCACCACCAAAAAGTTTTTTTATAGGTTCTATATTACTGGTAAAAAATTCTTTAGTAAGAACTTTATAATTACCTTCAATATAACCTTTTTTAAGAGTTTCTTTCACAATTGGTGAAATTTTTAATCCACTAATAGTAGCTTCATCAAGTACATTTTGAGTTCTTGCTTTATAATATTCTTGAATTGAAGCTACATCTTTTTGTTCCATTTGCTCTTCAGCCTTATAATAACCTATAGTCCTTTTCAAAGTCGTTCCAAATGTATTTATTTCACTTTCTCTTTCTGTTGGAATGTATCCTGGAGTTTTAATCTTACCAGCTACATCTATATATTCCTCAAACATTTGTTCTGCAACATCAGGATCAGTATAATCTCTCCCAGCAACAAATTTTTTAAAACCGCGCATATTAAGTAATCTTGCACCTTTATACATTCCTTGAAGAGTCTTATCATATTGTTCTTCATCAAATCTTTTAAATCCACGTCCTCTCGATAATTTTAACCCTTGAGTAACACTATATTCTTTTTGAGCTTTAACATACTGCTGAACTACTGGCGCAAATCTGCCAAGATCACCTTGTTCTCCATATATTGAGGTTTTAGCATAATATATTTGATTTTCCTTATCTTTATCACTTAAGGTCGTATTCGGATCAGCTAACCATTGATCTAATTTACTTTGAGCCATATCATATTGTTTAGCAGAACCAGAAATATATTGATTATAAGCATAACTAAGTGCAGTAGCTGTAAGATCTGCTTGACCACTTTTCGAAAATCTTATTGCTTCAGAATTGGTAATGTTAATAAGCTGTCTAATCTCACTATTTTTTTTAAAAAACTCTGATGGATTATTTTGAAATGAATATGTAGTTAACATTGAACCAAGATTTGATAATTCTTTTCTATTTAATGTAGTTATATCAAAATCAGCAAGTGGCCCAGTCAATGGGGTAGCAGTAACCGCACCAATAGTATTACCAGCAGCTCTTGATTTATTAAATGCTGCAATACCACGAACTATATTCATTGGTTTATTTATTCCATAAGCAAAATTCAATGCTCTTTGTCTATCTCCAAGACCTTGATCCCCATGAGTATAAGTTGGATCTTGAAGAACAAATCTTCCAATCCCACCCATAGAAGCATCCCAAATATCACTAACTTTTCCAGTAAACCTATTAAGACCTTTAAAAGCAGGAGAAATAATTTCTTGTCCAAGATCAGTAGAAACATCACTTATAATTTCTCCAGCTCGATTTGTAATTCTTCTACCCCACCATGGATTACTAACATCATAAAGCGGATCTTTCATTCGATCAACAATTTCACCATGTGCATACATTTGTCCAAAACCAGCAGGATTAATTAAACTTTGAAAATATAATTCACGAGATCTTGGATCAGATGTTTTATACCCTGAATACACCCATGCTTGTTGTTCCGACGTTCCGCCTCTACCTTGTCCCCACATTTCAAAAGCTCTTTGATTAAGTCTTGATATACGTTCTGGAGACATAGCATTTAATGCCATCCTCTTATTCCTTGCAAATATAGCTCTTCCACCAGCACCCATATTATATCCACGTTGATTAGATCCTGATACAAGTTCATATGCACTAACATTACCAGATATAATATTAGATAATCTATCTTGATCTATTGAACCATCTGGATTCATAGCATATGACATCATTCTGGTTCCAATACTACCTTGCAAATTTTCCATTTGAGTTCTTGCAAGAATACCTCCAGCATTTGCTACTCCACCAACATCAGCAACAGCTTGCTGTGCACCAGAACTTCCAGCAGCCATATATGATGCAGAAGCTGTACCAGACTGATATGCTCCTGCACTAACACTCGCTCGCCAATATGGATTTCTATTCGTAGCATATGATGCGCCAGCAAAACCAACAGAAGTCATATTAGTAGTCCCAATTCCAGACATACTACCAAGTGCTTTAACTTGTTTGACCTGGTTTCTAATATCATCAAGAGAACCAAAACCCATATTTTGCATATCTTTTATAATACTCATTCCACCTTCAATAGTGGTTTTCATCATCTTAACTATTTCAGCTGTAGTATCTTTTAATTTTCTAAAATTCTCTTTATATTGCTGAACTGTACCAGCTCCAGCCCCTCCTCGAGCTGACATCATTTCATTAGATAATCCAATTTTGTGAATTCTCTCTTGCTGTTCAGTATTAAAGAAATCGCCTCTTCTATTAAATTCTGAATACATTGCTCCACCAAGTGCTGTAGATTGTCCATATGTTAAGGGTGTTCCAAAACCAAGTCTTCCACCATATACATCAATATCACTGGCTATACTATGAATTCTACGCTGTTTGTCTATGTAATCACCTGTAACTTTACCAACAAAAGCTGCTGGAAGTGCAGTTAATGCCATTGGTCCAAAAAATGCTGTTGCACCAGTTGCACCTGCTGCAGTCATTCCAGCTGAAGCAGTTGACCACATCCCTATATCAGTGGCAACACTCATTGTAGTAGATACCATTGCAAGTCTATTAAGCTCTGCTTGTCTTTGATATGCTCGTGCATCTGCTTTAACTGCATTACTTCGATCAATTTGAGTTAAGCTACTATATGTATTTTCTACTTTATTTCGAGCAATATTATCATAATACTGCGATATAACTACCGGATCATTATAATTTGCTGGCATTGAACTCTCCACAATAAATAAAAGAATCAATTCTATAATAGAATATAAATTAATTTTAAAGTAAACTAACCATATTTATTATTATACAATTATGGAATCAAATAAAAAAAACTGAAAAGAGGGCAGAAAGTGAGATTTAAAGACCCTCTCATCAGTTCTGGTAACTGATTCAAAAGAAACAGTTATAGAGGATTGTTAGATATTTTTTTTTATTTTTATATCAAAAAAAACAAGTATCCTATTAAATATATATAAAAATACTTTTTTTTCAACATAAATTTAAAGGTCCTTTATTAATCTCTGTTCCAACATTAAACTTCAGAAAGCAATTTTTTTAAATTTTCAAGAATTAAAATTGCTCGTTTTTTCTTTTTATCATCATCAATCGAATTTTCAATTCTATCTTTTAAAATTATAAGTACTGAATTAATTGATACACCATTTTTTACTTTATCACTCTTAAATTTAATAGTAGAAAATAAATTTTTTTTAAAATCATTACTTTTTAAATTAATTTCAATATTTTTTCGAGCTACAATATAAATATCAGGTTCAATTTGATAAATTTCAATATCATCATCATAACATCCTGGAATAAGTTGTGGAAAAGGATTCTCATTATCAATAGATTTTTTATCATCTTCAACAGAAATAGTTTTAATTTCACCTTCTCCATTAATTTTTCTTACAGATTCTCTAATATACGAATACACATAATGCTCACCACATGCACAACACGAGTAAGGATTATTAGAATCGAATGTAACAATTCTACCACATCCGCATTCAAATTGTTTTAATTTTTTTTTACAAATATTAGCTTCCATTATAACCTCCAATATTATTTTCCATTTAATAAAAATTCAGTATTTTTCCACTTACCTTTTCCTTTTTCAGGTTATAAATTTTAATAATTTAATCCTACTATCATAACAAAGCCAAAACAAGTTAAAAAAACAAATAAACTGGTATAATAATATTGAACAATAAGTTTATAATTAATTTTTCTTATAATAAATTTTTAGCTTTGGAGTTAATATGAATGATTTAAATAATCTGAAAAAGAAAGGGTTTACAGTTAGTGGGAGTCTAATTATCAAAGAAAGTGATTCAAAATCGAATAGATATTCTATAAAATTTGAAGATATTTCAAATTTTTCGGAAATTCAAATAATCGCCAATACAATCATAGTCACAATTGAAAGTAAAGAAAAAAACCTCAATATTGAACGAGAAGATGCTTTTAAATTGTCTCTATCTGCACAAAATGATTATAATGGTGACACAAAACATTTTATTGTAGAATTTAATGAAAAGAAAAAATCGTACATTGTTCACAGCAATGGTAAAAACAATAGTTTTCCATCAAATCATATACCAAAAATCACTTTTGATATTTTACAAAAAGTACTTGAATTCAAGCATTTAGTAGAAGTGATTGGCGATAATGAAAGTTTTGAAAAATATGAAGAATTCATTCGTGAAATTATTAATATTATTAAATAAAAAAATAAAAGGAAAAAAAAATGTTTAAAAATCTTAAAAGCAGCGTTCAACAAAAGGTGGCTTCGTACATTGCTAATAATATCATTAAAAGTCATGCCGATGATCCTTTGATGAAAGAATCTTTGTATGATGTATCTGGCATTATTTGCAAAATAATCGAAGATAACTGGGGTACAATTTCTGAAGTTGTAGCCACAACAAAAAATTCTTATAAAGAAATCTATAATACAATAAATACAATAAATAATAAAGATAAGAAAAAAATAAAAGACGTTGTATTATTAATAAAAAATCATCTTGACAAAAAGACAGTTTATTAATTGTTAAAATTTTACCATATCTGGTATAATAATA